>Ga0209755_10007619_pt1 | contig 11705 bp, 9 predicted proteins | sample TergutCo191P1_FD_187301 | JGI IMG/M metagenome (GOLD analysis project Ga0209755, IMG submission 187301) | Cornitermes sp. P1 segment gut microbial communities from Petit-Saut dam, French Guiana - Co191P1 (SPAdes) (version 2) | ecosystem: Host-associated > Arthropoda: Insects > Digestive system >...
TATGGACCAAGACCAACGAGGAACTTACCAACATAATGATGAAGACGCTGGAGGCGGACCGCGACGGCTTCAACTCGATTTACATGATGGCGAACTCCGGGGCGCGCGGAAGCCGCAACCAGATTCGTCAGCTTGCCGGGATGCGCGGTCTTATGGCCAAGCCGTCCGGCGAGATTATTGAGCTGCCCATTCGTTCGAACTTTAAGGAAGGGCTTTCGGTTATCGAGTTCTTTATTTCGACGAACGGCGCGCGCAAGGGTCTTGCCGACACCGCGCTTAAGACCGCCGAGGCCGGTTATCTTACGCGCCGTCTTGTTGACATTGCCCAGGACGTGGTGGTTAACGAGGATGACTGCGGTACCATCAACGGTATCTTCTATGCGGCGGTCAAGGACGGCGAGGACATTATCGAACCCCTGGGCGACCGCATTGTCGGCCGGTACACTCTGGAAAGCGTAAAGCATCCGATTACAGGCGAGATGATTCTGGACGTGAACGAGGAGATCACCAAGGAGATCGCCGAGAAAATCGACGCGGCGGGTATCGAGACGGTGCGGATCAGAACCGTTCTTACTTGCGAGGCGAAGCACGGCGTTTGCCGGAAATGCTACGGGCGAAACCTTGCCACCAACCGCGCGGTCGATATCGGCGAGGCGGTTGGAACCATCGCCGCCCAGTCCATCGGCCAGCCTGGAACGCAGCTTACCATGCGGACCTTCCACATCGGTGGTACGGCGACCAAGTTGAGCGAGGAAAACCGTATCTCCCTGAAGTACCCGGTTTATATCCGCGATATCGTGGGCACCTACCTTGACCTTGAGGACGGTCGCCGGCTCTTTACCCGTAAGGGATTCGTGACGGTAAGCAAGGTTATGCGGGAGTATAGGCTTGAGTCCAAGGACACCCTGCTTGTCGAGAACGGGAAGCGAATTGTCCGGGGCGATCCGATTATCAGGCGCGGCAAGGAGGAGATTACCTCGCAGGAAATCGCCTACGCCATGATTCTGGAAAACAAGGAAGACAAGTCAAAAACCCTCTATCTTATCGGGCAGGATCAGAAAGTCGAGGTCAGGAACGGCTCGGAGTTTGTCGTCAAGAAGGGTGCGGTGGTTGAAAAGGACAAGACCATTGCCACTTTCGAGCCTTTCTCCGACCCGATTATTGCCGAAAAGGGCGGTCTGGTTAAGTACGAGGATATTATTCTGGGTACCACCCTTAGGGAGGAGATTGACGAGGACACCGGGAATATCGAGAAGCGTATTACCGACATCCAGCTTGAGAACAAGCAGCCACGTATCCTTATCGTCGACGAGAACGGCGAGGAGCTGGCTTCGTACCATCTTCCCGGTGGTGCCATTTTGCAGGTCGAGGACGGCGAGAGGATCAAGGCGGGGCGAACCATTGCCAAGATCCTGAAGGAATCGGCCCGCGCCATGGACATTACCTCCGGTCTTCCCCGCGTCAGCGAGCTTTTCGAGGCCCGCAAACCCAGGAGCCCGGCGGAACTTGCCAAGGTTTCCGGTACGGTGTTTTTCCAGGGGATTGTCAAAGGGAAGCGCAAGGTTACGGTTCAGGACGGGTTTGGCCATGAGTTCGTGCATTTCATTCCCATGGCAAAGCGGCTTCTGGTGCGCGACGGCGACACGGTCGAGGCGGGCGAACCGCTCTGCGCCGGTTCGGTCAACCCGCACGACGTTCTTAGCATTATGGGCGAAAGCGAGCTTCAGCGTTACCTGATGGACGAAATCCAGCAGGTGTACCGTTTGCAGGGTGTGTCGATTAACGACAAGCACATCGGTGTTATCATTCGGCAGATGATGCGTAAGGTCGAAATCCGCTCGGTTGGCGATACCAGGTTTATCTATGGCCAGTTGGTGGACAAGTATAAGTTCCACGAGGAAAATACCCGGGTGATAGGGGAGGGCGGCCAGCCGGCGATTGCCCAGCCCGTCTTCCAGGGTATAACCAAGGCCTCGCTTAACATCGATTCGTTCCTTTCGGCGGCGAGCTTCCAGGAAACCACCCGTGTTCTGACCAACGCGGCGATAGCCGGCAGTGCCGACTATCTGCGTGGCCTGAAGGAAAACATCATTATCGGTCATCCGATACCCGCTGGTACCGGGATGAAACGATACCGGGACATCAAGCTGTACGACGAGGACAGCCAGGATCTTGACAAGCAGATGAACGAGATTCTCGAACAGCGCAGGCTTGAGGCCTTGGCCATAGCCGAGGCGGCTACCGCGATGGATATTACCGCCGAGGAGATTGAGGCGGAGGATTGACGGTTTAAACCCGGTGCCCAAGGGATTGGTCACCGGGTTTTGTTTTGGGAAAAACGGGGGATGGCTTGGGGCTGTTCCCCGTTTTTATTTTTGCCTTGCATTGTTTTTCCCGAAAACGCATGGTATATTTTATATGCAGGAGGGTTGGCGGGGAAATGACTGCGGTACGAAAATTTGTTGATTCAAGTGCCTTGGCGGATCTTTTTGACTTGCCCCATGCTTTTAAGGGAAGAAAAGTAGAAGTAATTCTGTTACCAGTCGATGACGCACAAGAAGAAGCATTCGCCAAAGTAGATACTTCTAGGCAGGAGAGCTTTCCGCAGTTTACAATGGCGCAGATTGAGGAATGGGCAAAAGCCCCCGAAATACAAACTCTTGTGGGCGTTCTGAAAGGGGCGGGTCTATCTGCGGATATAAGTATGACCGATATTCGGAATGAACGGCTTGCGGAAAGATACACGGCATGAAAATTCTAATTGATGCCAATGTCGCCTTGGACGTGTTTCTGGAGCGGCAACCATTTTACGTTTCTGGGACTCGAATATTGGGATTGTCAAAAGGGGGTGTTGGACTTTTTGTATCGGCTTCCAGCATAACCGACATATACTATATTACCCGCAAAAGCTTTGGTAATAATACCTCTGCGAATCTGCTACGAAATCTGTTGACAAGCGTCCATGTTGCCAGTGTAACCGACAGTGAAATTCGTAGGGCTTTGGATCTTAATTGGGACGACTTTGAGGACGCTGTGCAATACACCACAGGTGAAAGTCTTGCCGTGGATTACATTGTTACTCGCAATGCCTCTGATTTTGCCTCCGCTGCCATGCCTGTGGTAACGCCCGATGAGCTACTCGATGCCATACAAGGGAAGGGGACATAAAGAAAAATAACAGGGTTGCTCGTAATAGGTGGTTATTGGCGGAAAATCGCCCGCCAATAAACCTTGTGCTATTCGACTAGACTAACCAGATCAACCCGCGAGCTTTCTGCACTATCTTTGGTTTCCGCAGCGGTTTTCCCAGCCAAATTCTCAATCTGCCCTCCGATAAATCGCCCAATCAGGCCCTCAATCTCGGTCAGGGCGATAAGCTTTAGATTGTCCATGGCCTCGGAAGGGCCGATCTGCTTGTAAAAAAGAAGGGTGGAGTCGATTCCCAGAGCCGAGGCCAGCTTTTCGATCATTTCCGGCGAAGGGAATTTCTTGCATATCTCGATCATACCTATGTAGCTGGTGTTGCTATTTACTTTCTCTGTCAGTGTGGCCTGCTACCAGCCTAGGGCATGGCGATGCAATTTCAGGTTTTTAGCCAATACCTGTCTGATATTCATCATATAGAACCCTAAGCCCTTTTTTAGTGTACTAACGTAGCGGGGCTTGACCCCGAGAAGGCCAAAGAACTGTATTCGCTAGGCAACGGCACGGCGTAAAGCACGGCTTTAGGGAAATCCCAGGATGAAAAGCCTTGGCGCAATTCCAAGAATAATGCCCCAAGTCCATTCTCTAGGTATTCATGCTCACATTGAACCCTTGTTATTTCTTGTGCTTATCCTCAAGGGCCCTTTCCAGCACCTCGACAATTACTTCCCTGACTTCGCGAATTATGTCTTTGTGAAGCCGTTCCATGGAGCTTTCAGGTGAAGGTGGTACGGCAAACAATTCGTAGGCTTCAACGCCAAGCGCGGTAGCTATCCGCTGAAGCACTTCGGGCGTTGGGAATTGCTTGGTAAGCTCGATCATGGCAATGTATTGGGTTGAAATTCCCGCTCTTTCCGCCAGTTTTGATTGGGAAAAACCACACCTCCGGCGGTTTTCCCTCAAATTGCCTGCCAAAATGTCCCGTATATTTGTCATTTTACCATTCTGTAGCCTGAGGCATCATAAAAGTTTCAAATGGTGCTTGACAATCAATATAATGATGTATATTATGGGCTGTGCGTTGATATTGTGTGAAACTTGAATCACCGTGGCTTATCTCCCCATTCGAGTATCAACACCAAAATTGTCAGGAGGACACCGATATGAAAAAAAAGGGAATGCTTTCAGCCAAAGTCGCCGCAATCACATGTATTGCGATCTTGGTAGGGGCAATGTTACTAGTCGGCTGTGCTGGTGCACCAGCGGCCCAAGGAAACCAGGCAGGCCAAGCAGGGTTCGTTCCTGCTCCCCCACCACCAGCACGCTTTACCGGAGATGGCGGACGCGGAACACGTATCGCGATAATGCCACTAGAACCGCGCGGATTACAGGCGGGGCATGAGCATTTACCTGCCTTCGTGCAGGGCGAGTTGCTCAATAATTTTCGTCAGAACTCTGATATGAGCGTTCTGGATCGTGCTGGGCTGCCAGCTATTCTTATGGAGATCGAAAGCGGTATATACAGCCAAGATGCGGATTTCGGCGCTCTTGGTGAAATTGCCGGCGTGGACTACTTTCTTATGGGGAATATTACCGCTACTGCGGCAGGATATGTACTGCAGTTGCAGGTAACAGGAGCTGGAAGGGATACCGTGGGACTAACTCGCGCTTCTTTTTCCGACACAACCACCCGTGTGGAACTGGACAACCTTACCAGCATACGCAGGGCTTCAGCGGATCTGCTTAGAGATATGGGCGTAACTCTTACCACTGTTGCTATGCAGGAATTGACCCATGCGCCCACGGAAAGTGAGATACGTGCGGAAAACTATCTTGCCAGAAGTATAGCGGCTCAAGACCGCGGAAATGAGATCGAGGCGATGCTTCTTGCCGCTCAAGCAAGAGCTTTTAATCCACGGCTGGCCGAGGCAGAAGGCCGACATAGCGTTCTGGCGGCGCATATACAAACTGGAGACATCGGTGCCGGTGTTTTGCAGGAAATAGCGTGGCGCAACGCTTGGGTAGAGCGATTACGAGAAGCCGAGCAGTTCTTTGACGCGACTCGCAGGGAGCAACCTATGCCCTATACCTTATTTTACACCACCGAGATTGAGCAGGGACTAATAAACTGGGCAAACGAGACCGTAAGCCTAAGCATAACGACGCATCTGCATGGCAGCGACATTTGGGCAAGCTCGATGGAGGAAGTGCTGAGTGCAGTGCAGGAAGGTCTCAGAGCCACTGGAAGGGCTCAGGCATGGGGATTTGGTGCTTGGCCTTTTCAGGGAACCGTAACAGGTATTAATGCAGGTGCAAGGCGAACCAACAATTTTACGGTCGTTTTCGAGCTGATAAACGCTCATGGCGAAGTAATAGGCAGACAAACTCTGCAAACTTCGGGCGAATGGTGGCTGACACAGCAGGGTATTCGCGTAGAAGCGAGTGACAGAAGAATCCTTACATTTCAGAACGTCAGTGCCCATGCCATAACCGACGCAGGTATGACCGTAAGGGTTGTAAGCGTGAACGGTGTGGATGCACAGACCGCAGCCACTGACGGTGTTCTGCAAGTTCAAACTATCACCCAAGGCGAGATTAGCAGAAACGATCAGTTCAGGTTTGCTAGGGGCACGGTACATGGCTTTTACAACATCGCTGCCAGGAATGCAAATATACACAATCTTATTATTCCTGCCAGTATTTGGGGCGACCCTGTTACCACCATTGGTCAAGGGGCATTTGATGGGCGGCAATGGGGGACTCAAAGATTAACTAATGTAACCATTCCAAACAGTGTTGTGAGAATCGATGCGGATGCGTTTAGGGGCAACCACCTGACGAATATAGCCATCCCTGATAGTGTAAGGAGCATAGGTGCACAAGCGTTCTGGGACGAGAGGAGGTTTGCTAGTATCCAACAAGGGGGGCAACAATTTTCGCCAGTTGTGAATGAGATTGTCATAACAATAGGGGACAACGTTGTCTTAGATGGGAACCCATTCCGATTCGGCGGAAATGAACGTTGGCAAGTTACCAGTACTCACCAAGGCCAGACATGGACTGAATGGCAAGAGGGTTTCAGAGGTTTCGATGGGTTTGCATCCACATATGCCGAAAACGGTGGGCAGGCAGGGACATATGGATTCACATATTTACGTTTAGGAATGGCAGCAACAGGGCGTTGGACAGGAGGTGCGGGAGCAGATTTGGCGGAAATGCAACGGCGGAATACTCGGAATTCCTTGCTGCTAGTGGGAGGTGGGGCATTAGTTGGACTAGCATTGCTGATATTCGTGTTCTAGGCAACGGTTTTCGCAGCCATAGGGCGAACTAATTAAGGTGCCAAGGTCAGCATGAAGCTGGCCTATGGCTCCTTTGGTTGCGCCCATATTCAGAGGAAGTAATGACAATCGTAACGAAAAAGTTACGTAAACTTTTCGGTATAGCTAACCACGGAAACTTTATCGCTCGCTGGATGTACGAGAGAGTAGGACAATCCCTCTGGTTACTTTGCCGTTTCTGTACAGGAGTAAAACATGATGAATGAATCTTCAAAATTTTTCGCGCTAATTCTTGCTACACTAGTCGCCCTAACCGCCTGTGCCGCCGCACCTCCCCCCTGGGACGCTTCCACCAACGCAATGCAACAGGCATTCCCCGACGGCGAATTCATCGCGCAACGCGGTAGGGGCGCGACAAGGGCCGTCGCCGAGGCCGACGCAACCGCAGCCATTGCCCGCTTTCTTAACAGCGAGGTCGTCTCCCGCATTGCCGTGCTGGAACAGGGCTGGGAGCAGAACGGCGAAGCCGGGGCAAGAACCGAAATAGAAGCGGAAATATTCGTGCAGGCGGAAATGCAACTTTTCGGGGTGCGCCACGTTCCCGATGCCTGGTTCGACAGAACCCACCGCGAATGGAACACCGTCGCCTACATCAACCGCGCCGAAGCATGGCAGATCTACGGCCCCCGTTTTCGGCAACAGGCGCAAATCTTTGCCACCCTGTTCGAGGCCGCCGAGGCCGAAACCGACCCGTTCCGCCGCGCCCTGCGTTACACCGCCGCGCAAGACTTCGCTCGCTCGGCAGACTTTCAGGCCGCGCAGAGCATGGGGCAACTTCTGCACCCAACCGCAATGGATGCCGAGTTTACCCAAGCGCGCGAAATGCTGGCGGTTCTTCCGCAGAGAGCCGGCAATGCCCGCATGAACGCCCCAGTGTTCATCGACGTACCGCTGGACTTTGAATCGCTGGTGCAGGGGGCCTTTTCCCGAAGATTCGCCGCGCTTGGCTTTCCTGTAACCAATGACAGAAACTCGGCCGCGGCCGTATGCCATGTAACGGTGGAAGAAGGCAGACAGGAAAGACAACTCGGCATTTTCTATTTCCCCCAGGTTCGCGCGGTAATCTCCAGTCCCGCCGGCACGCTGTTCGCGTTCAGCGCGGAAGGCGGGCAACAGGCCGCGGTAACGCCCGATGTGGCAAAACGCCGGGCGTATCAGGCTTTGGCGGATGCCGTGCTGGACGGGTTTTCTTTAAGGACGGATTTTTAAAGTCACGCGGCTCTTTCGGTGTAGCTAGCCACGGCAATTTCAGCACCCGCCTGTTGCGTAAGGGAGCGGACAATTTCCTCAAGTCGCTTAGCTGTCTCGTTGTCGTAGCTGGCCGCTCCACATTGGTCGCAAACACGGGATGGTACGTTCTTTACAATAACAACGCACTTGCCAAGATCGGCCGTGAAGTTGGAAAACCCGTCCTCTGCAGTTCCCCTGCACATAAAGCAAATCATTTGTTCCTCCTCTGCCTGAAACCTTCCTCCCATTTGAACGGATTGGGGGAATATGCGGTGATGAGCCACAACTCCGCACCATCTGAACCGCAAACAACATGCAAAACCCGTCCTGCCATGTCATGCCCCAGTACCAGGCAGCTGGGGAAGGGATAATCGTTTGGATACTGCTCTATTATTTCGCCATTCCCCAAAGCGACAACCACATCATCCATGCATATACCTCTCTGTGCAAGCCTTTCAAAAATGTGATCTGTCCATCGTAGCGAACGCTTCTCAAGATACTGGGCAATATCCTCCACAGTCATACACTCAATATAGCGTACTTGGCCGTTTTTGACAACATAGGAGCAAAACACGATGAACGTACTTTCAAGGCTCTGTTTACCAACCCTAGTCGCTATAGCCCTACCGCCTATGTCGCCCCTATCTCTTTTACAACCTGCTCATGACCTTCGCCATTTCGTCCATGTACTTGGGCATGTCCAGATTTTGCGGACATTGCTCCACGCAGATCCCGCATTTGGTACACGCCGCCGGCCTATGCTCTTCCGGAAGTGCTAACAATCGCTTTAGCCGCCATTCGCCGCCGGCCTTGTAATCGTTATAGACGTTTAGGATATTTGGAATGTCCAACCCCTGCGGGCAATTGCAGTACCGACAGAAAGTGCAGGTTGCCGCGATTGTTTTGAACAACGACGTGCTTGCCTGTAGGAGCAATTCCTTGTCATCATCGGACAGCAATTTTCTTTCTTTGACGGTCGCGATATTATTCCTTGCCTGATCGATATTCGACATTCCGCTAAGTATGACGGAAAGATCGGGCAGACCCATCAGAAAGCGTATCGCCCAGGACGCAATCGACCTGTCCGGTTCCGCCTTGCGTAAAAGCGCGTTGCCGTCCTCGGTTAGGGATGCAAGCATTCCGCCATGCACCGATTCCATGGCCATGGTTGGAATGTTGTTTTCCCTAAGAATACCGTACAGCTCGCTAGTGTTGCTGTGAAACCAGTCGTAGTAGTTTAGCTGAATCATCGTAAAGTCCCAGTCGCAATACGACAATGCCTTACGCAGCACCTCGGGCTTTCCGTGGAACGAAAAGCCGAAGTGTTTTATCCGCCCCTTTTGCTTTTCCTCCAGAAAATATTCGACACAACCGTTGCCAAGATAGCCGGGCATAAAGTTGTCGGATATCCCATGCGGCATGTAGAAATCAATGTAGTCCATCTGTAGGCGTTCCAACTGCTCCTCGAACTGTATGCGATAATCAGGCTGGGCCAGAATGTTGTACTTGTCGGCAATGTAATAACTGTCGCGCGGATATTTTGACAATGCCTTGCCCAAAAATTTTTCCGAGTCGCCGCCGTGGTATACATACGCCGTATCAAAATAGTTTACGCCCTGCGCCATGCAGTAATCGATAATCTCTTCCGCACGGGCGTAATCCACCGGCTTTCCCCACCCTTCGCCTATCTGCGGTAGACGCATCGCCCCCATTCCAAGTAGCGAGGGGGAAGCGTCTTTTACTTTGCTGTAGTGCATCTAATCGACCTCCAAGTACCAATGATAATTTACCATCACCAAAAATACAACCTCCCCCGATCTGGCAAAAAACCAGAAGCCCGAAACACGCCGGCATAACCTCCCAGTGCCGCACTGGTTCCGTTGATTTTTTCGATAAGGATTTTGTTTTCTGGAAGCACCTTTCTGGTGCGGGGTATTTTGAGAAGCTCGATCAGCGCAGCAATGCCTGGGTCATCGGGGCCGATGAATATTTGCAAGTCTTTTCCGTTTTTCTTGCTCGTGGCGATAAGCCCGGTTCCGCGAAAGTAGACACGGTTTGATGCAAGCCTGCTGGGAATATTGGAGTCCAACCCTTCGATTCCCAGCCCTGCGGGGCTTGCCGGGTCTGTGGCGTTCATCCAGTAGATGCCGTCAAAGGATTCCGCCTTTTCCAGTTCCGTGGCGATGGCGGGGGAGGCGAACTGCAATGAGTTGATCCCCGCGAAAAAACGTCCCGCGACAAGCTCGCCCGAAAGCTCCATGCGGCGCATTGTCGGCAGAAGGCCCGACCATGAAAACGGCGGGGATTCGTTTTCGAAAAGCGGGCGGCACAGGATGCCCCAGCGGGAAAGCAACAGTCGGACACGGTCGCGGTTTCGGTGTTCCCTGTCCAGTGGAAGATCCCCGTGGTTTTCCGTCGGAGCCGCTTCGGGGTTGTCTTCGGGGCGGGTGTCGATGGCTAGGGAGTACCAGGCCCCGCGAACGGGTGCGCCGTCTTTCCAGCGGTTGCGTAGGGCGCGGGGGATGCGGGGTGGTCGTGGGGCGAGTTGTCCCGTGGGGGCTTCGGCGATTTCCGGTTCCTTTTGCGTAAAGCCGTTTTCTATACCTCTGCGAATCGGTTCGAAGGAATCCGCCGACAATTGCCCCTGCCACACCCTGCGCCAAAGGGCCTCCGTGCAGTCCTTGTGGTTGTGATTGATGTCGGCGATTTTTTCTTTTATTTCCCAAAAGTCGCGGGGGGTGTCAAAAAAACTGGAGTTTATGGCCTTGGTGAATATTTCGTCAAGGGGAGTGGCCTTGGAACCCCGGGGGGGTGGATCCCTGTCGGAAAATACTAAATCCAGATCGTCGATGGGGCAGATGCCGATTTTTTCCTTGCCCGCGCCGTACCAGACGATGCGGCCTTCCCGTATTTCGTTGTCGAGTGTTTCCGGGGTGTAGTTGCCAAAACGCGCGGTGCAGAATTCGGTTTCCCAAAGTTTCGCCGTGGCCGTGTATGCGCTGATTTTTTTCAGGAAGTCGGTGCCGCCGTGGGTGGCGGCAAGTCCCTGGCGAAGGGCAAGGAAGGGAATCAGTGTGGCGGCGGATCGCTCCTGGATTTCTGGACGGGCTTTTCTGCGGGAAAGTCGCAACAGCATTTCAAGGTTTTCGCGATCGCATACGAAAATGTTCGCCAAGGGTGCTGTCAAGGATTCCATTGCTGGTGCCGTCACAGATACCGTCGCCGGTGCGGACTCAACCTCAAGCGATACGTCACGGACTACCTCGCCGACTTCGACCAGGGCGTTTACCGCGTCTTCGGCCTCGGCGGTGGTTACGCCGAAAACTTCCGCGATGCGGGAAAGAGAAACGGGGCCTTCGTAACGGAGCCAGGGGCCAAGCAAGGTTAAGGCTTCGTCCTTCCAGATTGTCTCCCATTCTTTGTGAACAAGCGCGGCAATATTTGCGTCGTTCCGTTTAATCTTTCTAAGGCGTTCGCCAAGGTATGGATCCAAATCATCGGGGTTTGTGTTTTCCGGGATGGATGTATTCAAGGCCACCCGCAGGGTTTCCCATTCGTCCAGGGGGATTGCGATTCGTTCCTTGACCCACTCGCACAGGGAAACCATGTCCTCCGGTGCCCAGCCGGGCGTTTCCCTGCGGAGTCGCCCGGTAAAGTCCCCGACAATTTCCGGTTTAAGCGTCGGGCGCAGGGCCGCGTCCCCCAACGCTTCCTGGATAACTTTGTCGGAAAGCGTCGCGGCACCAGCCGCTGGATTGTGCCGTTCGTCGGTTTCGTATATCAGGGTATTGGTTTCCTGCCACACAAGATCCCGCGAAAAGGGGCTGGGGGTTTTGCTGTTAAAGAAAGAAAGAACAATGCTCCCGTCGCATATCGCGTGTACCAAATCACGAAACCCTTCCATGTCGAAGGTATCGACCAGACAACTCCGCCACGCCTCTGCGGTAACCGGAAAACCGTCCTGACGAGATGCGATGTCGAAAAGCCGCT
>Ga0209755_10007620_pt1 | contig 11703 bp, 9 predicted proteins | sample TergutCo191P1_FD_187301 | JGI IMG/M metagenome (GOLD analysis project Ga0209755, IMG submission 187301) | Cornitermes sp. P1 segment gut microbial communities from Petit-Saut dam, French Guiana - Co191P1 (SPAdes) (version 2) | ecosystem: Host-associated > Arthropoda: Insects > Digestive system >...
TCGATGTAGTTATAAATTTTATACCTACATGCAAGAGAAGAAACTGGCGTTTTTAAGCCTTTAATGCTGTTTTACGCCTTTTTAAGACATTTTGATTATCGTAGGTATAAAAATTCGGGAATTTAGGTTATCATTGATTCCAGTAGTATATGTCAAAATATTTCCCTGCAATTGAGTACATTGGTTCTTCAAAAACTATGTCTAACTTTAACCCATACTGATCTATACTATTTTGTAGTTGAACCCATAGCTCTTGCATAGTTTCATCTGTAGACCATATGCCCCAAATATTATCATCTACCGCTCGCATACCCCACCCATAATTCTTAGGCAAAACAAACACCGCCTCAGCCTTAACACCACCATGAACAACATCAGAATTTTGCACCACATTATTCCAGAAACGCTCCAAAGCCAAAAAATGCTCCTCCTGCAACGTGTTAGGATTTACTGGATCTTCAGAATAATTAAAAATTAGTACACACTCCGCACCAGCCTCATAAGACATTTTCATCTGCTCAAACATCTCCGCTCCATCTGCAAGATACGGCGGTTGAGTGTATTTCCAAGTAATCATGGTACCCCAGCTTTTACTTTGTAAATTTGCAGCCCCCCTCACCAAACCAATCTGTTGAGCAACAGAATTGTTCCATGCCAACTCTGCAAGAACCACATCATAACCGCTTTGATAATCCCACCAGTAAAGACCATAATCAGCTGTAAAAACAGAAATAGACTTCTTATCCAGCTGCTTTTTGTTTAGTGCATCAAGAAAACCTTTGTTCTTGTTTACAAATGCAACAGTAGCATCATCGCAGGTTTGTAGAGGTTTTTGCTTTAAAACTGTTTCATAAGAAGGTATTGATAAAGGAAAATGTGTAAGGTCATCAAATGTGTAGACCATCATCGCGTTATTTTCAAAAACATATTTGTAGGCAACAATTGTCCCATCAGGGCAATAATCAACAATGCCTACTTTGGGAAAAGACATAGAAATGTTGCCATTAGGATAGTATCTAATTATTGTTTCATTAGAAAACATACTAGTAATTACGCCCGTATAACTATTCTTTGTAACTTGCTCAATGATGCCTCTTGTAGTGCCTTCTTTTGTTGAAAGAGGAATATTTTTGAAGGTAACTGTTGTATCAAGCATCTTTCCACCCGGCTCATCACCATAATATACCCCGATAAAATGTTTCCCCCACCTTCCTTTTGCTTCAATAAGCCAGTTACTCAACACTTGAGGGTCTAAGCCAACATTATCACGTACAATACTTGTACCATAATCATCACGTACACTACCAGAAACTGCATAATTTAAATTTGACGCAACAACATAATCACCTATATCTTCCATAGCTGTCGTATCACCCATAAAAGTCCCAGATTGCAGGACAAACAGATTTGTATAATTTTTTACTTTGTCGATGAGTTCTTTAGCCTCTTGAACTGAACTGCCACAATAGGTAACTCCAACGTAGAACTTTTCTTGATTAAACATTGTACAACACGCAACTATTAATAAGCCAACTGACAACACCAATACCGCAATTGTTGCAAATAACTTTAACTTTTTCAATGTCTACATATCACTTATTTAGAGTGACTTAAAAGATGCTAATTAGTTTTTTGCTGACGAACGGCTTTGGGTTATAATGTTTTTGATAAAAACGTTGTTAAAACAAAACAGATATGTGCACGAAAGATGCTTTACATTATAGGAAATAAAGGTAGAAATAGTGGTTAATAGATGAATATAACTGTTAGTTCCAAGTGTAATTTATGCCATTTTCCTTATGGTGGAAAAGTTTTGTCTTTGGTTTTGTTATTTGTGATAGTATTAATTTTTTTTCCAATTGTCTCGGTATTTAGTAATGTTTCACCTTTTGTGTTAGGAGAAACTAGGTTGGTTGAGGACGCAGATACACTTATAGCAGCTATTGATGAAGCTCCATCTGGAACATTGTTTACCATTGTACTGAACAAAGATATCGCCCTTGAAAAGATGCTCACTATCCCTGCTAACAAATACATCACCTTAACAAGCAATAGCGACCCTATTTTTTTTAAACTAGTTGGGCCAGACGGTACAATTACTAATCCTGTGAGTACTATTACAGTTAATAGTGGTGGAGTGTTGACTCTTGGTGGCATCATTGTAACTCATAATACAGGTTTTTTTGGTGAGGGAATAACTGTTAATTCAGGTGGAGAGTTTATAATGTCTGATGGCGAAATTAGCGGCAACACTGGCGGTTCGGGTGGTGGTGTGTCTTCTTCTGGTTCTTTTTTAATGTCTGGTGGCAAGATTACTAATAACGAAGCGGGTTTTGGTGGTGGGGTACACATAGCACAGGGCTCTTTTACTATGAAAGGAGGCATGATTTCTTACAATAAAGCTACCTTTTTTGGTACAGGTGGCGGTGTGGATGTGGGGTATCATTGCTATTTTAGTTTATCTGGCGGTGAGATCTCTTATAACACGGCTGAATATTATGGTGGTGGCGTGAACAACAATGGCGATTTTAGAATGACTGGTGGCAAGATTACTAACAATAAAGTAACTGACAGTCGCAGTGCTGGTGGTGGTGTGTATAATCGTAATAACTTTGTGTTGTCTGGCGGTACTATTGCTCAAAACATAGCCCTCTCGGGTGGTGGTGTGCTAACTGGCAGTGATAACGATTTTACTATGTCGGGGGGCGAAATTAGTAGCAACACTGCAACAAACGGTGGTGGAGTGTACATTGAATACGGTACTTTTAAGTTAACAAGCGGCAAAATTTCAAGCAATGCAGCAACTAATAGTGGTGGCGGAGTTTGGATTCGTATTGACCAATTAGACCAACTCTTTGTTTCTAACGGTGTAGTGTTTTCAAATAACCGAGCGTCAGAAGCGTATGAAAGAAGTTCTGAGCATGATGCCGTTTATGCTAAGCAGATAGGCAGTAGTGTTACTTGGACCACTCCCTTTACTCAAGGATACAACAATTATGACATTGGCTATACAAGCAACACCCCAATGCCTGATATTACACCTAGCAGTACGCCTCCAGACAGGTCACCTAATAGAACACCTTTCACAGTTTCACCTAGTGCTCCTGATTCAAATGATAATAGTAGTGAGGGTTTAGATTTTCGTATTGTAGTGGTTGTTACAGGTTTAGTTGTTGCTCTTCTCATTACTTTGTTGGTAATTTACTTCAAAAAAAACCATACATCCATAACCCGCATACAAACTCTAAAAAGACAAACTCGCCTTTCTAAAACTACCCACAATCACAAACATCCACAAAAAACTAGCCACAGATAAACAGAAAAACCAACAAACCAAACTTTCACCTCAACATTGTATACGAGTTGTGGACACATAGAAAAAAATAAAACAAACAACAAAGGAAAAAATATCTGATCACATTAAAGACCAAAATAGTAGTTCACTAAATAATAATCTTTAACGAATTAATCCATATTCTTTCTCTGAGAACTATAGTAGGCATTTAGCATAACTATTTTTGGTGATAAGACACATATTTTTAGCGTACAAGCGATACTTTTATACTTTAAACCCTATCTGCACTTTTTTGGTAATATGTTCTCTTAATGTTTTCGCAACACATCTAAATTTGGTTAAAATCCAAAAACACCTTTAAATCGCGCTATAATCACGTAAAAACTTTTAACTGAGCCATTACCCATGTTGGTAATATGTTGGTGGTGATTTTTCCGCTTAATTATGGCGAAATTGGAACTGTTTTTGATTTTAGGGCAAAAATTGAACAAAAATAAAATGGCATATTACCAAAAAATGGAAGAGTTAGGGTTTAAACACCAAAAAACTGTTGTGATGTGATAACTGCTTAGTTTTTACGTTGAAGATTATGATAAAAAAAAGAAAAAGTGAGGGGTATTTTCAATAGTTGCCTATTTTCTCACCAGACTGGTTGAACATCGGTACTGCCATAGATTTTCATTGCGCCATCAGCCCATTGAGCCTGTTGACCGCCACCAACGTTACCAGGATACCATGACTGATAACCTTGGTAAAGTGGACTGTACTTGTAAGAACAGCCAAAAGTGTCGTAAGATGCATAATCAAGTGCGTTGCGAATGTTTTTGCCTGAAGCGATATAGTCATAAGTTTTTACAATAAAAAACCAAGCTGGACTATTATTATAACCCTGAAAACTTCGATCGAATATGCTGGGCGATATCTTTTCGAATCCTATGAAACAGTAAGGAACATTATCCGAAGTAGTATAAGCATCAGTAGAGTTTAAAGGAAGATTATTAGACCATGCTGCTGGCATGCCCACTCTATTACCATTAGCTTGCATACATGCCCAAAGCCAAACAAAACCAAACTTGTAATTAGAAGTTACCCAACTGTTAACATTTGAAGAATAAAGTATGTTATTGTCGCTGAGCCACATATTGTTTGGTCCTGCCATATGTCCGTAGTGGAAAATTGTTGTAAAAGTGCCATATTGTTGATCAAACCAAGTATTGTATTGATAGGCATACCAATTAGCGTCTGCACCGAAATTTTCGTATACACCATTATAGCCATGGGTATAGTATGTGTATGAAATATAGTAAGACAAAAAGTCCGCACAATCCATGTCATCTGCTGTTTGTCCCCAGCTTGAAGCGTATGTTTCAGATATTTTAACAGCCGCAGAAGCCTGTGGAACAGCAGACATCAGCAAACTAGACGAAAGTATGATACAGAATATGACAGAACAAACCTTAATCGCGCTTAATTTTTGCAGATTCCTTTTTGGTCGCACCTTAACATAACCAACGCAAACACAAAGAACACCAATCGCTATTATAGTTACTAAACATATCCCAAAATAATTTCTGTCAGAGTTTTCTGTTGTTGCCGCTGAATTAACACTATTTTCAACTGGAAGGACACCACCGCTACTCATTGGGCTAATTGTAGATACCTCGCCCGTATCGCCCCAAACTCTCACGTTAGCACCTGTAACACTACCAGGATAGACTTTGTCAAAACCAATTTGAATATACCACGATGGATAAAGTGCGAATTGATCTCCACCACGAGGAGAATCATACTCATCATAGTGGATATAATCCATACTTGCAAAATCTATATAGTTAAGATAACTCAGACTTGGAGTACCAACGGTAGCTACTTCAAACTCAGAAACTGTTACAAGTTCATTATTCTCGCCTGTGTATGCTTTCCATGAAAAACCCTTAAGCGCGTTTAGAGCAATCTCAACAGCTTCCTCACTGGAGATTTTTGGAGTACCGCCCTTTATCTCATAGAGCTGCCAGTAATCATAAAAAGCTGACAGACGATCGCCATAGAAACTTAAGCCAATGTTTTTAGGGTTTGCTCTAACTCCGTTGTCATCTACATACGTCCACATTATGTATAGCTCATCAGGTACATCACTTAATACTTCAAGCTGCACATTACCTTCTGTTTTAGTAAAACTTCCTACAACCTCAATGTTGTTGAGCATATTACCTAGTTCACCATAGATGGAATTGCCTGTGTAGCTTTGATATCTGTTCATGAATCCTTTAGCCATATCGAGCAAACTATCATCTGATTGCTTAAACAGGGTAGAACCCATGGGTTCAGGTAGTCGCACACTGTAAAAGTTGTTGCTTATGAATGAAACATCTGCTTGTAAACGCGATTGCTCTGCTGTTAAGTCGAAGGTCAACTCGTTTTTTGGTCGCTCAGAAATAACAGAATCTCTTTGACTGCTTAGCACTACATCATATTTACCTGTATCTATGCCTACAACGCTCTCTAGCACAGTTATAGCTTCTGGTTGCAAACGTTTTTCTGTAGCCTGCGCATTAGGCAACACTGTTGAGCAGATCAGTAAACAAAAAAACAAGGCAAATAAAATTGTTGATGATATTTTATTAGATTTTTTGATCATAATTAACATCTCATAATAAACTATAAAGCAACACATCACATTTAAAACTTTTTATAGCATACTCATTTGGTAGGCACACTCAATTTTGTGATACATGTTTGCCCCAAATAAACAAATCTTATAAAGTGAACTTTCATTGAAGTGCAATGGAAAAAGTCTTTTTGCCCTGATTACCTTTAGTTAGGGTGGTTGGAAAAAACACCAACGTTTTTTTGAGGCAGCTTCTAGACCTCGTTAAACAAAATGATGTGTGCTCTTCAACGGATCAGAAGGCCAGAACTTCGAGCTCGAATAGGAAAAGACACCAAAACCACCAAAGAGCATCCTCCAACCACCAATAAAGGTAAGGTGTAAATATGGAACAAAAAGTTTGCGGTATAGACGTCCATCGAGACATAGTGCGCAATGTCATCGGACATTGAAATCTCCCAACCATTGGGATAAGGCTCTTAGAAACACCTTAAGGACAACAACTTACCTAAAACCGAAAGGTCAAGGGGACAATAGCATGTTGCTAAAGCAGAGGCTACTAAAGGCTGTCAATAAGTAGCGCTCTGCAAGTCCTACGTAATACGGTAAAAGCTACACTGCTTAAAATTCAATCACCAGGAGACAAACTGTGGTCTTGAGGATACACAACCTAAAACTCCTCACTCACAACATACCCATGCAAGGATGTCACATGGAACAGTGCACCGGCGGCGTTACGCCGCCGGTGGAAGAAGCATGAAAGCATATAGCGCAGTCACCACTACTATAGCACAGGTTTAGCGGAAAAAGACCGGTCTACTTTTGGTGTCTTAGAACCCGTATTTGGAAAACTGTGTCTGCATCGTCTTGCTGAGTGGAAGAAAGGAGCCCTTGAGCCCGAATGAGAAAACACACCTCTTAGAAGATGCCCAACCTAAACCTAACAAAAAGAGAGGAATAAACATGAACCCAGTATGCGGCATAGACATATCCAAAGAAGAACTCGTAGCAACCATTTTAGGAGATAATTTTAAAGAAACACGCAAATTCGGCGTCCACACAGACGAACTCTACAAACTAAAACAATGGCTAAAAGAAAACCACACCACCCAAACCATAATGGAATCAACAGGCATATACTGGATCCCCATCTACGCCTCACTAGAAGCAAGTGACTTTAAAATAGTACTAGCCAACCCCCGCCAAGTAAAAGGCCTCCCCAAACGCAAAACCGATGTTCGAGACAGCGAATGGCTAGCTCATCTGCTACGCAGTGGTCTGGTTAAACCCTCCTATGTTGCTGATGCAGACCTGCGTGCTCTGCGCTCACTTACCCGTCTAAGAGCCATTTTGGTTCAAGATCAAGCAGGCTACAAAAACAAAGTCCACAAAGTGCTCCAACTCTCAAACATCAGATTAGACTCTGAGATTACCGATATATTTGGTAAAAGTGGACGTATAATTATTGAGGCGATAGCTACAGGTGAGAGTTTAGATAAAGCGCTGGAGCGTTGTCCTAAGAGTGTGCAGAAAAATGCCCAGTCTATAAAGGCTAGTATTATGGGTAAGTTGAGTCAGGCGGATTTGTTTGCACTAAAGTTGTGTATGGGGATGGTGGATGAGTTTGATGTCAAGGTTGCTGAGGTGGATTCTCAGATTGTAAAGTATGTGGATGATGAGGTGATTGGGTTGTTGTGTAGTGTGCCTGGGGTGGGGTTTGTTTCTGCTGCTGTGGTGGTTGCGGAGTTGGGGGATGTTTCCCGTTTTGCTGATGAGAAGGCGGTGTGTAGTTTTTGTGGAATTACCCCCTCGATTCGTCAGAGTGGGAAGAGGCGTTGGAATGGGCCGATCACTAAGTTTGGTTCGAAGTGGCTTAGGCGGAATTTGATTCAGTGTGCTTTGGCGGCGATTAAGGTTCGCGGGGATTCGAAGTTTAAGGCGTTTTATTTGCAGGTGAGGGCGCGTCGGGGTCATGGGGTTGCTATTGTGGCTTTGGCTAGAAAGATGTTGGGGGTTATGTATCATTTGTTGGTTAAGAAGGTGGCGTTTTTTGAGGAGGGGCTGGCGCCTAAGCGGAAGTGGAAGGCTATTTTGGAGCGGGATTTGTCGGTTGGGTTTGAGGAGGCTATGAGTTTATTGGTTAATGCGGGGTATGTGAATGGTTCGTAGTTAACTGAATACTTTCATGAGAATCTAAGGTTATGAGCCACTTGATAATGAATCAAGGCAAGGTGACAAACGAGTTACCTAAGTTACGTTATTGTTTCATGTCCGAGAACATTGGATTGCCTAAGGAACGCGAGTTCTACGGCAACGGAGTTTCAATACTACCCAAAGTGACCCCTGTAATGGAGGTTGCACAGGCGGACTGTAATGTGTGCCGCTGACTCGTAGGAGTAGGGGAAGTGAAACAGGTAGCCAAGATACTAGAATTTGGAGGAACGCGAGATGCGAAGTACCGAAAAAATCCTAAGTATCATTAGTGAACGAGGAAAAAAACAAAAACCACTGAACCGAATCTATCGAATGCTCTACAATCCCAACTTGTACTTAGTAGCCTACAAAAATATTTACGCCAACAAAGGAGCAATGACAACAGGTACTACTACAGAAACAGCCGACGACATGTCTCAAAAAAAGATAATGTCCATAATTGCTAAACTGCGAACTGAAACCTATCGATGGACTCCTGCAAGAAGAACCTACATAAAGAAGCAAAATGGCAAACAACGACCCTTAGGTTTACCGACATGGTCAGATAAACTATTGCAAGAAGTGATACGCCTGATACTTGATGCTTACTACGACCCGCAATTCAGCAACTATTCACACGGATTTAGGCAAAACAAAGGATGTAAAACTGCGCTCCAAGCCATTGCACACAAGAAAACAAGCGAATGGAGAAGCATTAGATGGTTCATTGAAGGAGATATAACCGATTGCTTTGGAAGCATTGACCACGAAATACTAAAGAACATATTAAGAGAAAAAATAGATGACAAACGATTTCTAAGACTGATAGAGAATCTGCTAAAAAGCGGTGTTATGGAAGACTGGAAATATAACCAAACTTTAAGTGGTTGCCCACAAGGCGGCGCGCGTCCGTAAAAGGCGCATTTGACATCGTCGGAAGCGATACTGGATTGATGAGATATCCAGTTGGCCATCCTTCTTACCCAACGGCTGAAAAGTTTAGGGGAACAGAGCACGAAGGAAAAGCGCATGTGTCTGAAATCAGTGTATGGACACAGGGTGCAAGGCCAATGTGTGGCATGGTTAAAGCTGTATTGCTTGAACTCCAAGCTCTTGGCTCTAATGCGGGAGGTACACGGGACCACACGGTCAAAGACTGATTGAAGCGTGTACAAAGAACCTCTACAGACACTTATGCTGCCGGTGTTTGTACTCATTGAGGTTCTTTCGGCGTGCAAGAAGCATGTTAAAGAGCTAATGGAAACCTAAACCACACCAAAAAAGTGTCAATGCGTTAAACGGAGACTACCCAAACTGAAACGCCAAAAAATGGGCTATGTGGAAATCCAAAATATAAAGGAGATAAAGCTCAAAGTGCAAGCTAAGAGTGATGACACTAAAAATTCAGTGGGTAGCGGAGTCGTTATAGTAGTTTGGGGTTGGGAAAGCCAACCACGTGGCGAAGAACGACAGGTTGTTCTATTGATGGCTCAGGAGCGGTATGCGTAATGCAAAGTGCCAAAACTGTGCTATCAATGCTAAAGCAGAAATCAGAACATGATGAAACCTATGTATTTGAACGGCTATACCGGAATCTCTTTAACGAGGATTTTTTTCTCCGGGCATATCAAAAACTCTACTCCAAAGAAGGCAACATGACTCCCGGTGTAGATGATGAAACTATTGATGGGTTTAGTAAGCATCAGATTGCAGAGCTTGTTGAACTCTTAAAATGGGAACGTTATCAACCTAAACCGGCTAAACGAGTCTATATTCCCAAAAAGAATGGTAAAATGCGCCCTTTAGGTATTCCATCCTTTACTGATAAATTGGTGCAAGAGGTAGTGCGGGAGATTTTGGAGGCTATTTATGAACCCATTTTTTGTGATTGTTCACATGGGTATAGGCCTAACCGTAGCTGTCACACTGCTCTTGACCAAATAAAAAGGAAAGGTAAAGGTACTAATTGGATGATTGAGGGGGATGTAACACGTTGTTTTGAGAGCATAGACCATGACATTTTGATGAAAGTGTTGTCTTTGAAGATTTGTGATGGACGTTTTTTGGAGCTGATAAGACGGTTTCTAAAAGCGGGCTATTTTGAATTTAAGCAAGTTCATAACTCTCTTTCGGGCACGCCTCAAGGTAATGTGCTTAGTCCGATTTTGGCTAATATTTTCCTGCACGAGTTTGATAAATACATGGAGAATCTCGCAGAAGGGTACAATAAGGGAACCCGTAAGCGTGATAATCCGCCCTATAGAGTGCTCTACAGTAGAAGATATAGTGCAAAAAAGCAGGGGCACATCAAAGAGGCTAAGGAGCTTTTAAAACAGATGCGAACCATGCATGCGGTTGACCCGATGGATGAGAATTTTCTTCGGATCAACTTTGTCAGGTTTGCAGATGACTTTTTGGTAAGTGTAGTTGGGAGTAAGGGTTTGGCTTGTGAAATTAAGGATAAGATGGCTTGTTTTTTGAAGCAAACGCTTGGTTTGGAATTAAATCATGAAAAGACATTCATTACCAATCTGGCTAATGAGCGTGTTCGGTTTGCAGGCTATGAGATATCTAAAGTTCGATGCGATACCAAACTGACCAAGAATGTTTACGGACACAAGAGGCGGTCGGTTAATGGGCATATTGAGTTTTTGGTTCCAGGTCAAGTTATCAGAGACAAATTAAAACCCTTCAAGAAGGGTAGAGCATCATATCCGTTCAAGGTAAGGAGTCAGTATCCAGTTTTGGATATTATTAGTATGTACAATGCGGAAATTCGTGGATTGTATAACTATTATTGTCTTGCTGCGGATGTGAATAAGAAATTAGAGGCGTTCAAGTATTTTCACTATGGCAGTATGTTAAAGACTATAGCGGGCAAAGAAAAATCATCTGTTGAAGCAGTTATTGCAAAGTATGGCATTGTTGTTCCACGAAAAGTTGAAGCGGGAACTATGCGGATTGTTGGTGTACAATATGATACCAAGGAAGGCAGAAGAACTATGACTTATTTTAATGAAAGTTTAGTGCGTATAGACCGTCCGTCTGTTGAAGTGGTTGACCTTTATGGGCGGTCGTTTGGTGGTGGTCAGTTGCTTAAGCGGTTCAATGCAGGTATTTGTGAGTTGTGTGGTTCTACTGAGGATGTAGTGGTTCATCATGTTCGTAAGCTCAAAGAGGTTAAGCAGAAGTACCGTAAGCATGGCAAAAATATGCCTGGTTGGGTGTGGGTTATGGCGAAAATCAATAGAAAAACCTTGGTTGTATGCCATAGTTGTCATGTGGATATTCATAATGGGAACTGTCAGAACCGGCTTTAGTTAAGAATGGCGGGAGAGCCGATATACCGGGAAACTGGTCTGTACGGTTCGCGAAGGAGGGGCACAGAAACCTACCATAGAAATATGGCAAGGCGCTGGGTCACCTACCTTACGTGTTAAGTCCATTGCTATCTAATATATACATGGACAAGCTTGACCACACGGTAAACGCATGAAAAAATTTTGGAATATGTATAATCTCCCAAAAGGTTACTTTAGCAAGTAGTTTTGTGCTTGCGATAGTTCAAAGTTATCTGTTACTCTGTTGAATTTTTATCAAAATTTTT
>Ga0209755_10007621_pt1 | contig 11703 bp, 8 predicted proteins | sample TergutCo191P1_FD_187301 | JGI IMG/M metagenome (GOLD analysis project Ga0209755, IMG submission 187301) | Cornitermes sp. P1 segment gut microbial communities from Petit-Saut dam, French Guiana - Co191P1 (SPAdes) (version 2) | ecosystem: Host-associated > Arthropoda: Insects > Digestive system >...
CGGCGACACGCCGCAATCACAGCGCAGGCGTTTCTTTATTCATCCGCCTTCAATCCTTGCTCTTACGCCTGAAAGCCTTGCAATACTTTTGCTTAACCCAAAAGGCAGGCAGGTTTTATCGAATGTCAAATATTTAATAATTGACGAAGTTCACGCGCTGATTGGAAACAAAAGAGGCGCGTATCTTTCCTGCCAGATTGACAGGCTTGCCCTCATTGCCGGGGATTTTCAGCGCATAAGTCTTTCCGCCACAGTCCGCAATCCTCAAATAACAGCGGATTTTATCGCCGGATCAGGAAGAAAAGTGACGATTGTTTCGCCGCCCGACGAAAAAAAGATTGATTTTACTGTTGAGTTTCCTGATAACGATATTGATACAACGCAAGCCTCTTCTTCTGTTTCAAATTCTCAATTCTCAATTCTCCATTCTAAATTTACAAAGTTTGGATCACGTTATACGCCATTAATTAGCTATATATTAAAGCGAATCTGGGAAGGCGCAACCTTGCTGGTTTTTACGGAGTCAAGGCGGAGAGCGGAACGGCTCTGCTATTTTTTGAATCAGGAAGGCGCGGATTTTTATTCGCGTAACGGAAATCCTCCGGGACGTGATTTAAACGGAACCGTCGCTTTCACTCACCACGGCTCTTTATCAAAAGAATTAAGGCGCAGTGTAGAGAAAGGGCTTGCCGAAGGCAGGCTGCCGTGTGTAGTCGCCACCGCTTCCCTCGAACTTGGAATTGATATCGGCAGCATAGACGAAGTAATTCTCGCGGGCAGCCCGGGCAATGTATCGCAGGCGCTTCAGAGGATAGGGCGTTCAGGTCACAAGGTAGGGCAGGTCAGTAAAGGAAAACTATTCGCCTTTCACGGAATGGATCTTCTGGCTGCGGCCGCGTTAAAAACCGCGGTTGATGAGCGCGACATTGAAGAAATAAAGCCGATAGAGAATCCTTATGACATACTTGCGCAGTTAATACTCTCTCTTTGCTGCGAGAAAGACAGAAAAATTGACGAGCTTTATGAATTAATCAGAAAATTTTACTTATTTAAAAACCTTAACTATGATTCTTTTAACCGCACAGTGCGGATGCTCGCAGGCTATTCATCAAAAGGAAGCACCGATAATATACGGTTACGCGACATTAAGCCCCGCATCTGGCTTGACTCAATCGAAGGAACAATCGGCAGACTGGACGGAACCGCTGCCCTGCTCTATTCATCCGGCGGAGTAATTGCAAGCCGCGGTTTGTATTCGATGCGCCTCGCTGACGGCACAAAGATAGGAGAGCTTGATGAGGAATTTGTCTGGGAGCGCAGTCTTGGCGATTGCTTCGACTTCGGCGCCCGAGGATGGCGCGTAACAAACATCAGCGCGGAATCCGTAGAAGTAACGCCTCTTGAAAAAAGAGCCGATTTTATCCCCTTCTGGAAAAGCGATACAATTTTTCGCAGCCCCAATTTGACAAAAAGAGTGATGGCAATTCTTGAAAGCTATAACAAATCAATTCAGGAAACCAATAAACAAAATTCAACTCAAAATTTTCAATCACCTTCTCCCATTTCCCAATTCTCAACTCTCAATTCTCCACTCTCAACTCTCTTTTCTCAATTACCCGAAGCCGCTTTCAATTCGTTAAAAGCGCTTCTTGACGCGCAATACAGAGCGCAAAAAGAACTGCCGTTACCTGATATTAAAAATATCGCTGTCGAAATTATTAAAGGAACCGAACTAAACAGAGATTTTTGCTCTGTGGTTGTTCATACTTTCAGAGGCGGGCAGATCAATTATCCGTTGTCGCTCGCATTGAGCGCCGAACTTGAACAGACAGTTAAACTGCGGGTTGCGAGTTTTTCTAATGATGACAGCATTCTTTTTCTAATACCGCGCTTGGGAGCGGAAGAAAGCGGAGCCCCTAATTTAGAGGAAGTTTTGCGTAACGCTCTTTCTTCCCTTGAAAAAACCGAAAGCAGCGGTATTACCCGCGCAGAAAGATTTTTCAGAAACCGCCTTGAAAGTTCCGGCGTGTTCGGCGCGAATTTCCGTGAAGCCGCGGAGCGCAGTCTTCTGCTCCCCAAGTCGCCGTTCGGCAAGCGCACTCCGCTATGGATTATGCGCCAAAGATCAAAACGTCTGTTCGACTCTGCCGCAAACGAAGACGGTTTTCCCGTAACGGCAGAAGCGTGGCGATCCTGCCTTGTTGATTTGTTTGATATGGAAGGGTTTCGGGAATTGGTCTCCTCAATGAACAACGGCAGCGTTACAGTGTCATTTTTTACAGTTAACAGCCCAAGCCCCTTCTCAAGAGATGTAGTCAGGCAGGAAACCAACACTTTCATGTACGAATACGACGAGCGAAGCGATCTTGCAGGCTCTAAATCAGCTTCACTCTCCGACAAAGTTATTGAAGAAGCTATCGGAAACGCTGATTTACGCCCTATTTTAAAACAGGAAGTTGTTAACAGTTTCATATCCAAATTACGAAGAGAAATAGCGGGCTACTCCCCGGAGGATCCTCTTTCTTTAAATGAATGGGTCAAGGAGCGAATCGCGATACCTGAGGATGAATGGGAAACTCTCTGTGCTGTTATGCAAAACACTTCTTGCAATGAAGGCTCCGGCGCAGAAGGAAACTTCCGCGGAAACACCTTAGCCGAAACAATTAGCACAGCCAAATTCAAAGCCATTACACGTAACGCAGACGCGCTGCCTTCTTTTGTCCACCGTGAATGGGAAGAAACATGGCTGGCGGAGCCGTTGAGCTTATTGGGTCAATGGCTGCGCTATGAAGGTCCCGTCTCAATTGATCGGATAAGCGAAGTCTTCGGCACAAGCAAAACCGAAACAGAAGACGCAATAAACGCGTTAGCCGAAGTTGACGAAGTAATCCGCGATGTAATTGTATCATCAAACGCTTCCGATTCACCCCATTCCCTGATTTGCGACAGAGAAAACCTCGAAATGCTCCTTCGCCTGTCCAGAAAAAAAGAGCGCCCTGAAATCAAAGAGCGTCCCGCTTCGCTGCTCGCCCCCTTCCTCGCTCTCCGGCAGGGACTGACCGGTGATAACGATAATAATTCCGGCAGCGCTCTCAGAAAAAATTTGCACACATGGGCAGCGCCTGCTAAATTATGGGAAACAGAAATTCTATCCGCAAGAAATTCCTCTTACGATCCTGAAAAAATAAATCGTGAAATACTCGAAGGCTTACTCGTCTGGTACGGAGCGGGCAAAGAAAAAATCGGTTTTTGCCGCCCTGAAGATTTAGAGCTTGTCTGTAATTCGCGGAAAAAAAATTCGGATTCAGATAATAATATTTCAAGAAAGAAACAGACCGCCGTTGATACAAAACAAACAGGATTTGCGCAATTATTCACATCACATTTTCTCGACCGCCCGCGCGATTTTTGGGAAATAAAAAACGAATTAAACACAGACATCAGCTCATGCACAGAAGCGCTATGGCGCGAGGCATGGAAAGGCACGATCACATCTGATTCGCTTGATCCTGTAAGAAGAGGAATTGAATACGGTTTTATTTCAAATGAAAAGGATATGCCGCCATTAACAGAAAATATACGTCCCTTTGGAAGACTGCCCCGCGTCCCAAGCGCGTTGAAAAACAGATGGAAAGGCGGAGCGCCTGTTCACGGAAGCTGGTACTCGCTATTAATTGAAGAGCAGGAAACAATTGACCCGCTCGAAGAAGACGCTCTTAACCGCGATCGCGTGCGCTTACTGTTAAGCCGCTGGGGCATTCTCTGCCGTCCGTTACTCGAACATGAAGACGAAATTTTCTCGTGGTCAAAACTGTTACCCGCAATGCGAAGAATGGAACTTGCCGGAGAGCTGGTCACAGGCCGCTTCTTCGCAGGAGTTAATTCGCTACAATTCGCGTCCCCGTCTATCGCGGCAGAACTTGAACAGGCGGAAAATAACAATCGCATTTACCGGATGAACGCGGCGGATCCGGCAAGCCTTGCCGGTTTGGAAATAAGCGGTTTAGGATATAAGCTTTGCGCAAGAAGCGCCAATAACAGGCTGTACTATAAAGGTCCTGACTTGATTGCGATTTCTTTAAAAAGCGGCAAAGAACTGCAAATTTTCATTGAAGCCGATGATCCTGACATTGCGGAATTACTCGCGCTCTTAAAAGCCCCAAGGACACGAAGCGTTATGCCGGAAAACAAAATAGTTGTTGAAAAAATTAACGGAGATCCGGCAGCGCAGAGCTGTTACGCGAAATGTTTTACAGCCTGCGGATTTGTATCAGACAGAGGGAAGCTAATATGCTGGTAGTCAAACAAATAATCCCATCAGCCAATTAATAACAAACCCAATCGGTAAAATCGTAATTTTAAAATAATTCTGCGCTATCAAAATCAAAAATAAAACCGGCATCCCGATTTTCCTGATTTTATTTTCGGTATCAAGTCCAAGATTTAAACCGGAAAAAACAATATGGCTGCCGTCAAGCGGCGGAATCGGAAGCAGATTAAAAACAAACAAGCCAAAATTGATGGAAGCCGCTACATACAAAATAATAAGCAGATGATTGGTAATATTCCCGGGCGCAGTATCATTACCGGAAAAATATGAAATTGATGCTTTGAGTATAAAACACAACACTATTCCCAATAAAAGATTTGAGAGCGGACCCGCGGCTGCAATCAACGCTTTATCGCGGCGGAGATTTTTAAGTTTCTCTGGATTAAACTCAACCGGTTTCGCCCAGCCAAAACCTGCAAAGATCAAAAACAAAAAACCAATGATATCAATATGCTTTAACGGGTTTAAAGTAAGCCGCCCCTGATCCCGCGCCGTACTGTCGCCTAATTTATAAGCGCAAAACGCGTGACAGAATTCATGAACAGTCAATCCTAAAATAACGCCGGGAAGATAGCACAGTATCCTTTGCCAATCCATGAGTAATCATAGCAAGTATTGCCGCTCTCCGTCCAGACGGGGCGGGCTGGAAAAAAAATAGTACCTGTGACTTAATGCACTTAGAGCCACTTGCAAAACTGAAGTTTTGCAAGTGTTTCCTTAACTAAAAATTAAAATAGTTTCAGCCATCTTTCATCATTGTCGGTCAGAGGTTCGCCGGGGTAATGTCTTTCGCCTGAATATTCTATCGCAGCTCCAGAACTGTCAATATTAAAGCAATAAGGTCTTCTCCAAAGATTGGTTCCCATTCCATTTGCGCACGGAATTTGCAGATACGGGTGAATATGGTTAAATGAACCGATACCGGAATTAGCTAAATAAGTTAATATATTGGGGCTGAAATTGTCAATTCTTATAAGGTCCGGGTCTTGGTATGAGTAAAAATTCAGCGGAGTTGTTAATATGCCTCTTTCGACAATAACCAAATTCCCGTTTTCAAAAATATACAATTTTCCGACAAGTACATCACCGACAGCCTGACCTTGTGCATTATAAATATTTGTTCCTTCAAAAATGAAATCCGCGCTGCCGATTACTACTGCGTTGTTTGTTAACGCCTTGTACGCGTTCAAGCGGCCGCCGCTGACGCATTTACCTGTTAAGCCCGCAAGAGCGGGATCATCGGAAACAGTATCCACATTATTTAGAATTCTGGCTTTTATTTCCTGGGCTGTCATACCTTTATACAATGATTTTATCAATGCCGCTACTCCGGCAACAAATGGCGCGGCGTAAGAGGTGCCGGAAGCATAATGGTAGCCATTATAGTGATATACGGTTTGATCTTTCACACAGCTCTTGCATCTTACATTATGAGGAAACGTAGTGTAAATATTTGAGCCAGGAGCAAACAAGTCTACTTTTGTCTTGCCGTAATTAGAGAACCTACCTTCGCTGAACGGAGAAAGGGCGCCGGTACTGTCTATGGCTCCTACTTTAATCATATTAGGCAGATCATAATAAGCAGGGTAAATTGCGTATTTAGGGTGACCGGTAGGAGGTACTAGATTTGGGTCATTAAGATCAATGCCGTCATTGCCTGCCGCACATACAAATAAACCTCTATAATTGCCAATAGCGTAATAGGTATCAGGATTATAAGCATTTGTCAAAGTAGCATAAGTCAAAATACCAATATCATTGTTTATTGCGTATGTACAAGCAGCAGCGAATGAGTCGAAGCCGCTAAGCGACACCATGCTCACTTTCCAGTTTACCCCTGCGACGCCCCATGTATTATCGCCGACTGCGCCGATAATGCCTGCTATCTGAGTGCCATGACCATCTATATCATTATTTGCATTAATTTTTGGTCCCGGAATAAGATTTGGTACTAAGTCCCCATGGAGATTAATTCCGCTGTCTATAACGCCCACTAGCACATTATCGGAGCCGGTTGTGATTTCCCATGCTTCCGGCGCCCGTATGCCGTGCTGCCCATGCAGACCCCATTGCAAATTATAGTTTGTATCATTCGGTGTTGCTGTTTGGGGATGCCATTTATAACTGGGTCCGGCATATAAAATGCCTTCGATACGCTGCAACTGCCCAATGACATTCAGCACGTTTTCCTTGCTGTCATTAGGCAGCTTTATCATAAAAATCTGATGGAAGTTTTCTTCGTTCAGGTACTGTGGGTAACGCCCGTCTTTAATTGTTATCCTCGTCTGGTCTTCTATATATTTCCTTTCAAAGGAGCCGAAAAAACCTTCGTCATGAATTTTATTGATACCGCCGGTTTTTTTATCCAGAACCACCATAACGATGTCTCCTTCAAAGTCATCGTCAATGGCTGCATTACAATATATCTTCTGTTCCGGCTGTGCTGTTTCGGCGGCGCTTCGTGCCATGTTTGCATGATCTTCCTGTTTTGATTCCATGCTGCACTGAACCAGCGCAACAAACAAGAACATAACCAATAATACAAGTCCCTTTTTCATATTAAACCTACCTTAATTATTCCCATGCTGTACCTGCATTGTGAAAATATGCCAGTTCAGCAAATTGTTCCGGTGTGAGAGACGATAGTAAGCCATCATCCCAGTAAGCATCCCATAAAGGGGAAAAAATTCCGTCTTTGTATACAAAAGTTTCATCGACAGGAACACGAAGCAAATTATAGTGACCTACGGCAGTTGCAAGATAGTAGAATCTTGTACCTCCGACAATCAAATAGAATCTTTCTGTTTGACGAACCCCGCCTGAAACCGCCTTTACCGATACTACCATATAACCGTCATATATACCTAAATTCTGAAATATAAAACATTCCTTCAAATCATTTTCAATCAGATCTTGTATATTATATTCATCACCCCATCCTATAATGTCACCTTTTTCCGGAGAGCTGCCGTAGAGGTAGTATGTAAGGTCATTCCACATCATCTGCCATTCTTTACCGCTAAAGCCGTTTTGAATATTGATTATATTGCATACATCATACTGTGATAAAACTAGTAAACCCGGGGGATCGTTCGCATATAAGGCAAATCGTACATTTTCAAATTTATAAAAATCCCCGTCTTTCCATAGAAGAATTCTGTTGCTGTCAGTGTACCTTATAACTACACGCTGCTCATACCAAAAACTCATAATGACATCCTGAACGCCAACATCATATTCCATGCCTGTTGAGTCCATCATTACAGCAGCCCAGCCGTTGTAAGTGCCGTAATACTTTTTTATCCACACATCGTCAACGGTAAGCTCAGGGTATTCGCCTTCGCTCTGAAGCTTTGTCAGGTAATCCTGCCTAAGCTGTTCTTCCCATGTTTTGGGTTCCGGCTCAGGCTCTGTTTTTTGAGAAGTATTCAGGTTGTTATTCTGCTCACCCCCGCAGCCGAAAAATATCATTGCAAATAACAGAGCTGTAATTAAAACCAATACTTTAACACTGATGCTCGTTAGTTTGATATTCATACAATCCCCCTTAATTACATAAACCTTTTTATTCATTGTTCATCCCCATTTATAGTGATCATACCCCAATTCGTCAGCCCAGGCCTTAAAAACTTCCCATTCGGGACGCACATATTCGATATTAACAGTTTCCCCGTCAAAATGTTCTTTTTTAATAGGAATATATAGAGCTACGCCCCAACCTGTTCCCACGCTATATTGATGACCATTGTAAATCAGCAAATTTAATTCATTTCCCTTCACTGTAAGTGATTTAGGTACAAAATCGCTCGCATTATTACCACATAAAACAATTAATAAGTTATTTTCTCTGAAAAATTCGTCATCATAACTTTTAATCAAAAGCGATGTTTCGTGTTCCCTGCCGCTGTATATAAAAAAATCATCCCAAAAACGTTTTTTTCTTCATAAACCGGATAAAACCATACGTCCTTTTCCGCCGTAGATTTTAGCAAGGCATGGTAGCTATACACACTGTTATAATAATTGTTGGGGAATAGGATGCTGCCAAGTGAAAGGGGTTGATGATTATTAAGCATAACTTGATGGTAATAATTTCCAAGATCTCCAACTTCATCATAAAATACCGCTGACGGTATCGGTAAATCAATTCCCGGATCAACGTCAACAGGAGAATCATCGCCGTTCGGCTCAGGCTCTGTTTTTTGAGAAGTATTCAGGTTGTTATTCTGCTCACCCCCGCAGCCGAAAAATACCATTGCGAATAACAGAGCTGCTATCATAACCAACACCCATTTACCATCACTCTTTGATTCGGTTTTCATTCCAAACCTCCTTTTAAACCTACCTTAATTATTCCCATGCTGTACCTGCATTGTGTAAATACGCCAGTTCAGCAAATTGTTCCGGTGTGAGAGACGATAGTAAGCCATCATCCCAGTAAGCATCCCATAAAGGGGAAAAAATTCCGTCTTTGTATATATAAATTTCATCGACAACAGCACCAAGTAATGAATACCAACCACGAGCCGCCTTAAGAAAAAAGAATCTTGCACCTCCGATAAGTAAAGAGTAAGGTAGCTCATGAGTAACACCGCCTGAAACCGCCTTTACCGATACTACCATATAACCGTCATATATACCTAAATTTTGAAATATAAAACATTTTTTTAAATCTTTTTCAATCAGATCCGGAATATAGAAATCTTCGTATAAAATGTCACCATCTTCAGATGATCTGCCGTAGATGTAATATGTAAGATCATTCCACATCAATTGCCATTCTTCACCGTCAAAGCCGTTTTGAATATTGATTATATTGCATTCATCATAGTCCGAAAAACCAGTATCATGAGCCGGAAATTCTTTTTCAAAATAATTATAAAACTTACCGTCTTTCCAGATGAGAATCCTGTTGCTGTCCGTGAATCTTATTATTGCACGCTGGTCATATCCGAAACCCCAAATAATATCCTGAACCCCAACCTCATACTCCATGCCTGCTGCGTCCATCATTACAACAGCCCAGCCGTCATAGGTGCCGTAATACTTTTTTATCCATACATCGTCAATAGTAAGATCAGGGTATTCGCCTTCGCTCTGAAGCTTTGTCAGGTAATCCTGCCTGAGCTGTTCTTCCCATGTTTTGGGTTCCGGCTCTGTTTTTTGAGAAGTATTCAGGTTGCTATTCGTGTCCCCATCGCAGCCGAAAAATACCACTACAAATAACAGAGCTGCTATAATGACCAACACCCGTTTACTATCGCTCTTTGATTTGGTTTTCATTCCAAACCTCCTTATAAATTCGGATTAGACAAACATACGTCTGCAATGTATATGTATCATTTATATTGATATAGAAAGGTTTTATTAATTTTGAATATATTGGGAAAAAACAAAAGGTGCTTCCAAAAATTTAATAAAACACCCCACCAGTTTAATTATATACTCATATTTTAAAATTGTCTATATATTAATTTTATATAAAAATTTGATAATATTACAAAATGTTTCTCTTTGTCAAAATGTACGCAATGTAATTCCAGAATTCTACCACAAACCACACGAACCCTTACTTCGATATCAATTTTTTGATTTTTACACTAAAATTTTCAATTCACTTATGCCGATCTTTAAAGTATGTTAGTCGGTCTGACAGGAAAATACTGCGCGGGGAAAAATCACATAGCTCAAATCCTTGAGAAGAGGGGGCTGCCTGTCCTTGATGTGGATAAATTGGGGCACAAGGTTTTGGAAGCGGAAAAGCAGGTGATTTTCTCTGAGTTCGGAAGTAATCTGCAAAAAGAAGACGGCACTCTTGATAGGCGGCTTTTGGGAGCGGTTGTTCACGGAAAGCCTGAAGAACTTGCCAAACTTGAAGCGATTGTTCATCCGGGGGCAAACCGCCTGACCGACGAATGGATTGCCGAAAAGACAAAAGAGGGCTGCAAAGCCTGTGTGATAAATGCCGCGCTGATTCATAAATCATCAGCATTTGAAAAACTTGATTTTCTAATCATTGTAACGGCTCCTTTTCTAACACGGCTTATCAGGGCAAAGCGGCGAGACAGACTTTCATGGAAGGAATTACTGAAACGTTTCGCGAGTCAAAAGGATTTCTACTCTCAATATTTATCAAAAAAAGCCGAAATTTATAGAGTGAAGAACTGCGGATTATCGATCCGCTGCGGAATGCCAATTTGCTCCGGTTCGAACGGCGGACATCATCAAAAATTGGAACGCCGAATCGACAGGATAATAGAGGGGATATTTTAATGGATAAAGAAATGAAAAAATTACTGCTGGTTTCAGTCTCTGTCGGAGTATTTTTACTGATCACTATTACTGTCGCGTTGATTGTCTTAACGCCGAAAACGCTAAATAAGGAAACTGTTTTTTCCTCATCAGTTCCCTTATCACATGCAAGACCTGTTCCAAATATCGATAATTCGCTTGATCAATTGGCAACTAATGCTCTGATTGCGGCTGCTAATGAAAACGGCGAAAGATCGGAAGCAGTCATTGCGGCTGACAAAAGCGACGGAAACAAATTGACGATTCAAGTCCCGATGCCTGAATCAACGGCAATACCGGAAACAACTCATACTCCCGCTGCCGCAAAAACTGCGCCCGCAGCCCCTGCCACTGCCCCTGCCACTGCCGCAAAAGCAGCACCGGCTCCTTCTCAAACTCCGGCTGCGTCTCAAAGCGCGGCTCAACAAAAGTCTCAAACCACCGCCGCGGCTGCCTCATCAAGGACAAGCGCGTCCACAAAAACGATAAACGATTTCTGGATTCAGACAGGCGCGTATCCATCAATGGTCGGAGCCGAAGATATCAGAGAAACCCTTGCCAATAACGGTCTTGTCGGTATAGTTTCAATTTTTGAAGACGGCAGAACATGGTACCGCGTACGCCTCGGTCCCTACACCTCCGAAAAGGAAGCAAATCACTGGCTGGCAATCGTAAAATCGATCAACGGTTTCGACAAAAGCGAAGTCCGGCAGACTATCAGGCAGCAGTAGCGGCGTAATTTACGCCGATACACAATTTGTATCACACCTCACTTGACCTTCCAACCAAATATCAACTATCATTAATGCACTGGACAAAGAACACCGTTTTTTATTATAATCAAAAAGTGCGAATGGAGCGGTGTCCGAGCGGTTGAAGGAGGCGGTCTTGAAAACCGTTGAGCCGAAAGGTTCCGGGGGTTCGAATCCCCCCTGCTCCGAAGGTAAATTTAATTACCGAGTAACTCTCCAAAAAGGAGAAAATTTAATATTACAGGATCACTGGGGGATTCGAACCGGAGTGTTGCTGTGATAAACTTAAGGCGAAAGCCTTGTTACAAAAAACGCCGGCGCATGGATGCG
>Ga0209755_10007622_pt1 | contig 11702 bp, 6 predicted proteins | sample TergutCo191P1_FD_187301 | JGI IMG/M metagenome (GOLD analysis project Ga0209755, IMG submission 187301) | Cornitermes sp. P1 segment gut microbial communities from Petit-Saut dam, French Guiana - Co191P1 (SPAdes) (version 2) | ecosystem: Host-associated > Arthropoda: Insects > Digestive system >...
ATAAATAGTCTTAAAGTACCAAAATTAATAAAATTTTGCTATATGAAATGAAATTTCTTATACCAAATTACAGCTGCCTCCAGAACCCCTGACTAGGGGGTTACCATCTCCAGACCCCCGTTCTCTCTGTCCTCTGTCCTCAACTGAATTTGTTGAACGGCCTCCCCCCCCCCCGAACAAAATTTCTGGGTACGCCATTGGACGCAGTTTAGTCTCTAAGTCGTGCCAGACATTCGTCGGTTGCCGTACTTTTCCCCTAACCGCATAAGATATGCTGCTACGGGCTGAGTGGGCCTGGACTAGAGGAAGGCTGGGGTGAGTACGCAACTGAGGAATGTCTGGCGCAAATTTGACGCTACACTGCGTGGCATGAACGCGTTTCCGAACGTAAGTTCGTTGTTAGCATTAGGCTAATTTTCGTTAAGGATTTTAAAAAATATACCGGACAAAATTCTTTAATATAATTTAATATTGATCTGTTCTTCCTCACTTGTTCACTACGCCTGGTGACTTCGTTTCTGTGTTGAGCGTCGAGGAGCAAGTCAACTCTTTTTTGTTTTCGAAATAATTTTAACTGTGGATAACAGAGACATAAGTTTCTGATATTGAGTGTTTTTTATTGTGCACGTGACAAATTATTTAAATCCAAGAAGCCCTGTTTTTCCACGCTTCGTGTTTGTTAGAAAAAAGTTAAAATTTGTTTGTTGTTTCACGTCTTGCTAACAAGTCAGTTTTTCATACTGAGAGATGAAAAATGTCTTGGTTGTGTGACGAGGTATTACCTTTATTCACTATTCTGAATCTATCGTATATCGGGTGCACGGAAAATGGTTTATGTATTAGTTCTTTAATAACTACATTTTCATCCATTTTAATTGGTCTTAAAACACTGTAGAATGATGGAGAGAGCACACTATCTGAATGGGAGTGTGATGTAAAATACAGCAAGAAGCAATGAAAGGAAAACAAACATTTCGTGGCGCGACGCTTTCTATCGTGCTTACAACAAACTTCAGACCTGTTCAAACGGTGCTTACGTGAAGCAAAGCGCCTCTCAATATCTACGAAGTTACCCGGCATAGAAGCGACACAACGCAAAGCAGCACGAATGCCACGTGCTGTGTAGGTCCAGCACAGCTAACTCGCGGAGTGAAAAGTACACCGAAGTTGAGCGGAAGCATTTGCAGAAAGACATTTAGATACAGCTCACCCGTGCAATTAACTCACGCGTTTATAAGCACATATTGGCGATGAATTTATGTAGAGTGTGCGCTTCACACGTAACACACAATGAGAAGACGCTCCTGGATTCCACTCGCGAAAACCGACGAATGTGTGGTGCATATCTGACGTTCCACTGCTGCGAACCCAGGCGTTGCTGAACTTGTGTCATTTATCTCAGGATTTTTATTTTGGCCACTCTACCATTCCCGAAAGTTTGCCCATGTCATTTTTTGCACCCTGTATGGCGGTATGTAGAATGTTTCAGGGACTTTTAGGTGCGAAATTGTACGCCACGTACCCAAACTTGTTTTCTGACCGAGACTGTCATTGTTGAGAGAAGGTACTTGAATATTGATCGCCGGTATATACATAGAACAGAAAGATAATGCTGTTTAATGCAACTTTATATTGATCTACAGTTTATACATAAAACACAGTAGAACGGTGGTGTTTTACGTATATGACTTTATTGTGATCTTCAGTATATGCATAAAGCACAGTAGGACAGTGCTGTAAGATATGACTTTATATTGATCTTCAGTATAAACATAAAGCGCAGTAGGATAGGGCTGTTTGATATGATTTTATATTGATCTCAAGTATATAGTTACAAAATCGTCTAAAAGTGCAGTGAAGTGAAGTGAGGTGAAGTGTAGTGATGTGAGGTGAATTGGAGCGTAAGGAAATCTAAATGGGGTTAAGCCAAATGAGAGGGTAGTGATGTGTATTTGGGTGAAGTTTAAATTGGAGCAAGTGAAGTGTCGACAAGTGAAGTGAAGTGGAGTGAAGTGTAGTTGGGTGAAGTGTAGTTAAGGTCTTAATAACAAGTTGTCTACCTGTATTAGAATATATGTAGATCATTTTGCTGCTTATATGGCTTTATCCTTTATCACATTCTTTCATATTCTTTTGGTTCCATTTTTTATCGTTGTATATATGTATTGTATGTTGTGTATGCTTCTGTTTCACTTTGTAAATTATGTAAATAAAGTGTTTATAAGGAGTCGATCTTTGTACCTATGTACAAGAAGGGTGATAAAACAGACTGTAGTACTTACAGAGGCGTATCACTTTTGTCAACAATGTACAAAATTTTATCCTTCATCCTGTTGTCAAGGTCAACTCCATATACAGAGGAAATTATTGGGGAGTATCATTGTGGATTAAGATACAACAGGCCAGTTACTGATCATGTATTCTGCATACTTGAGACAAAATGGAAATCATCTGCATCAACTGTTCATAGACTTCAAGAAGCCTATGATGCAATTACGAGGGAGCTCTTGCATAATATAGCCATTGAGTTTGGTATCCACGTGAGACTGGTAAGGCTAATAAAAGTGTGTCTGAATGAAACCTATAGCTGATTCCGGGTAGGCAAGAATTTGTCTAACATGTTTCCTATTAAGAATGGGTTGAAACAAGGTGGTCCTTTTTCGCCATTCCTTTTCAACTTTACTTTCGAATATGTCATTAGGAGGGTTCAGGTAATCCAGGATGACACGAAATTTAATGGTACACATCAGCTTCTGGTTTATGCTGATGATGTTAATGTATTGGACGGAAGCGTAAATACTATAAGGAAAAACGCAGTAACTTCGATAGTTGCTAGTAAGGAGAGTGGACTAGAAGTAAATGCAAATCAGACGGAGTACACGGTCATTTCTTGAGATCGGGATGCAGGACGAAGTAACAGTATAAAGATTTATAGTAGTTCCTTTGAAATGATGGACGAGTTCAAATATTTGGGAACAACCTGAACAAATGAAGATCTTATTCAGGAAGAAATTAAGAGCAGATCGAAGTGAGGGAATGCTTGCTATCTTTCGGTGCAGAAGCTTTTGTCTTTCAGTTTGCTATCCAGATATTACAAAGATCAAGCTTTACACAACTATAATTTTGCTTGTTGTTTTGTATGGGTGTGAAACTTGGTCGCTCACACTGAGGGGAAACGTAGTCTGAGGGTGTTGGAGAATAGGGTATTCACGAGAATATTTGGGTCTAAGAGGGACGAGGTAACAGGGGAGTGGATAAAAATACATAATCAGGAGCTGAGTGATCTGTATTCTTCACCAAATATTATTCGGGTGAACAAATCAAGCAGAATGAGATGGGCGAGCATGTAGCACGTATGGAGGAGAAACTAGGTGCATACAGGGTTTTGGTGAGGAAACCTGAAGGAAAGAGACCACTTGGAACACCCAGGCTTCGATGGGAGTATAATATTAAGATGGATCTTGTGGAAGTGGTATGGGGGCATGGACTGGATTGATCTGGCTCAGGATAGAGGCAGGTGGCGGGCACTTGTAAATGCGGTAATTAACCTTCGGGTTCCATAAAATGCGGGGAATTTCTTGAATAGCTGAGAAGCGGGTGGCTTCTCAAGAAGGACTCTGCTCCATTTAGTAGTGAGACACGACCAGGTAGTCATAATAGCCGAAACAGAGTGGAAAAAAAAAAGAACTAGAGGAAACAGAGATTACCTTTTAATGAATTCTGAAGTGGCCGCTCAACAAAGAGATGCTCCAAGAATGGCTGTGTAAAAAAAGCGAAGAAAATGGTTAGGCATACGGTCTTAGATTGAACGGGGTGTGACGTCAACTGTCCGCTTACATTAATTACTTACTTACATTACTTACACTACTTATGACATTTGGGCGCTTGATTTTCGTTGCACAGGGCGTACGTAGTTTCCAGAAACTAATCATTTAAATTTGTTAATCTCTGCTTTATTAAGCACTACGCCATGAAAACGATGGGTTACTGGACATACAGCTTTACGCGTTCTTGCTCTTGGCACTAGACAGACGCGGATGGTCAGCTTCACGCTCCTGCGACAGTATCCCCAATGTCTGTTGGTTAGGACGCAGGGTTGGACCCAAGAGTCTGTCTGAAAGCTGTGGAGGAGAAAAAACTTCCTCCGTGTCGTGACTCGAGGCCCTGTTGCTCGGTCGTTCATACTGTATTCTAGTTAGTACTCAGGGGGCAACAGCTCATAAATGAGCTGCCGTTGTTTTTAACGTCTTCAACGTCGTGTTAATAAGGTTGAAAAACAACATGGCATCAAGGCGCTGCAGTTGGCAATCCTGTTCCGTCACCTCGCTGTATCGTCATCTTACAACTATGATCGGTATGCAGTCGCAGGGCGGGCGGATAAGTTACGTCACTTGATATCTCTACAGTGAGAGCCGGATGTCACTAACACCTGTAACTAGCCAAGAAGTAAAAACTCACTGTTATTTCGTTGGACCTCCCTTCCTGTCTGAACGTTTAGCTTGTGAGATTGCTGCATAGTTGTCGTATGGGACTTGGCACCGTGCAGTTTGTTCGATTAGTGCAAGTGTTTTGGAGGGGCTTGTCATTTGAGGGGTGTTATTTAACGACTCTGCCAATTGCGCAGATTATGCAGAGTTCGTAATAGGTTAATGAATGAGTATGGGCCCTTGGTGAAATGGTAATGACAAGGGAAAACTGGAAGACTCGGAGAAGGAAACCTATCCCATTGTCACTTTGTTCACAGAAGTCCCACACGGACTGGCCTGGGATCGAACCCGGACTTCAGCGCTGTGAGAGGCATGGCACAGCTCAGAGCAGTTGTTGCCAATGTCTTCGTAATAAGCTACACAGCGTCGCATATCAGAAAATAGCAGTCTTCTTAGTAACCGCCATGAAACGCTGAGAACTTTTCAACATGTGTTGGACAAAAAATCGAAAACCGCCTGATTGGTTAGTCTGGACATTTCCATCGGTGTCTACAAGGAAAAGCGACCTACCTGACCAATTTCCACCAATATCGGCACATTAATTTTGTCGTGCCATTTTAATTTTGTTTCCGATTCCTTTTTAAGGCCCACAGAAGGGAACAAATGAACTTTTACTTATGCCTTCTGCGACATATACTGATTTTGTAGTCTGGCATAGGTCAACAGTGTTTCGGAGGGACGTTCTGCCTGCCTGTTCAAGGTAGAATTGAGACAGACTGGGAACAAGGCTGGTAATTTAAGAGAATGGGGAAAAAATGTGCAACATAGGAGAAAATAGTTCTACAGCCTTCATTAGATACTGAAGCTGGAGGCAGCAGTTTCTCCGCGGGGGCGGGGTGCAGGAACGGTTATTCTACTGCCATCGCGCACAGTATTGTACGTCAGAAAGCCGCAAGACAAATCTCTGCCATGATGAAAATCTGAAATGTTACACATCCGAGTTCTTGACATGTTTGTGATACTCGATAAGCGACATACGTATCTGTAACTATTACTATGTATGAAATTCTTTCGTTTAAATATATTTGCAGGCCAAATTTTTTTTAGAGTGTCTGAATGCATTTTTGGACGTATCTAGCGTAGCATTCGTCCGATAAGAAGTGTTGAGTGAAGTTTGAGGGCTGTGTTAAAAACACGCTCCCCGCCAAGTATCATTAAATACATATCGAAATTAATTATTTCGATAAATTAACTAACATAGAATCCTTACTTTGTTTAACAAATATAGTTAAAAACTTCACAGAGCTTTTGGCGTCGAGAAAGGCAGCTCAGCCATCGGTGCCATTCCAGTTCGCTGCGAGTCGGAGGGCACACTCTGTAGTTCAGTGTATTACAATTAATATTAGGTTTTTACTCACCGCTTTTGAGGAAAGCTTCTGTGTGTGTTAATGAAATGCTTTCGTTATTCCTGTAACGCTTTTTTTTGGGTGGGGGTGGGGGATGGAGAAGAGTAGGTAACATCTCCTACAGTGTCAGCTGTCCCTGACCATGCACTGGTAACTTAAATTTGTCCCTGTGCTTGATTACGCACCATTCCATAAAGATGTAATGTAATGGAATGCCACGTTGTGCATTTTTAAAGTCGACGCACTGTGGGAAATAAATGGTCTACCTCCACGCCTTCATTGCCTCACCCCTATCTTCGGTAACCATTGAATAGGAGGCTGTTTGGGCGCCAGAAACGATCTCGACTTTTTTTGCAGAGAAATATATCGTACGTTGTCGGGAATCGAACCCAGAATTCGCTGTTCTACAGCTTGTAGCCGAGTCACGGTGTCTTGCCATGTTTTAGTCGAAGTTAGAATTGAAAAAGTAATTGTGATATTGGAACGTACATAGACAGGCAGGAAGCCAGACATGGTTGACGTGGTTCTTTTATTGACCTGTGACACTAAAAATTCACACGTTACCTGGCCGTTCTTAAGTTTAGTTTCAATCGGGCTTAGGCTAGGCAGCTTTTCACAAAACAGCGTATGAAAGTTATGCTACCGAAGCCTACTCCGAAGTCGTACTTATTTAGTTTTGTACAGTCGCTAATAAGAGCATACGTGTAGTAGACGCGCGAAATTATGAGGTGGGATTGGCACCAGCGAATCTAACTTCAGGACCCAAAAATGATAGTATGTCAGTTGAGCTTGAAAAAAAAAAATTGGCTTGTGCAATTCTGTTCATCTCTCTTCTTTTCTAAAACGTAAACTAATAACATAGCGATATTCGAACTTTTTATATACCTTTCATCACATTAACCAGTGAACCACTGAATCTAAGTACACGAAATCTGGGACGACGGTATACGATAAGCGTACTATCGGTTATGAATGGATTGTTATTTGTAGGTCAGTAGTTATTAGCATGGAGACAGTACGAAAATTTATGAAACTGTGTCCGACAAATTTAATATATAGCCTACAGAATAAGCACAATAAATTCTTCACAAAATAAAATGAAATAAAGTAAAAGTATGGCAATAAGAGTAATAAATCTGTCGGACTAGAACTCTTGTGTAACAGCATTGTAGACTTTACGAGTTCTGTTTGGAAGTGCTTTTTGTTGCGCTTTGCAGTGGCTGACACTACTGCTGTTCATCCATCCACGGACTCCTCTCTAGTGATGTGCAGTTATTTTCATCAGAACTGTACGTAGTGTTTGTAAGTGGTAATAGCGGAATACAATGAGCGGTGAGTTTGCACTTACCATCTGTGTCTCTACCAGAATCCCAACTGTTTCCAATCATTATAAAACCAGCTGAGCGAAACAACGTTTATCTGGACTGCTCAGGCGGAACGCCTTCGCCCCGTGACACCAATGTTCAGTGGCAGCGACGCTTGTTTTCTAGCTCGTCTAATTTCTGAAATCAAAGAGAAAAGGAATTTCTAATTGCGCTCTTGGGAAAACAGTGTAGGCTTTACTTAGTTCTTTGGTCATTTTACGGGACACTTGGATATGTATGAAAGTTTTGGATTATCAGGAATCGGTTTTCGGTGTCGTTCTGATTATTTCCTTCTGCTACATAACACGCACCACATTTGTAAGAACTGTGGTACGTGAATTGCCCAGTCTAACACGGGTTCTGTGCCGGTCCTGTTAATAACACGTTAATTGATAAGTATTCAGTTGCTTGTGCATAGTAAGAAGGAAGTGTTGTACTCACAAAAAGTTAAATGCTGTGTATAATTATAAATGAAAACCTTCCCATAGTGGTGTTATGGAGTGAATAATTACGGCAGAAATCTGACTTCGGTCAACTTGAACATCAAATGTTTCCTGTAAAGAAGGAAATTTGTTACTGGGCTGCAACGTGTAAGAAGCGAAGGAACGTTGTCTGGACCGCAGCTGTGGCAGTGGTGTGACTCCGAGTGGCCCGATGCAAGCCTTGTCCATGTAACGGGGACTGTGCTTACGCTAACGGATTTCCTCGTCTTGGCTGAAGACCTTGGCGTGACTAAGGTCTTCTGTCTGAAATACGTTGAAATAAAATGTTACCTTGAATACGTACCTCACAGTAAGTAATAAACCAGAAGAGCTCAGTTCTCATGTTGATTCCATATTACACAGAACAACCGGTTACGCCTGAATAGGAAAATGCGTCTAATCACTGTTGTTCCGAGGATAATACCAAACACGGAAACCTAACCTGTCGCCCTCTTAATGGTAACCAGCTGGTACCACGCTCGTTTAGAAGCTGTAACACGTCTGTCTTTATTGTGAACCAGGCTTCCAAACTGCTGTGTTTGCTTCCTGTTCATAAGAAGTTTATAATTATTCTAAATAACAGTTTTCTGTTTTTAACGACATTATCAGATAATAAGAAAATATAGCATTCGTGATAGATGAATGAATGAGCACGGAGGACTGATGTAACGGTACTGCCAGTTTGTTCATCGTAAATCCCTCAAGGGCTGGTCTAGGATCGTACCTCGGCATCCGCGGTGAGGAGCCCGTTGCTAACCGCATGAGACATTGCACGGCGTATGGTGAATAAATCTGTCACCTCCACGGTACCAGGAATATGTTAAAGCCCACGAGTGTATCTCAAAGTTGCGCCGGTAAATACATCTTGTGTATTTAACATGTAATCTATTTTCTTAGAACTCTACGAACTGCGCTTATGTGTAGTCACACCCGAAGCTTCAGCCACACCTACGGTGTTCAGAACTTCAGATATGAGGTTCTCACGGCTGTTGTTGTGACTTGTGTAGGATCTGACGCCGTCTTCTCTGTGGGAATTTACCGTTGTTCCTCCGAAACGTGCGTAAGTTTATACTAGACCAGACAGCGTCACATTACAGAACCTTCATCTTCTGAACTTTACACTGGTGTGGGCAGCGTTACTGGTTTAGTTCTCTTAATGTAAACGTAAGTGGTAATTACAGACACTTCCTGGTGATGAAGTTCTGAAGCGCAAACGATATTATTACGCGTAAAAATAGGCACAAAGAGAGTCGTAGTTCATTGAAATGAAAACTTGATCCTATCATGCAGGCTCTAGATAGTTTCATTCTAGTTGACATTTTTCTTTCTTTCAGATTTGTGAACGGATATGAAACTTAGTCTCTCATATTGAGGGAAAAATATAGGCAGAGGGTGTCTGAGAATAGGTTTCTGAGGGAGAAATAATTTGACGTTAGGAGAGAGCAAGTAACTGGAGGCTGAAGAAAACTGTATATGAGAAGCTTCGTCTTTTGTACTGCACACCAGATATTCTTCAGGAGACCGAGTCAGGGTGGATGAGATGCGTGAGATGTGGCATGTGTAGGGGAGAAGAGAGTTGCACATAGAGTTTCAGTGGGGAAACCTCAGGGAAGGAGACCACTTGGAAGACTTGATAGTATATGCAAGAATAGTTGTAAAATGGATCCTAGAGAAATAAGATGGGAGTGCGTGGCTTGGATTTATGTGGCTCAATAGGGAAACACAGCGACTGTTTGGAGCACGGTAATGAACCCTCGTGTTCCAAAAGTATGGCGAGTTTGTTTACTAGGTGAGGAACCATTCGCTTCTCGAGAAGAACGGTGTCCTGTGGAGTTAGTTGCTTTCAGACTGAGCGGTGACGATCTGGAATTAGATATAGGTCTAACAAAATGCGAGTCTGTATTAATCAAATATTTTCATTTCCACTTTGATTTCAGCTGACGTTTCTTTGGTGTGAAAATACCAGAACGTTTTTACATGAGGCCCTGAGTTTAATTACGCTTCACCCCATGGAGGTGCGTGGATGTAGTGGCGGAATAGTGCAGCATTCTCTAGTATATACATCCTGTTGTGACATAAGGAAGTAATATATTTGCCTTTGATCACAACATGTTTCGGCCCAAGTAAGGTCATCGTCAGGTATCAAAATCTCAAATACTTTGAAAAAATGTTGTTGCAATTAATTTTGTCGTACCTGATTTTCTGAAAGTTTTTTATCCTGTGGTAACTAAAGGTGGCCTTATTTGGGCCGAAATATTTTGTAACTTGCCATTAGACGTCTGACAATGTTTGTGTGCTAATCGACGTTTTATTTATTACTTCCTTATAGTTCAACATTCTTAACTTCGATACTAGGTGGAAATGTGTGGCCAGCTTCACTCCGCGGTCACTTTATGACTGAGAAAAGAGAATAGGACTGGGCACAGTGATAAAGAACGGCCCTCTTGCCCCTGCCGAAATCTCAACCTCTGTCATCCAGCCCATTGCCTTTCGTTATACCGATTGTGCTATCTCGAGCCGGCATTAGAGTACCATATGGTGGATAAAACAGATGTCGCATTGCACTGTTTACAATAGGTACAGACCAGCAGCCAAGCCATGGGTGCAACCACGTCCTCCATCGTCTCAGAAATATACCTGCAATATGTGGAGCACACCAACGTTGTGGACACCCTGAACACAAGAAACTGGTGTATTTCCATTATGTAGTTGACTTTCTAATTGTCTATGACAATACAGATACAGACATAGTTAACGTCATACAAAGGTTCAGTAGCATACATCGCACCTTAATATTTAGCAACAAGGCGAGACTGATAATTCCCTAAATTTCCTTGACGTCACATTAAGAAGAAGAGGGAGTAATTTTACAGTCACTATCTTCAGAAAACCTACAACAACTGACTGCATCATCTGTAACACCTCTTGTCATTCTTCAAGTCAAAAACTGGCCTCTATCAGATTCTTTCACAACAGAATACATACCTGCCCTCTGGAAGAAGAAGAAAAAGAAACACACATAAAAGATTGATTGTGGAAAATAACCAGGGTGACACAAACTTAAAAAATCTTGGGGATCTCCGCTACAAGAAAGTATGAAAAGAACGAAAAGATGAACAGAATGCAACAGTAAGTAAACAACCCTCAATGGATCTTAAGAAATGGGCTACTTTCACCTATTATGGCAAAGAGGTGAACCACACAATAAAACTCTTCAAGAACACCAGCGTACGGGTAGTATACAAAACCTAGGAAAAGTATTAGCATGCAAGATCAAAGGGGATGAAAGCAAATATAACCGAAGCGGTATCTACCAGCTACCATGCCCAGACTGCGAGAAAAAGTACACCGGACAAACCGGAAGGTCTTTTCGCGAGCGATATAAAGAACATTTCCGTTTTATAACTACACTATCACAAACTCAGCCTTTGCATAACACCTCCGAGACATCGGACACTCTTTCGGCCCTACAGGAACAATTATGGCCACTCCGTACGATGCCAAGAATGGAAGATTCTTGAACACCTTAGAGAATTTTTGTATTTACCGTGACTCAGTGTAAGACAACTAACAAGATGAAAAAACTACTATTGGGACAAACAAGATTTTTGGTACAGTAGTACGTTATGAGGGCGACTGATTGCCCCGACCGTAGCACAAAGCATCCATTACATCGACCACGGCATTGCCACGTGGATCTTCCGTTAACAGCCAACACAGCACCACGATCTTCGTAAGTACAAATATATAACAAGCAATACTACCGTAGTTGACACAATATTCAAACCCACCAGTCACATATGACTTGTCTACTATGTTACGGTTCTTACGGTTCGGGCCCACAACGGGAAAGGGATAACTACGTACTACGAGATTATGTAGCAAGAGGAAATCCTTCGCTGTTTGACATATCTGCTTCCTTCAAGGGATGGGGAGGGAGTTAATTTTTACAATTTATGAGTTTTTAAACGTTCTGTGTTAATGTATGAAACTTTTTTACGTGACAACAATTAAAATTGGTGG
>Ga0209755_10007623_pt1 | contig 11701 bp, 9 predicted proteins | sample TergutCo191P1_FD_187301 | JGI IMG/M metagenome (GOLD analysis project Ga0209755, IMG submission 187301) | Cornitermes sp. P1 segment gut microbial communities from Petit-Saut dam, French Guiana - Co191P1 (SPAdes) (version 2) | ecosystem: Host-associated > Arthropoda: Insects > Digestive system >...
GATCAGAGCGACGGCTTCTTCAAAGAGCAGACCTTCCTTTGGCACATAGAGAGGCTTGCCGACACCGAGATAGCGGGCAAACGCCTGTTTTATGTTTTTAACGACTTTGTGTTTCACCAAAAGAGCGGCAAAATGAGGGCGGCCTATCGCATGACCGCCTGAAAAACTGACAAGTTCTTCCCATGTTGCTTCAATGCTGAATTCGTGCATTCTGTCAAGGATTTGCCGGTTTCGCAGTTCGCGGCGGCGGAATAATCCGTCAATTGCGGTAATAAAAGCCGGGCTGGGAGATGTGATACCCAAACCAAGCAGGTGAAATTCACCCCCAGGACCGAGCCCCGGAACGTCTTTACTGCCTGACCAACTGATATTTATCTCAATTCCGGGGATAAAATGAAAGTTTTCGATCGAATCTGCCGCTGATTTAGCGCTGTCCAGACCTTTTAAGGTATCATGATCGGTAAGAGCTATGCCGCGAAGCCCAATTCGGGCCGCTTCATTAATCAGCATAACAGGCGTCAGCTCACCGTCAGAAAAGTTTGAATGTGTGTGTAAGTCAATCATTAACATTAATTGTATCAAATTTATGCCGTTTATTATACAAATTTACCGATAATTATAAGAGATCGTTGATCATTGGAGCTATAAACATTAGAATATAATTAATGAAGAGTGCATAGCTTTTGCTGTGCCACAGCTAAGGCTGTGACACTGTTTTAACTATGCTTTCTCGAAAGGACGGGGTTTAAGTGTTAGAGTATGTTTTGGAAAACGGAGTTATAGTTTCTCCGGGTAAAAAAGAACATACCGGTAATTTGGGAGTGAAAGGGGAAACAATTGTTTCTCCGGGCGGTACAAAATCTTCAATAAAAGTCAATCTGAAGGAAAAATCTTTTATCTATCCTTCTTTGATAAATACTCACGATCACCTGCAGGGAAATTACAGGCCTCCTGTCGGACCGAAAAAAGATCATTATTATCAGACATGGCTTCCATGGGATAATGACTTAAAAGCTTCAAAGACATTTAAAGAAAGATCAAAGTTAAACAGGGAAGATCTTTACGCTCTTTCATCATATAAATGTTTATTTTCCGGCGTTACAACAGTTAATGATCATTTTCCTCACAATTTAAATCATCACATCTTGCCGACGCTGCCGGTTAGAGCTATTCAAAATTATACTATCGCGCATGAATGTGTTTCTTATGAATTAAAATGGGGAGACAATATTGAAATCGAACACGCTCTCGCGGTAAAAAATAAATGGCCGTTTATCACTCATCTTTCCGAAGGATTCGAAAAGGAAGCTCTTGACAGTATTAACAGGCTGGAACAGAAAAAAATACTGGACAATCACTGCCTTTTTATTCACTGTATCGCGTTCAGCGATGAAGACATAAAAAAAACGGCGAAGGCGGGCGCAAGCGTTTCATGGTGCGGTTTTTCCAATATGTTTATGTTTAACGTAACGGCAAAAATACGCAAAATGCTCAAAGCCGGAGTAAATGTGACAATCGGAACAGATTCATCCGCGACAGGATCGGCGAATCTTCTTGCGGAAATTAAATATGACAGAGAGCTTTACCGCGCGCTTTACGGAGAAGATCTTCCGGCAAAAAAAATCTTCGAAATGGTAACAATTAATTCAGCCAAAGCATTCTGGATGCAGGATAAAATAGGATCTCTTGACGAAGGAAAGTTAGGTGACATTCTGGTTCTTAAAGCAAAGAACGACTGCCCATATGAGAATCTTGTTAATGCCGGAATGAAAGATATCGAACTTTTAATTCTCGCGGGAACTCCGATTTACGGTGAAATGCGTTTCCTTGATATTTTTAACGGGAAGCCGCTTGTAAATAAACTTCCCCACGGGTACACGCAGATAAAAGTCGGAAGCAAAACGATGTTCGTTAAAGGCGATCCGGCAGGACTTTATAAGCACGTAAGAGAAAAAATAGGTTTTAAAAAGAAACTGGACTATCTTCCGTTTGAACCTACTGCAGAGGAAAAAAGTAATGCCTAAACCAGCTCAATATCGATCAGGCTCGCTTATTTATTTTCAGGGTGATCCCGCGGATAAAATTTACATTCTGCAGACAGGCAAGGTAAGCCTTAGCTATCAGAACATGGAAAGCGGAGCGGAAGTAAGGGATTCTGTTCAACCCGGAGAATTTTTCGGCGTTAAATCTGCATTAGGGCGTTACACAAGAGAAGAAAACGCCATTGCCCTGTCGGATACGACAGTTATGATTTTTACTGTGCCCGAATTTGAAACTGTAGCAATGGCAAATACCAGAATAATATTGAAGATGCTCAAAGTATTTTCAAACCAGATGCGGCGCGTTCATAAGCAGGTTTCCAAAGTAATGGCAAAGGAAGAACAGCAACCCGCGGACGGATTGTTTCATGTCGGCGAGTTTTATCTTAAAAACAAACGTTTCTCTCAGGCGAAACATGTATTCAGCCGTTATCTGACATTTTATCCTTCGGGAAAAGACGCGATTCAGGCGTCAAAAAACCTTGAAATTGCGGAAAATTCAATTGCCCGTTTCGGCGACGGTAAAGGCCCCGGAGGATCTTCCGGCTCTTCATCACAAATTTCCGGCGCGTCATCAAAAGCGTATTCCGACGCGGTAAGTCTTATATCGCAGGGAAAATATCAGGAAGCCATTATGGCTTTTAAATCAATAGTGGATTCCAATCCCGATAGTGAAATTGCGGCAAAAAGCACGTTCGAAATAGGCCGGTGCATGTTCCTTCTTGGTAAATTGGAAGAATGTATCAAATTTTATACAACGATGCTGACCAAACACCCGAAACATCCTGACTTAAAGGAAAGTATGTACATCATCGGACAATGCAATGAAAAATCGGGCAGGCAGGATCAGGCGGCGGCGTTTTATAAAAAGATTTTATCAATCGGCGGCAGCGATGATGACAGCACGATCATAAAAGCAAAAAGAGCGTTGAGCTTGCTCGCGCAGGGAGCATAAGATGGCTATGGATTTGTCCTCATTCGGACGTTTTTCACGGACATTTCAAAAGGGAGAAATCATTTTTTCCGAGTTTGAGCTAGGTGATACTTTTTATCTTATTCAGTCAGGAAGAGTTCAGCTTGTAAAACTTGTCGGGGATATCGAAAGAACTCTCGATATTCTTCAGCCTTCCGAAATGTTCGGTGAAATGGCGATTCTGGAAAACTCACCGCGATCCGCTACCGCTATCTCGCTTGATGAAGTAACAGTTCTTGAATTTAATTCTCAAAATTTTGAAATTCTCCTGCTGGGAAATCCGCAGATTGCCCTTAAATTACTGAAGATGTTCTGCAAACGCATTTATGATTCAAAAAGACGTTTTATGATTCTTACGCTACCCGATCCGCAGGCAAAAATCGCCGATGTTTTTCTCATGCTTGATGAAACGCAGCCCGACATCGACAAAACAACCGAAAAAAGAGAATTCAAAACAACGGTAGAAGGCGTGGCTCACTGGGCGGGAATGAGCGTCAATGAAGCAAGAGATGTTTTAGGTCATTTTGTTACTCAACGCCGAATTGAAATATTTGCGGATAAAATAAACGTAAAAAATATAAATGATTTTTCCCGTTTTGTCAGTTCAAGACGCAATAATTCCAGAGGATCTTAATTTACAGTTTTCCGGCTTCGATCATCCGCGTAAATCTATTCAATTTATAATTAACTTGTTATCATTGATTCATGGACAGTAAAAAACTTCTTGTAATTTCTGATACGCATGGCAGCGTTAATATGCTTACAACAGTTTTTAAATGGGCTGCGGAAAAAAAGCCACCTGATGATTCAATCTGCGCCGCCGCTTTTCTGGGCGACGGTATCGAAGATCTTTATCCGGCAATGCGCGCAGCCGGATTTTCCTGCAACTGGGCTATTGTAAAAGGGAATAATGATTTTTATGTGAAGGAAGCGGAATCCGCAGTCTTTGATTTTGTTAATTATCGTTTTTTTATCTGCCACGGTCACCGTTATAGTTTATACGGCGGTTATCACTCTCTTGTAACAGCGGCGAAAGCTAACGGAGCGAATGCCGTATTATCAGGTCACACCCATATTCCGATTCAAAAAACAGTGGAAGATATTCATCTGATTAACCCAGGCAGCGTAGGCCGACCGCGAAGCAGGATCGGCTCAACATTCGCGGTAATTGAATGTGAAGAAGGAGAGCAGCTTAAGGTTGAATTTTTCGGTATTGACGCTAAAGGGAAAATAGATAAAATAACTTTATAAGGAGATTTTTATGCCAATAACTCCGGATGATGATAATCAAAAAACAAGCGAAAAAACCAAAATCAAAGCGGAAAAAGTACTCATCACAATTGCCGTCATTACCATTGCTGTAATCGTTCTTTTTCTTGTAATTTCATTTGCAGTAAACGGATCATCTTCCTCAAAAAGGCAAATCTTAATTAATAGCACCGCCGATAAAATGTTTACTTCAGGCACCGGATGGATAACAAATGTTGACGGCGGAAATGCCAATGTAAAAAGAAACACAAGCGCGAAAATTACTTTTGACAGTGAAGTAATTCAAAGCAGGGATACGGACGTAATGATTTTACAGGTTAATCTTGCAAGCGGAACCGAATGGAGAATAGGCGAATTCATGCTTGAAGGGAATAGGTTTATTGAACAATTCAAAAAAGCCAATGGAGTGAAATTTTCTGTCATGGGTGACGGTGAAGGCGGCTGGAGAATTATGTTTCCCATAAGGGAAACGCGTTCTGATAAATGCTGGCATGAAGCCGTTTTTTCAACCGTAAACGGACGCATTACGCATGTAGACATCCAATTCTCAAAACTGAAGCAGCCCGATTGGGGGCGTAAAGTAGCGTTTAACAGAGAAAACATCACTTCATTTGTAATTCAAAGACACTCAACTGAAAAAAATTATTCAGGAAGCTCTACGATAAAGATATTCAATCTTGATGTTTATTAAGATAATCTCTAAAAAGAGTTTTTAGAGATTATCTTAAGCATTTAACCCATCACTACAACAATCTTATGGATTTTCCCGTCGCCGTATACCGGCAATACGGTTCCCTCAAGTTTTTTGCCGTCCGCTGTAATTGATTTAACGCCTTTTTCAACGCCCGCGCTGTTATCTACCGTTATGTGATAATCAGCTCTCCGGAAATGGCGCGTAACGGTAAAGCCTTTCATGTCTGACGGGATGCACGGGTCAATTAAGAGACCGTCAAAAACAGGGCGGACGCCGAGGATGTACTGCGAAATGCTGACAAAAGCCCACGCGGCGGTTCCTGTCAGCCATGAGTTTTTCGCTTCTCCGTAACAGGGAGCGTCCTTACCCGCTATCATCTGAGAGTAAACATAAGGTTCCATCTTGCGGAGATCGCTGTCGTCTTCACGGTAGGCGGGACAAATTTTCGCGTATGTTTCAAACGCGCGCGTTCCTCTTCCAAGACGTGTTTCCGCTATTGTTATCCACGGATTGTTGTGGCAGAAAATACCGGCGTTTTCCTTGTATCCGGGCGGGTAGGAAGAAATTTCACCTAACTCAGGATGGTATTCACTGTACGCGGGCTGTAAAAGCACAATGCCGTATTTGGTATCAAGATGATCCTTTACAGAATCGAGCGCTTTTAACGCGCGCCCGTCTTCAAGACCGATGCCTGCCATTACGGCAAAGCCGTTTGATTCAATAAAGATTTTTCCGTCATTACATTCGCGGCTGCCGATTTTTTTACCATAAGCGTCATAGGCGCGAAGAAACCATTTGCCGTCCCAGCCATGCTGATCGATCGCGCCAATCATCGCGGCGATTTCTTTTTCCGCGTATTCGGTTTCTTCGATGCGGTTTGTGCGTCTGCAAATTTCAGCGTAATCATAGCCGACAAACGCGAAAATCGCTGCTATCAAAACAGATTCCGCTATGCCGCTTTCATAATTCGCTGTCGTCTGAAATGATTCGCCCGGTGTTTTTGAAAAACAGTTGAGATTCAGGCAGTCGTTCCAGTCCGCTCTGCCAATCAGCGGAAGACCGTGCGGGCCCTTATGCGTTACTGTGTAATCGAAAGAGCGTTTAAGGTGGATAAAAAGCGTGTCGGAAAGTTTCTCGTCATTATTAAAAGGAACTTTTTCATCAAGGATGCCATAGTCGCCGGTTTCCTTGATATACGCGGCAACGCCGCAGATCAGCCAGAGCGGATCATCGTTAAAACCTGTGCCGGCATCATGATTTCCGCGTTTAGTCAGCGGCTGGTATTGATGATAGGCGCTGCCGTCGGGAAACTGCGTCGCGGCGATGTCAAGGATGCGGGCGCGGGCGCGCTCCGGAACAAGATGCACAAAGCCCAGTAAATCCTGATTTGAATCGCGGAAACCCATTCCGCGCCCGATGCCTGATTCAAAATATGAGGCGCTGCGCGACATATTAAAAGTAACCATACATTGGTATTGATTCCAAACGCCTGCCATCCGCGCCATGTTTTTGTCTCCGTGCCTCGGCAAAGACAAAGGATCCAGGGTAAAGCGGCTCAAAAGATTTTTCCAGTAATCTTTTAACGCAGCCAACGCGCCGTCAACCGCTTCCGGAGTATTGTATTTCTGAAGTAGATCCTCAGCCGGTTTTTTATTAATTGCTTTCAGCCAGCCGTCTTCATACTTTGTCGGAGGTTCGGTAGTAAGCAGATCATTCTGATTAAAGCGTATCCATTTTTGATCCTCAGGATTTTCGCAGTAACCAAGAATAAAAACATAAGTTTTAGATTCACCCGGCGCAAGCTGCGCCTTGATATGGTGCGATCCAATCGGCGACCATCCTGCCGCGACGGAATTATTGGATTTACCGTTAAATACAGTCACAGGCGCTTCAAAACCGTCGTACAAACCGAGAAACACCTGTCTGTCAGTGTCAAAACCGTCAATCGGAGAATTAACCGCCCATACAGCGTAATGATTGCGCCGCTCGCGGTATTCAGTAATATGATAAATACATGATCCGTCAATTTCAACTTCGCCGATGCTTAAATTTCGCTGGAAATTTGTCATATCATCATTCGCGTTCCACAGACAAAACTCGACAAAAGAAAACATATCAACATTTTTAACAGCGTTAGTTTCGTTTGTCAGCGTAACTTTGTGTATTTCGCAGGTATCGCCTAAAGGCACAAATGAAAGCTGGGAAAACGCGAGCCCGTTACATGCCGAGGAAATGACGGAATATCCCATTCCATGACGGCACTCATAGCGGTCAAGCACCGATTTCATCGGCAGCCACGAGGGAGTCCAAACATCGCCGTAAGCTGTCTTGTCACGCAGGTAGAAATAGCGTCCGCCCGCGTTTACCGGCACATTATTGTAGCGATAACGAATCAGGCGCAGCATTCTGGCGTCGCGGTAAAAGCAATATCCGCCTGCCGTATTGGAAAAAAGAGAGAAAAAATCTTCGCAACCAAGATAATTAATCCATGGAAAAGGAGTATCAGGACGGGTGATTACATATTCGCGCGCGTCATCATCGAAATAGCCGTATTGCATATTTTTCTCCTTGGATGATAATATCACGATTTTACCGAAAATACAATGCGAAATGCTTAACGGAGCGCTGAATCATCAACTTTTCCGTCATTTTTGTAAAAAATAGCATTATTTTGTCTTAAACGGGTTGTCAAACAGGCTCATTAAGCATAAATTTCAACTTATTTCCGCTTTTTTTCTTGACATTTACCCATTTTTAGTTTATTCTTACAATGAATTTGAATTTTCTACGGTAAGGGGTAAGACTATGGCATCCTGGTTATGGTGCATTATTGGCCTTATTGCCGGGTTACCTTTTGGTTGGTTAATTAGATGGCTTTATGCCAGATTTCAACTTACGGCATCTGAACAGTTTGCTGAACGTATAAAAACTGATGCAATAAAAGAAGCGGAGGCAAAGAAGAAAGAACTTCTTCTTGAAGCGAAAGAACAAATAATCCGTGAACGGAACCAGCAGGAGAGGGAGACTCGGGAACGAAGGGCTGAATTACAGCGGTATGAACGCCGTGTTGTACAAAAAGAAGAAACACTGGATAAAAAAACAGCTCAAATTGAGCGGACTGAACAGTTGTTTTTGGAAAAGGAAAAATCTTTTCAGCAGCGGGAAGATACTTTATCAAAAGAAGAGCTGCGTTACCGCGCGGAACTTGAGCGGATTTCCGGGCTGACCTCCGAAGAGGCAAAAGCCCTGATCATTAAAGATCTTGAAAATGAAGCCAAGCATGACGCGCAGACAATTATCAACAAGATTGAGCAGGAAGCGAATCTCGCGGCGGAAAAACGGGCGCGGGATATTCTGGTTACAACAATTCAGCGGCTGTCCACGGAAGTGACAGGCGATGTTACAGTAACAACTGTGACGCTGCCCAATGATGAAATGAAAGGGCGCATCATCGGAAGAGAGGGGCGGAATATCCGAACCCTTGAAACCCTGACTGGCGCGGACATCATTATTGACGACACGCCTGAAGCGGTTGTAATTTCCTGTTTTGATCCGGTGCGCAGAGAGATAGCGAAGATAGCTCTGGAAAGATTGATTCTTGACGGCAGGATTCATCCGGCGCGGATTGAAGAAATCGTCTTGAAAGTCAGCAAAGATATCTCACAGAAAATCTTTGAAGAGGGCGAGAAAGTTCTCTTCGATCTCGGCATTCACAACATCAAGCAGGATGCCGTCCGCGCTCTCGGCAGGCTTTATTTCCGCACCAGTTACGGACAGAATGTGCTTCAACATTCAAAAGAAGTAGCGGTAATCGCCGGTATGCTCGCCGCCGAAATAGGCTGCAACCGCGATCTAGCGAAACGCGCCGCGCTTCTCCATGACATCGGAAAAGGCGCGGAGTCGGATTCGGCTCTGAATCATGCCGAGATTGGCATGGACATGGCGCGCAAAATGGGAGAAGACGCCCACATCATTAACGCCATAGGAAGCCATCACAATGACATTGAGCCGACCTGCATTGAAGCCGTCCTTGTTCAAATTGCCGACGCAATTTCCGCGGCACGCCCCGGCGCGCGCAAAGAAACGCTTGACAATTACATGAAGCGCCTTGAAAACCTTGAGAACATCGCCAACGGTTTTTCCGGCGTGGACAGGTCTTTCGCGGTACAGGCAGGCAGAGAATTGCGCATAATGGTAAATAATGAAGCGGTAAATGATGATCAGACCCGTGAATTGGCAAAAGAAATCGCCAAAAAGATCGAGAATGATCTCCGGTATCCGGGACGTATCAAAGTTACGATGATACGCGAAACCCGTATAACTGAATACGCCCGTTAATACAAAAAGCAGTATCCAATACAGGAAAGAGGGAAGAATGTATCATGACTGTATTGGATACGGTTGCAACAAGAGAATTCTCCGCGTATCTGCACGGATTCAGCGCGATTGATTTTTGGCTGACAGGAAAAATAACAAATAATTTTATTCATATACTCACCGATGCCGATACTGCGGGTTTGGCGAAACTTTTTGAGAAATTACGATATCCCGGCGTCGATCTCGCTGACGCCGCGTTAGACGAAGAAGACAAAACTTATTATTTCAGGTGTGTCGATTCCGTCAAAGATTTTAAACCGTCATTTCCATTGCTGGATTTTTACCGTGATTGTAAAACAAAAGCTTTTATCGATCCGCATGGAATATATCCTCTGTTATTAAAAATCAGAACTAATAAACCGTTAGATGAAAATAATTTAGAGTTCAATCCGAATATCGAATATAATAAAGCTCTGACAGACGTGGCATTAATTTTATCCAAATATAATACCCACGAAAATGTTACGGAAAAAGATATAAAGAAATTAGCGGAGCAATTAAAAATTAATTTTTTCAACACATCAAATTTCCGTACCGAACAGGCGCCTTGCTTCGAAGAACAGCGGGTATTCCTCTCTGAATTGATAACTTCACCTAATCCCGGTCTTGGCTTTGAACTGTTAAAAACATGCGGTTATATAGAAAAATACTGGCCTGAACTGGCAATTCTTGAACAGGCCGATCATTCAAAAGAGTTTCATCCCGAAGGAAACGCATGGGAACACACAATGGAAACACTCCGTCACAGAAAACAGGGTGCTTTAAACGCAGCCTGCTCTTTTGATATCCGTCTTTCTTTAGGCCTCCTGTTACACGACATTGGAAAGCCGATTGCCAAACCAACAGGAAACCATCGTTACGACGGCCACGCGGAATTGGGAGAAATTCAAGCGCGGCGTTTTCTCGACAGACTGGGTTTTAACGCGTCAATTACCCGTGATATCTGCTTTCTTGTCAGACATCATATGCTCCCCGCCGCCCTGCCCCGTCTGCCGCTTTTCCGCACCGAACAGATAATGTCGTCTGATTTATTCCCGCTTCTCATGGAATTATACCGCTGTGACGAATCATCTTCGTTTAAAGGGCTGGACGGCTATTATGAAAGCAGCGCGGCATATAAACAATTTTTAAAAAACAAGCGTAATCCTTACCGGAGCGCGGATGGTAAAAAACTAAACAAATAATGTACTTTATTGATTGATGATTTCCGAATTTTATAATAAAATTCAATCTGGAACTTATTATAAATCCAAATAAGGTTTTTGCGGTTCCCAAAATAAATAAGGAGGTATGTATGGCTTCAAACGCATTAAGCATTTTATCAGGAATTGGAGCTGCGGCTGCCGGGTTGGCAGGAGAAAAAGTATCAAAAAGCGGATCGATTCCGGGTTTGGATATAGCGACAATAATTCCGGCGCTTTTGGGAAATAAAAAGGCGGCGGCAGGCGGAGAAGACACCGGCAAAGCAGGTAAAGCATCCAAAGCAACCGAAATTATCGGAAAAGTCGCGTCTGTAGCGTCTATAGCGTCAAAAGCAGGACTACTTAAAAATACCAAACTGGAAGGTATAGCCGGTATTGCGGATCTTGCAGGTTCACTGCTTTCAGTCGGAAAAGCAGGTAAAGCCGTTGATGAAGGAGCCGGAGGCATTGCAGGACTTGCGGCGGCAATTATGGGCGGCTCAGGCGATGGTTCAAGCCTTGCATCGATAGCTTCAATGGCTCTAAAATTGGGCAAAGGCGCGGAAGACGATAAATCACTAGCAGGCATGGCAACAAGTTTAGGCAAAACATTAAGCAGTTCTTTCGGCGTTTCATTCGCCGGCTCAGGAACCGCGGTTAAAGCGCTGGACAGCGTTCTGGAACAAGATACTAAAACGGATCTTTTTAAATCTATTTTGAAAGGGCTGGCGAAGTAGGGTGCAATTGTACAACAAGGATATAGCGTTGTGGTATAGCAAAGTAATAAAAGCAAAGCTCTCTGTCCATGGGCTGGGCGGCCTGCGGGCCGCGGGGGTGAAAAACATTTGCTAAGAATCCAGAGGGGAACCTTCGCAAAACCACTCAAGAGTGGTTTTGCTCGGTGGAGGTTACCACCTACGAGCCATGACCGCAAAAACCAGATATATGTAATTGTTACATATTCGTAACCAAGCTACTTTATTAAGATATGTTAAGATAGTAGAACATTTTCCTCTACGGTTTTTGCGGCCATGTCTCTCCGGCGGGGAACTGCAAAAATTGTTTTTCACCCCCGCAGCCCGCCTGCCGCCCAGCCCATGGACACATGGATTAGCAATTTATTATTTCACATAAGTACAGAGGATCAAGAGGTGTAAATATAACGTTT
>Ga0209755_10007624_pt1 | contig 11699 bp, 9 predicted proteins | sample TergutCo191P1_FD_187301 | JGI IMG/M metagenome (GOLD analysis project Ga0209755, IMG submission 187301) | Cornitermes sp. P1 segment gut microbial communities from Petit-Saut dam, French Guiana - Co191P1 (SPAdes) (version 2) | ecosystem: Host-associated > Arthropoda: Insects > Digestive system >...
TATAGTCGTTATTGGTAAAATGGTCACTCAGGGCCCACGCTTCTTCTTCTGTCATTCTCGCCATAAATCCCTCCTAAAGACCAAGCAATGCAATAGTGCTTTTGCGAACCTTCATTGCATGGAAAACGTTGATACTGTCACCATCGATCGGATTATACATAACTTCAATAGGATTTCCGGCACGATCAAGGCCGATAACAGAATATTTTTCAGGAAATCCCTCAATCGCACCCGCACGTATTTTGCTTTTAAGTGCGTGCAGGATGTCTTCCTTGCGTACCGGTTCATCAAAGTATCTGGGCCACGCTTAGGAACAGTGCAGGTCGGTTCTTCGTCAAGGGCATCGTATTCTTCATCGGTCATATCGGTGTATCCGGCCATATTCTTCTTCGGTAACGGCCAGGTGTCAAGGTAGTTCAGGTACGTTTTCCAGTTCATCTTACCTTTGACATGTGTCTTGGATTTTATGACTGAAGGGGAAAATAAAAGCGCCCCGGCTTTCATTTTGTGCTTGTGCTTCCCGGCATTATCATGTATACTATATTCATAATGGGGCATATCATTCACGTTGATAACAGCAGATTCTTCCGCAAGGCGATGAAGTTCTTTCTTGCGGAACTGGGGCTTGAATCCATGGACTTTGAGCGTGGGGCGGATGCAATAACCGCGGTTAGCGGCGGTAAGGTATCCTGTCTTATCACCGGTCTGGAACTGCCCGACATGCGGGGTGAGGAACTGATCGGCCAGATTAGCCTTTCCGTTAACCCAATGACGATTATCGCCGTAACCAGTTCGCGCGATGACACTAGAATCAGAAGACTGGAGGCCATGGGGGTTAAGGCGACAATCCAGAAAGGCGGGGACTGGAAGGAAAAGCTGCGAGAGTATTTTTAACCGCAGGCCGCCGGCGACGGCAGCGTCGCGCCGGTCTTCTGGCTTTCGAAAACAGGGTATTGGCATGAAAACGAAACCGCGTTTTTGCGTTGCCGCTTTTCATCGTTGTTTCCCGGAAAAGTCACACAAAAACGGATTCCCTTCCGGCGTTGTTGTCGCGGTTGCGCTTTTGTGCGTCGCGGTTTTTGGCGCGTGCGGCGGGGAAGCGCGGGCCGGCGTGCCCGCGTTCGCGACTTCCGGAAACGCGCCGCAGGTGCGGGCTTTGCTGGAGGGAATCATGCCGGAAGCCATGGCCGACGGCATCGTGAAAGTGGCGCTTCTGGTCAACGAAAAGGACGGCGGCAACACCTGGCAGTTTATAGAAGCCGGCGTTTCCGAAGGGCGTTCCATGGGATTCACCGTGGACGCGTTTGCGCTGGACGCGGACGCGCATCCGGAAAGGTTCCGGGAAATCGCCGCCGGAATCGCCCGGGCGGACTACGACGGGCTGATTTTCGTGAACGGCACCGCGGGCTTTTCCTACGACATACTCCGGCCCATAGCGGACGCCGGCATACGAATCGTTACCTTCGAGGCGCTTCCGTTCCGGGACGGCAGGGCCATTCCGGGGCTTGTAACCACTTTCCGGGACGACTACAGCCTGGCGCGTTTAAGCCTGGAAACGCTGGTTTCCTACGTCGGCGACGGAACCGGGCGGCCGCCCATGGTTCTTCGTGTTACCGGCCGGCCCGGAACGACGTTTCTGGATCGCCACGACTGGGAATTCGACGAGTTCGTTCGCACTGGCAGAATCGCGGAAGTCCGCAGCGTCAGACTGCCCGGGCTGGACAACCCCGGGATTTCCGCGTGGGAAGCAGTCTCGGCGGCGCTGCCCGGGTTGCCCCCCGGTTCGGCGGACGCAGTCTGGGTTCCCTGGAGCGAGTTCGCCATGGGCGTGGCGGCGGCGCTAAACGCGGCCGGAAGGCGCGACGTCAAGGTTTTCAGTTCCGGAGTCTCAAACGAAAGCCTGCGCCTGATGCAGCGGTACCGGGAAATCTGGCTTGCAAGCACCACCGTGGATCACAAACTTGCCGGCACGGTAACCATGCGGATTCTGGCCGCGCTGCTCGCCGGCGAAACCCCAAACGACACGTTCCTCTTTTCGCCGCAACTGGTAAGAACGGCGGATTTAAACCGCGCCGTCAACGTCGCCAACCTTTCTATAATGCTGCCGGACTGGGACGACGGAACCGGGCTTTTCGACCGCTTCCCGTGGATGAACGAGCTTAAGGCCGCCGAAACCAGATTCCCGCGCATTTCCGACGGAGCCTTTCGTCCGGGGCCGGCGCGGTGAGGCTAAAGGCCAGGCTGCTCGTCCAGAGCGTGGGCGCGGTTCTGGCGCTCACCCTGCTGCTCAGCGCGGTGCTTTTCGTCTCCATCGAAAGAATCCGGACAACGGTGTTTCGCAACTCCGCGATTCTGGGGGACAGCGCCGCGTACATAAGCGCCTACATGCTGGAGGTCCTGCACACCGAAAAAATAAAACGCACCGCAATCGACACCGTGCTTCTTCTGGACGAGCGCCTTGGCCGAATCGAAAGCCACACGCGCATGGCCGCCGACATCGCCGGTTCCGCCTACGTGTTCGGCCGGTACCGGGGTTCCAGGCCGCTGCCGCTCGTGGCGGCCGGCGAAATCCCGCCGCCGGAACCCTACCTGTACGTAGTCCCCGGCGTCAGCCCCCCGGACGTGCTGGCCGAGGCGGAACTCCTGGGCGGCGTTGCCGAAACGCTCCGGCAGATAACCGTGGTGGACTGGAACATCGCCGTCAGCTCCGTAAACAGCGAATCCGGTTTCGTGATAGCAATGGACGCGTTTCCGTGGGTCAAGACGGACTGCGATCCGCGCGCGTCCCGCTGGTATTCGCGGGTGCGGGACACCGGAAAGCCGTTCTGGACCGACGTTTACCTGGACCCGCGCGTCAGGGTGCCGGTGATTTCCCACGCCGTCCCGTTTTTCGACCGGTCGTCCGGCCGGGACGCTTTCATGGGCGTGGCCAGAAGCGCGGTGCGGCTTTCGGACTTCTCGCGGATAATCGACCCCACCGGAATTCGGCGAAGCGGCCAGTTTTTTGTCCTGAACCGCGACGGAACCGTGGTCTATTCGACGGACGGGGTGGAGGTAACGACGGACGGCGACGGGCTTCTCCGGGGCGAAAACTTCCTGGAGTCCGACAACCCGCGCCTCAGAAGCCTTGGCCTGAGCATGACGCTGGGCGCCACCGGAATGACGGAACTGGAATGGGACGGCATTCCGTTTTACGTCGCCTACGCCCCAATCCGCACGCTGGGCTGGAGCCTTGGGGTTACCGTTCCGGCGCGGGAAATATCGGTTCCGGTGGCGGAAATCGAGGGCCGGATATGGGAAATTACCGAGGCCACCAGGGTTTCTATAGACCGGTACATCGCGCTCCTTGTCGGATTAATCGCCGCGCTTCTTTTTCTGATTCTGTCCGCCACGGCCTTTCTGGCGGTGCGCTTCACCAAATCCATTACCGGCCCCGTCCTGGCGCTGAGCGACGGCGTGCGGGAGGTCGCCGGCGGAAACCTGAACCGCGAGGTGATTGTCGAAACCGGCGACGAACTGGAGCGGCTTGCCGCGTCGTTCAACGTCATGACTTCCCAACTGCGCGATCACATCGACGAAATCGCGCTGGCCACGGCGGAAAAACAGCGCATGGACACGGAACTGGACGTAGCCACGCGAATCCAGGCCAGTATGCTGCCGACCGCCTTCCCCCCGTTCCGGGACCGAAAAAACGACTTCGAGCTGTACGCCGAGGTTCACCCGGCAAGGGAGGTGGGCGGCGACTTTTACGACTTTTTTTTTGTCGACGACGACCGGTTCGCCATAGTCGTGGCCGACGTTTCCGGCAAGGGGATTCCGGCGGCGCTGTTCATGGCTACCGCCAAAACCGTAATCAAGAACCAGTTGCAGAGCCTGGCAAAACCGGAACCGGCGCTGGAGGCGATAAACCGCGAACTCTGCGACAACAACGCCGCCGACATGTTCGTTACTGCGTGGATTGGCCTGCTGGAAATCTCCTCCCGCCGCCTGACGTACGTAAACGCCGGGCACACCCCGCCGATGCTCAGACGCCGGAAGGGGAACGCCGGAGGGGGCGGCAACCCCGGTTTCGAGTATCTGGTTTCCCCGCCGGACCTGGTACTGGCGGGGCTGGACGACACGCGGTACAACTGCCGCCGGACATCAATGGACGCGGGCGACGTTCTGTTTCTGTACACCGACGGCGTATTCGAGGCGACAAACCGGGACGGCGAATTCTACGGCAAAAAACGCATGAAGGCCTTCCTGGACGCCTACGCCGACCGCCCTCTGCGCGAAACGCTCCGGGGCCTGCGCTCCGACATTGGCGTCTTTGCCGACGGCGCGGAACAGTCGGACGACATAACCCTGCTCGCCCTGCGGATTTGCCCCGGGCCGACCCCGGAAACCGGGAACGCCCCCGAACCGGAAACCGCAGTGGACGCTCCGGCCCCGGCGGAAACCCCGGGCGCAAAAACCGGGGCGAACACCCCGGAACCGGAGCCCCCCCCCGCGCCAGCACTCACGGCGGATTCCGCCAGGGCCGCGCCGCGCCGGCTGACGCTAAAGGCGGACGTCTGCGAACTGGGCACGCTGACGGCGTTTCTGCGCGGGGAGCTTGACGCAGCCGGCTGCCCGGACCGGGAACGCCGCCAAGTGGAACTGGCCTCGGAGGAACTGTTCGTGAACATCGCCAAGTACGCTTTCCGGGACGACCAACCGGAAACCGGCGCGGTCCGTGTGGACTGCCAAACGCGCGCGGGCGGCGCCGGAACGGAAATTGCCGTGGTTTTCCGCGACCGGGGCCGCCCCTTCAATCCGCTGGAACACGGCGAACCGGACGTTACGCTTCCCGCGGAAGAACGCGAGGCGGGGGGGCTTGGCATATTGATTGTGAGGAAAATTGTCGATACAATATACTATAGTTGCGAAAACGGGGCGAACCGTCTGGAATTCACGAAATCATGGCGGAACGAGGGAATATGACCATAGATACCGAAGTGGAGAACAGGACGACGGCCATACTCAAAATCTCCGGCCGCCTTGATACGGCAAACGCCTCGTTGCTGGAGCAGAAGATAAAACAGTGGGGCGATGAAATCACGCTGCTAATTTTGGATTTCGGGGAGGTGGACTATATTTCCAGTATGGGTCTGCGCGTTCTGTTGCACGCCAAGAAAACGTCCAAGGAGAAACAACGGGAGTTCGTGATACGAAACATGACCGGCTCCGTAAGGGAAGTTTTCGAGCTGACCGGGTTTATCAACCTGATAGTGCGCGAGGAAGGCTTTGCCTTTGTACGCAAAGACGAGCCCCAAGGCATCGTACTCTACCTAAACGGCGAACTTGCGGTCGAGGGAATTCCGGCGGTACTTGAGGAGCTGGCCAAAATAAGGGATTGCGAAAAACCGAAAGGTACCCCCGTTACGGTAGTCATGGACATGAAAAAGATATACTGTATAATGCCCGGCGCGTTGAAACACCTGCGACAGGCCATCGACGACACGGAATGGGAAAACAGGAAGCTTCTGGTAACGAACGTCCCGTCGGATTACCGAAAAGAAGCCGAAAACGCGGGACTTGGGGCGTGACCCCGGACAAGGAGAGAAAATACCGGAAACACTGGTCGAAAATGCTATGGTCATTTTACGAATTTTAGGCCCGTGTTGCGGTTTCCTGCCGATAATAAGGCGAAAACCCGACAAATGATATTGCGGTCGAAAGATTTTCCTTGACTAGCACACCAATTCCGGTATCTTATAAGGTATGAGTAATTATTTATCTAACCCTGGCGACCAAGACAAGGCGAGAGTGCCTAAGGAGAGAAAGGATATGACAGCATACAGACAGACGCGAATACTTGAAGTTTTGTCCAAACACGGCCGGGCAGAGGTGATCTCTTTATCGGAGCTTTTGGGCGTTTCCCAGGTGACGATTCGCAAGGATTTGGACTCCCTCGAAGAACGCGGCCTGGTCCGCAGGGAGCACGGTTACGCTTGCCTAAACAACACGGACGATGTTGGCAAGCGTATAGCATTCAACTATGACATTAAACGCAGGATAGCGTTGGCGGCCGCTGCGACGGTTGCCGACGGCGAAACGGTAATGATCGAGTCCGGCTCGTGCTGCGCGCTTCTGGCGGAAGCGCTCGCGGACGCGCAAAAGGACGTAACGATCATCACCAATTCCGTCTTCATCGTTAATTTCATACGGAACATGTCCCGCACCAGAGTCATTCTTCTGGGCGGATATTTCCAACCCGGCTCGCAGGTTCTGGTTGGGCCGATGACCAAGCAGTGCGGCTCGATCTTTTTCGCGGACAAGTTCTTTGTGGGCACCGACGGGTTTATTCCCGGTTCGGGGTTCACCGGTAGGGATCACATGCGTTCGCAGACGGTAATGGACATGGCGGAAAGCGCCCGCGACATCTTCGTTCTTACCGACGCGGAAAAATTTCAGAAACAGGGCGTGCTTGGACTGGTGCGTCTGGAAAAGGTTTCCGGTGTTTTCACCGACGAGCGTATTCCGGCGGACGTTGAACAGCAGCTTCTCGAAAAGAACATCAAACTGCACAAGGTTCCGGAACACGAACCGGAAGCGGAAGCGTAAAACCGTCCGCCGATTGGCCCCATGGCTAATCGGCGGCGTTTCCGGGCCCGCGAAAATTCGGTCCGCGCCTTAGTACGACGACAAAATGTCCAAAAGGCGCTGTTTGTCAACGGTTCTAAGAAAGCTAGCCAGCCTGGGGCCCTGGTCCTTGCCGATAAGTACACGGTACGCGGCGCGGAACAGGGCCTTGCCTTCCACACCCGCTTTTTTCGCGACTCCGTAAATGGCCTGCGCGCAGGGTTTGTCCTCCGCAAAGCTTTCCGCCACGGAAACAACTTCGTCCCGCAGCAGGCGAACGGCCGTTTCCTCCGCGCCGGAGAGTTCCGCCTTGGGGCTGCCCGCCGGCTTCAGCCGGAACCGGAAGTCCTCCGGAGCGCAGTTTTCCACCCAGTACTTGGCGCATTGCGCCCTGGCGCGAAGGGCCGGCAACTGTTCCGGAGCCGGAGCGTCCGGGGAAGCGACCAAAGCGGCCAGCGTTTTTTCCACGTCGCCGTCGGCAATCTGAACAAGGTTGCACATATGGCGAAACGGCACCTGGAAAGGCCGCGGCAGGCTTTCCGCCGGAAGCGTTTTCCCGCCCGCGTCGCACCCCGGCTGGGAAAGCTCGTAGATGCGTCTTTCCCGGCGGTACGTCGCCTCGTCCTTTGCCGGTTCCAGTTCCCTGGCTACCCGTTCCGTTTTGTCGTAGTCCTCGTAGATTTTTATCACGTCCAGGTCGAACGAAATCGTAAACTCCGTGTTCGGCCTGGTTCCGGCAAACAGGTAGCGCACCAATTCCGGCGTGTAAACCTTCAGCAAATCGCCAAGGTCCACCACCAAACCGGAGGAGCTGGAAATCTTCCCCACCGAGCCCTTTATGCCGATAAAGTCGTAGCGAAAGCTGACCGGCGCGTCCCAGCCGTAGACTTCCTTACAGACAAGACGCGCGGTGTCGAAACTGCCGCCCTGGCTGTGGTGGTCCTTGCCCGCCGGTTCGAAGTCCACTTTTTCGTATTCCCAGCGCATGGGCCAGTCCACGCGCCAGCCCAGTTTTACGCCCTTCGCTGTGCGCAAATCCACGGTTTCCCCGTGGCCGCAGGCCCTGCACGCGTAGTCCAGGCCCCACTCGCCGTCCCATCCGGCTATGTCCGTTTCGTCCCTGTTGCACGAATCGCAGAACACGCTGACAGGCCACCATTCGCCTTGGATTTTGTGGTCGTCGTCCCGGAACCTGTCGAGTATGTTTTTCAGCGTCTCGCGTTTTTCCAGCGCCGTGCGCATGTTTTGGGCGTAGCGCGACTCGCGGTAGCGTTCCGCCTGGTACAGAAACTCCGGGAAAATCCCCACCGCCGGCAGCCTGCTTTCCACGTCAACCTCGTGGTGCCGCGCGTAACTGGAGTCGCGTTCCCAAGGGTCCGGAACCATGGTGATGGGAAAACGCAGGTGCTTTTCCAGAACGTCCTGCTTGGGCATGTTTTTGGGAACCTTGCGGAACACGTCGTAGTCGTCCCACGAATAAATAAAGCGAACCTTCCTGCCCAGATCCCGCAACGCGCGGACAACCAGGTCAACGGAGATAATCTCCCTAAAGTTGCCGATATGCACCGTCCCCGACGGGGTAATCCCCGACGCGCAGGTGTAAAGCTCCTTGGTTCCCCCGGAATCCGCCCCGCCCTTTTCGCGGATTATCCTTTCCGCGTATTCGTCTGCCCAGTGCGCGGCCTTTGGAAAAACCGCCTTCCGGCCGGCCGCGTTTGCGTCTGTTTTTGCGTCCATGGGGATTATTGTAAGACAAAGTCGACCGGTGGACAAGTGCGCGGCGCAATCCGGTTTAGGGACTATGCCCGTTCCTGTTAGATGACCGTCGAACTCGCGTTAGGTAAATACAGAAGCCCCGGCGAAGGGCGCCGGAATCCTTGACAAAACGCGCATGGCCCAATACCATGTGAGTCTGTAAGCAAGGAGGTTTCCGTGCGTAAAAAACCGATTCCCGTTCCGGTGGCCTCGCGCCTGTTTCCAGGCTGTTTCGCGGCTCTGGTTCTGTTCGCGGCTCTGCCCTGCCGGTCCTGGGCGCAGACCCATCCCCGGTTCTGGACCGGGGACGGCGGCAGCGGTATAAGGGTTACCGTGTCCGAGCCGTCGGGAACCGGACTTACGCCAAGGGAGGAATCGCTGCTTCCGCTGGTTCAAAGCACCGTCATCGGCGCCTTCCAGAGATTTTCGGCCATGACCGTTTTCGATCGGCAGAATCTGGAAAACATTCTGGCGGAACAGCGGCTGGCCCTGGACGGGCATTTTTCCGACGACGATTTTATCCGCATCGGGCAACTGACCAACGCGCGTCTGGTCGTCTTCGGCTCCATAACCAGAATCGGGGCGAACTACATGCTGGAGCTTGCGGTAACGGACGTGGAAACCGGCGAGCGCAGGGCCTCGTACCCGCCCAGACCGGTTTCCCTTTTGGCGCTGGAAGACCTTTCCGCAATTCGTGAAGCCTCCGCGGTCCTGCTGGGGCAGTTGGGGGTGAACCTTACCTCGGACGGTTTGCAGGAGCTGAGAAGGGTGGAGGACACGGCGCGGATTCAGGCGGAAAACATGCTCGCCAGGGGAATCGCCGCGCAAAGGCAGGGGACCATGGTGGAAGCCCTAACCTACTACTTCCAAGCCGCCGCTTTCAACCCGGCACTGGGCGAAGCCCTGAACCGCGTCTCGGTGGTTTCCGCGGATATCGCGGACGGAAACCTTGGACACGCGGTACGAAGCAGACTGCAGGAACACGACGAATGGCGCACAATCGTGAACACGGCGCGCTCGTTCTACACCGACCACTTGCCCTACGAGCTTGTGTACGACACCAACGCAAGGCAGGGCCCGATTGACTTTGAACTTAGAACGGCGGCGTTTTCCATGGACATAAGGCTGATTCCGACGGACGCCTGGAGAACAATCAACGATTTGCGACGCGGTTTGAGCACGGCCCGCCGCAACGACAATTGGACCTTCAACCTGAACGCCCCGATTGGCCCGCAGCGGATTGACGTGGAAATGCAGGTGGTCAACGATACCGGCGCGGTGCTTTCCACGGCGGCGCACACGTTCAGCAACCCCGGAGAAGCGGACAGCATGAACGCCACGCTGACTTTCCGGGACGTAAGAATAGACGAGATAACCGACCGCCTAATCGTCCGCGTGGCCAACGTAAACGGAGTTCCGGCGCAAAGGGCCGGCGAAACCGGTTTCATACGGATATCGACGCTGGTGGATTTCGACGCGCGAATGGCCCCAATTCTTGCGGCGGAGGAAGCCGCAAGAATTGAGCGGGAGGAACGGGCAAGGCTTGAACTGGAAGTGCGGGAACTTGAACGAAGAAGGGCCGCCAGAAGGATTGCCGGCGCCAGGGGTCTTTGGGAGCACAACTCCGTGCTTTTACCGTTTTCCATGGCAAACGGCTCACCGGTTCTGGAGGGAGTAATCTTTGGAATGCCTTTTCTGAGCGGCTTTTATTTTTCCCCCGCGCCGTTTATAAACCTGGGCCTGCAAAGCAGACTGGGGGTAACTTTTACGCGGGATGAGGAAAACCAGATGGTGTATCCGTCCCTTATGTACTTAACCGTTGCGCCGACTTTCGGGGTAACAATTCCCTTGCGCAACGAAGGAAGGATATTCACAAATGTCATGCTTGAAATGGGAACTTTCGGCACATGGACCGGCGCAATACTGCCCTGGTTAACTCCGGGGTTTGACATTGGAGTGGAAATAGGCCCAAGCAGACCGGGGAGGGTCGTTACCGACTGGTTCAGCCCCGGCGCAGCCGGCACAAGAATATCAACCGGAGGGATGTATTTCAGCGTTAAATACCACGGCATGTGGTTACAAGGCCGTTGGGTCCACGGTATCGGCGTGGGTCTCGGCTGGAGCCAGCGACGAATGCGGCATATGACCAATTAGGGCAGATCTTGACGAAACCAAGTTTGGGGGACGGGCCGGACAATCGCCCCCTGCGTCTGTTTGTCGCAATAAACTTTAACCATGAAACCAGAGACAGGCTTGTCGCCCTACAGAACACGCTTTGCGCCCGCTCAAAACGCGGCAACTTTACCCTGCCGGAAAACCTGCACATAACCCTTTCGTTCCTGGGCTACAGCAGTCCGAACCAAGCCGCCGCCGCCAAAACGGTGATCGACACACTGCGCTTCGATCCTTTCGCCGTGTGGATAGAGAGCCTTGCCTGTTTCAGACGCGATCGCGGGGATCTCTGGTGGGCCGGCGTTAACGGAAACGAACCCCTGCTGGACTTGCAGCGCAGACTGACCGACGGCTTGGCAAGCGCGGGCTTCGAGCCCGAAAAGCGTAAGTACAGTCCGCACGTAACCATAGCCCGGCAGGTCGTAACGCATGCACCCCCCTGGCCGATAGAGCCCTTTGGCGAAACCGTTAACAAGATTCACCTGATGAAGTCGGAACGCGTTGACGGTAAATCGACATATACGCCAATCTAACTCCTACAGTTTATTTTCGCAAATATTTTTGGAGAAACTGGACGCTGACCGTTTTCTTTGGATCCACCACTTGGCAAACCCTTACGTCGGCAATGAAGCTCTACAGGGCAAGCCCTGCAGTATCAAAGATTCAACCTTGAAATATTTTCATATGCGGGGAACAAATCCCCGCACCCCAGCAGCAACCGCCCCAAGGGGCGCGGTATTAACCGCAGAGGGCTACGCCCTTAATCAAAAGCCATGTGTTAATTCATCGGCGATTAATTCCGCCTGCTTTAAGACTGTTTCGGTTGCAAGCAATTGCATATCGGGTGGATAGCCATATTGCCTTAAAATCCTTTTTACAGTCAAAGACCACCGGCATAGCCAGAGGCTTGAGGAAGCCCCCTTAAAGGGGGCATTTTATCGCCGTTCTATCAAATACTTGTACCGCTAGGCTCATTAAAATATGTATTTCATGGCATTCCCTGTCTTCAACAAATGCAGTATAGTGATTTTGTTATTCTTTCATTCCCTTGGGGTAGATACCCCGCCGCTCTGCGGCGGTTAAAAAAAGCGAAGTATGCTAATATGTATGTATGAGCGAATATATACATAAATCTCATAATGTCTCCGTATTGATGTATCATATCG
>Ga0209755_10007625_pt1 | contig 11699 bp, 13 predicted proteins | sample TergutCo191P1_FD_187301 | JGI IMG/M metagenome (GOLD analysis project Ga0209755, IMG submission 187301) | Cornitermes sp. P1 segment gut microbial communities from Petit-Saut dam, French Guiana - Co191P1 (SPAdes) (version 2) | ecosystem: Host-associated > Arthropoda: Insects > Digestive system...
AGGGCTGATAACTGTTTTCGTAGGTAAATCGCTTGTTTGAGCAAGCAGGTGGGCGTAGCTCACCGGCCTTGCGAGTTGCGATTTGCCGTAGAAAACAATTATCAGCCCTTCCTCCGGGGACAACCACGCTCCAATTAAGCCACCCTTTTTTTATTTTGAACCTTTCCCACTCCCACGACAATATAAGGCAGGGGTGATAATTTGGACGCAAACGAGTTTGAAAACTTTCTACAATCCTACGAGCGCGACTTATACTCTTTCTGCCGCTACCTTGCCACAGATAGCCAAAGCGCAAACGACCTATACCAGGAGACGGTACTACACGCATTTGAAGGCTCTGCGAATATAGACCCTTCCCAAAACCCAAAGTCGTACCTATTCGCAATTGCGTTGGGAAAATGGAAGAACATGTCGCGCAAACTTCGCAGAAGAAACGCAATAGCGCCCGAAACTACCCTGGAAGATGCAATATGGGCTACAGACGGCAAAAGCACGGAAGGTCAGGCAGAATCTAACGAGCTAAACCACTGCATACAAAAAAGTTTAGCCGATATGAAGGATAAGTTTCGCATTCCTATGATACTGTTCTACTATGATGATTTTCCGATGGAGACTATAGCCGATATGTGTCAAATACCCGTAGGTACGGTGAAAAGCCGCTTGCATAAAGGCCGGGCTTTGCTGAAAAAATCTTTAGAGAAGGAGGGGTTTGGCTAATGGAAAAACTAGATAATGACTTAAAGAATTTCTTTAGCCACCGGGAGGACGTTCCGGCTGCTGTTAAAATTCAAATAAGCACCGAGCTAAGTTTTTGTCATAAAAGCGAAAGCAACGGCTGGGCGGTAGTTATGGTGATGTGTTCTTTAATATGTATGGCACTATTTGCCTGGACTGCCTGGGTGTTCTTTGGCCAAATAGCTCTATGGATTATTGCGGGTGTTTACTACTTTATGGCAAGCAGTGCCGCGGTTAGTATGTTGTTATTTAATAGGAGGGTTTCGATATGACTTTATTTATTTCAAGTGCAATTGCCTGGGCAATAGCTATTTTGGTAATGATGGCGTTTTTAGGCTTGTGGACTTATAAGGACGCGCAAGTGAAGTCGGAACATTCGCCGGTTTTGTGGGTGCTTGTAGTGTTGCTGGTTCCTAACTTTTTGGGGCTTATTGTTTACTTGCTGGTGGGGCGCACCAATAAACAAAAACCAGCGCCCGGCACCTTTAAAACGCCGCTTATAATATTTGCGGCACTTACAGTCATTACTTTTGCGCTGTTTATAGGAAGCGCTGTCAGGTTCGCAATAGAAGAAGGCGGCAATTGGTCTACCGCAGGGTACCAAAGGGGTATTATGATAGATGCCTTTGGCAATGCCAGGCGTGGTACGTTCTTTGGCCTAAGCACCAATCGCCGAGACGGAGAATGGCGGGTAGCGGCAATACGCGGCAACGGTTCCATACAAACTTCGCCGAGGCTGAATGAAAGCCAACTATCACAGCTTCATGTTAGCGGCCATGCAAGCGAGGGTGAGATTTTCCTACGCCTAGAGCAAGATGGCCAGGTGGAAGAAATGCATATTACACAATTTAGCGGAGCGATAGATGCAAGCGGCTTCACACCCGGCCGGGTTAGAATGATAGTATTATTCGATCATGCTCGTGATGTACGGGTCACGGTTTCGTGGGCTGGGTCAGGGCATTAAAGCCCACATCTTCTTACTTACGGTTTCTACATCTTCTGTAAGCCCGCATTCTAAAGCCACAAATCCATTATAGCCTGTATCAGCAATAGCTTTTAGAACGTTCTTGTAGTTGATTTCCCCGGTACCGGGTTCGTTGCGGCCGGGGACATCGCCTAGGTGGATATGCGCTATATGTTCTATATTATCGCGAATGTTGCTGATTAGATTACCTTCTGTTATCTGTTGATGATAAACGTCGTACAGTAGTTTTATTTGGGGCGAGTTTACTTTTTTGATAATTTCGACCCCTTCGGCGGTGGTGGTAAGGTAATAGCCGGCATGATCTACCAGTACGTTAAGAGGTTCTAAAACTAAGGTGACATCGCTTGCTTCAACTATTTTTGTTACCGCTTTTAGGGCCTTTACTATGTTGTCATGATGAACTTGTCTGGCCACGCCACTGCGCTCGTTGCCGGTGGTAACAATTATGTTTTTGCAGTTTAGAGCCTTGGCCGCCTCAAGCGTTTCGCCAATAGCGTCAACAAAGGCGTTTAAGGCATCTTCGTGTACTATTCCGTGTTCGTTTGCTATTAAGGATTGCCTGTGGGCGTCACGAGACTGTATTAGTATGGCAGATAAAGCGCATTCACTTTCGTCTATTGCGGCTCTTGCTTGGTTGAGGTCAACTTCTGTCCAAAGTAGTAGCTCAACGGCATTGAAACCTAGTTTTTTGGCGGCGGCAAATTTTTGATTGTACGGCTCAGGAAGCCATCCCCCTGCGCATGTTAATGTAAACATAATAAATCTCCTCTCTCGTGCTTGGTCGCTTCTTCTTTTGCTGTCAGATTACGCATTTCCAGCTTTTTAGTGAAAAGATAAGCCATAAGCCCCGCCACCGAGCGGGGGTATCTTTTGGTCGCCCTTGAATACACACGCCGCATTTCCTGGGCGATAGATAGCTCGATATTTTCAAAGGAAATATGAGCGTAAGGGCTGTGCTTGACCGCTACAATAAACTCTGCTGCGCCTGGGCTTTCTGCCATTTGTTTTATCATGGCTTTGCTGAGCTTATAGCAGACGGGGATTAAATGTGCAAAAACTTCTTCCTCTGGATAATAGCGCTTTAGGCGGTATATTCTCAGAATATTTTGTAGGTCAATTTCCGTGCCTTTTATGTAGCGTAGTGCTTGGCGGTTAGGGCAGTTTGACGAAAAAGGCATAGATTTAATAAATGACCAGGCCTCAAATATATCTTTCGATTCCAAGTAAAGAAGCCGCCTTGTTTTTGCGTCACAAATGAAGAGGGATAGGCGTTTTATTTCTTCTTCTAGCGACTGGCCTGAGGGTTTTCCTCGCATGGCGTTTATTTTTGCATTTATATGATCCATTTTGTTAGCCTCTGGAATAGCTCTTCGCGCAAAACTTCCTTGTTAAAACTTGCTTCAAATTCTGCAAGCTGGATAGCGCTTTTTTCTTGGATATACGCTACTTGGGCATCTGCCGCGTTTTGCGCTTCCTCTCTTATTTCCCGGATTGTTGCCGATGTTTCCTGGGAAATTTTTTGGCGGATATGCTCTGTCTCTGCCGCTATGCGGGACGGCAGTTTGTCTTTTTCGCGCTGGATTGCGGCAACGGCGGCCTGGGCCTTTTGCTCTATATCCAAAATCGCTTCAATAATATCAGTCTGCATAGCTGTCGAAGTAGCCTTGTATCAGCACTACTGGGGTTCCTTTATCGCCACTGCCGCTTACTAGGTCGCATAAACTGCCCAGTAAGTCCGCATAAACTCTGGGGGTTGTGCCTAGCTGGTCGTGGGCGCTTACGTTGGCCTTTTGGGCTATTATTTCGCGCATGGCTTGCTCTTGCTCTGCGCCTTTTAGCTGGGAAAGCCGGGTGTCGGCTACCATCTTCATTTTAATTTCGTAGGGCTGGCCGCCTAGCCGCTCTGTAAAGCCGGGGGATACTACCGGGTCGGCTAATTCCCATATTCCGTGTGCCGGGTCTTTAAAGGCTCCGTCGCCGTATACCAATACCTCTGGCTTTACACCTGCCCGGGCTTCTATTTGCTTTTGAACCTCTGCAACAAATTTATCACAATCGCGTGGGAACAGCTTTAGGCTGTCGTCTGTAGAGACATTTGAACCCAAAACGCCGTACTTTGGCTGAAATTCTGTTAATAAATCGGAAAGGGCGTATACTGCTTCGGCACCGGCTTTTTTTAGGCGGTCTTTGGTGCGGAAGCGGCTATGTATGTCGGCCGCTATTACATTTTTGGTAAGCGATAGAATATCACGCGGGTCGTTTGAGAAAAATACTTTTACGTTCCCGGCAGACTCGTATAGCGAAATATAGTCTGCGCCTGTGAATGGGTGCGCAAATTCTCCGCTTAATTCTCTAAATTTTTTTGCCGGCATTGGGGTTTTGGATATGCGGTCATTTACTTCGTCCAGGCGCTCTATATCCATTATTGGGTTGCCTACTTCATCGGAAGGATAGGAGAACAGCACAAAAACTTCATCAGCCCCAAGCGCTATTCCCTTGAGTATGTTGAAAAAGCGGTTGCGCGATAATATCGGAAAGACTACCCCCACACTGCCGCCCGGGAATTTTTTGCGAACATCCGCGCCAAGCTGTTCCAATGTAGCGTAGTTGCCCTGGGACTTGGCCACTATGGCCTCTGTTACGCCAATTACGTCATCGTTGTGTAGGCTAAAACCCTCTGCTTTTGAGGCGTTTACTACGTAATCTGCAACAATTTCTGCCAGATTATCGCCTTTGTTTATGATCGGTAAGCGGATACCTCTTGCTTGTGTTCCTGTGTATCTCATTAAGAATCCTCCTTAATTACTATATTTACTATGCGGCCTGGTACGTATATTTCTTTGACGATTTGGCCGCTTTCTAGCCATTTTGTTAGTTCTTGCTTGGCTGTTTTTAAGACTTCATCTTTGTTTGCGTCGGCGGCTATGTTGATTTGGTCGCGTAGCTTTCCGTTTACTTGTAGGGCTATTTCTATTGTGTCTGATTTTATTTGATTCTCGTCGTATTCCGGCCATTTGGCAGAAAAAACGGAATCGCTGTGGCCGCGCATTTGCCATAGTTCCTCTGCAAGATGCGGTGCGAATGGCGCTAGTAAAATAGCTATAGTATCAAGAATTTCCGCATCTATGCCGCCGGATTTTTTGGCGAGTTCTGCCAGGCTGGAGGTATGCTCCATAAAGCCGCTTACTACGGTGTTCATGGAGAGATTTTCTAAACGCTGGGTTATGTCCCGCACGAAAAGATGACGCAAGCGCGTTTGTTCTGGCGTTGGTGCGATTGTTTTATCTTTGTATTGATCGAAAAGCTTCCAGAGCCGGTTTAGGTAGCGGAATACGCCTTCTATGCCGCTGTCGTCCCAGTCGCTATCCAGCGCGGGGGGGCCTACAAATAGCTCGTACATGCGTAGTGAGTCGCAACCGAATTGGCTTATGATTTCGTCCGGCGAAACGCAGTCCTCCGGGCGAGATTTGGCCATTTTTTTGCCGTTTCTGGTTATCATGCCCTGGTTAAATAATTTTGTGAATGGCTCTTCAAAATCTACCACACCTATGTCGAATAGAAATTTGGTATAAAAGCGGGCGTATAGTAGGTGTAAAACGGCGTGTTCTACGCCGCCTACGTAGTAATCTACTGGTAGCCATTTTTTTAGGGCTTCCGGGTCGGCTAAGCACTTGTCGTTGTGTGGGTCGGCGTAGCGTAAAAAGTACCAGGAAGAGCCAGCCCAGGTAGGCATGGTGTTGGTTTCGCGTTTGGAGTCTGCTCCGCAGATCGGGCAGGGGGTATTGACCCAATCGGCTACGTCGGCCAGTGGGGATTCTCCGGTATCGGTTGGCTGGTATGATTTTACGTCTGGTAACAGAACAGGTAGTTGATCTTCCGGCACCGGAACAACACCGCAAATAGGGCAGTGGATTATCGGGATAGGCTCGCCCCAGTAGCGCTGGCGTGAGAATACCCAGTCGCGCAGTTTATAGTTGATTGTCTGCTTGCCTATGCCCATTTTTTCCGCTTCCTGGGCTATTTCTTCTAAGGCGGCTTTGTTATGCATACCGTTCCATTTTTCGGAATTTATCATTTTGCTATCGTCGTCTATTACCTGAATGACGGGTAGGTCGAATTTATTGGCAAATTCCAAGTCGCGCTCATCATGAGCCGGTACGCACATTATAGCGCCTGTTCCGTAGTCTGCCAGTACGTAGTCTGAAATCCAGATCGGCATTTTCATGTTTTTATTGAATGGATTGATGGCGTAGTGGCCTGTGAATACGCCGGTTTTTTCCTTGTCGGACATGCGCTCTACAGAGGAACGGCTGGCCGCTCTTTGTAGGTAGGCTTTTACAGCTTCGTCCTGGCCGGATATTTTTTCTACTAGCGGATGCTCGGGTGCTAGTACCATGAAGGTTGCGCCGAAGATGGTGTCTGGTCTTGTTGTGAAAACTTTGATTTTTTCTTTTGAATTTTGGACTTCAAAATCTAGCTCTGCGCCGTAGCTTTTGCCTATCCAGTCGGCTTGCATTTTTTTAACCTTTTCTGGCCAGTCCATGTTTTCCAGGTCGTCCAGTAGGCGGTCGGCGTATTTGGTTATTTTTAGCATCCATTGGCGTAGCATTTTTTTTGTAACGGCAGAGCCACAGCGGTCACATTCGCCGCCCAGGCTTTCTTCGTTGGCTAGTACTGTTTTGCATTTTGGGCACCAGTTTAATGGCATGTCCTTCTCGTAGGCCAGGCCTTTTTTAAACATTTGTACGAAAATCCATTGCGTCCATTTATAATAGGAAGGGTCGGTGGTATTCACCTCGCGATCCCAGTCGTAGACTGCGCCTATTTCGTGTAGCTGGCGCTTCATGGTTTCTATACATTCTTTAACGCTTTGTGAAGGGTGGATGCCGTTTGCTATGGCGTGGTTTTCTGCGGGTAGGCCAAAAGCATCCCAGCCCATGGGATGCAGTACGTGATAGCCTTGCAGAATTTTATAGCGGCTTAATACGTCGCTTAAAACATAGCCGCGCCAATGGCCTACGTGTAAGGCAACGCCTGATGGGTAGGGGAACATGTCTAGGCAGTAGTAGGTGGGTTTGTCATTGTTTTTGGTTTGGACGGGATTGGCTTGCCAATGGTCGCGCCATTTTTTTTCTATTGTTTTGAAGTTGTATTTGTTTGTTATGCTCATGAAGTTTCTCCTTCAAATATTTGGGCTAGGTCTATGTTTAGCTCAGGTAGAATGTGGACTGTTATTGTGTCTTTTGGGTGGTAGACGGATGTAACATATTCACTGTTTTTTAGTGTGTGAACCCATATAATCTGATCTTCCGGATCAACTATCCAGTATTCGCGTACTCCGGCTTTTAGGTATTCCTTAAATTTTGTAACTTTGTCCCATTTCGATGTGGAGGGGGACAGAATTTCAATAATTAAATCAGGCGCACCATCACAGCCATTTTTTGTGAGTTTGCTTGGGTCACAGATAACCAAGATGTCTGGCAGAAAGGCTGTGTCTTTTTTCTTGTTAAGACGAACGGCGAACGGAGTATGGAATACTTCACAAGTTTTGCCTCTTAAATAGCTGGCAAATTCCAAGATAAGATTTGTTGAAACTCGTTGATGCTCTGTTGTTGGGGTTGCCATTAAAAATATCTTCCCATCATAAAGCTCTGTCCAACTATCAGGTGGATCGTTGACAGCAACTTCCAACCACTCTTCATAGGTATAATATTCTTTTGCTTCTAACGCTCCCATTTAAACGCACCTCTTTTTCATATCCTCCGCCATAGACTTTAGCTTAACATCAGCCTTTTTCCCGGCTTCGTCTACGTTATCGAAGTCCTTAACCAGCGTGCCAAAGTACAGCTTAATCTTAGGCTCGGTACCTGACGGCCTTATACACAGCCAAGAGCCATCTTCCAGCACATAGTACAGTACATCAGAAACGGGCAAGCCAGTGACCTCCGGGCCTTTTTCATAATCACGCCGCTCTACCACAGCCACGCCGCCTATCTCTGTGGGTGGATTATCCCTTAGCCCTGTTAAAATACGGCGCATATCTGCAAGGCCTTCCAGCCCTTTTAGGGTTATGGACTCTACGTACTCCTTATAAAAACCGTATTTCTTGTAGCAATCAAGCATAACGTCCCATAGAGTTTTGCCAGATTTCGCGTAAAAGGCCGCGGCTTCGCAGAGTAATAGCACCGCTTCTACCGCATCTTTATCACGCGCATAGTCTCCGGCTAGGCAACCGTAGCTTTCCTCAAAGCCGAAAATATATGTGTGTTTGCCGTTTTCTTCAAATTCCTTGATCTTTTCGCCTATATACTTGAAGCCTGTTAAAACTTCCATATAGCCAAGGCCGTAGGTTTCTGTAACGGCGCGGGTCATGTCTGTAGATACTATTGTGGAGATAACCATGCCGTTTGCTGGTAGCTTTCCGGAAGCTTTATCTTGGGATAGCAAATACTCTGTAAGCAAAACACCGGTCATATTTCCGGTAAATGGGATGTATTTGCCCTTTGCCACGCGTACAGACACGCCCATTCTGTCTGCGTCTGGGTCGGTGCATAGAATTATATCTGCGTCTTTTTCGCAGGCAAGCTTTTCTGCCAGGGCAAAGGCTTTGTAATCCTCTGGGTTAGGTGAGGGGACTGTAGAGAAATTGCCGTCCGGTACGGCTTGTTCTTCCACTACATAAACATTTTTATAGCCCGCTTCCTTAAGAACCCTACGCACCGGCAAGTTAGCAGTGCCGTGTAGCGGGGTAAATACAATTTTTAGCGGGGTATCAGCCAAAGCCGGGCTTCTGCGCTGGCCTAATACCGCTTTAATATATGCATCGTCCAAATCTGAGCCGGCCACATGGAATAACTCGTTATTATCTGCGGCAAGCTTGATTTGAGAAAAATCTACCTTATTAACTTCTTGGATAATAGCTTCGTCCCTGGGGTAGGGGACTTGGCCGCCGTCCTCCCAGTATACCTTGTAGCCGTTGTATTCTGGCGGGTTGTGGCTTGCGGTTATTACAATACCCGCCGTACAGCCTAAATGACGCACCGCAAACGACAGCAAAGGCGTAGGACGTAGGCTATCAAATATATACGTGGGTATTCCGTTACCGTTAAAGACTAGCGCGGCTTCCTTACAAAACTCTGGCGACATATGTCGGCAATCGTAGGCTATTGCCACGCCTTTCTTCTGCGTGCCTTGCGCTATAATATAATTGGCCAGGCCTTGCGAAGCCTTTCTTATTGTATAGATGTTCATGCGGTTTGAGCCAGCGCCCATTACTCCGCGCATACCGCCTGTGCCAAAGGCTAGGTATGTATAAAATCTATCCTCGATTTCTGCCTCGTTATTTGCTATGCTTTTTAGCTCTTTGCGGGTATCTTCATCTATAGTTGGGTCGGTCAGCCAGCGTTCATATTCTTTTTTATAGTCCATATATTATAATCCTCCATGCAGATATTTTTTAGGGAAAGATACGCGGATCGTCTTTTTAGGGTCTACTACCTGACAGATTTGTACATCGCCTATCAGCGAAGTAAGCATTACCGCATCGTAGACGCCAAAACCGTCCGCTTGCAGATATTTAACCATATTAGCCACAGCCATTTCAACTGCTACATCAAGATCAACATGCGAGGCTAGGGTCATTACATGATCTTCGTTTGTTATCATCGGAAGGGGAAGCTCTTTGCCCTTTATTAGGTCTATAGTTAGCGTAACTGTGCCCGATATTTCTACGCCGCTTATGCCGATTTCGCCATCGGCCATTACTGCGTGAAGATCGCCCAAGGCCAGTAGAGCCCCCGGAACATTCACGGGTAGTAGCAGTGTTGCCCCTTCCCGTATTTCCTTGCAGTCCATGTTGCCGCCGTGATAATCTGGCGTGCTACATGGAATATCCTCATCTTTCGGTGCTGTTCCTATTACGCCTATCATTTTATTTAGCGGTAAGCGGATTTTATCAGAAAAAACAGCCATTCCGTTCTCAATTTTGACAGTCTTATTCACGCTATCTTCCAAGAAGGCGCCCATTACGCCCATTCCCTTGCCGCAGACTATTACGCCTTCATCTTCCACTTCTATTTTATCTATGCGTAGCGACAGAATATCGCCCGGCTGTGCGCCGTCTATATAAACTGGGCCTGTGGCTGGGTTGTAATTCATGCTCTCTAGCCCGGCCTCGTTGGTTACTGACTGCCCGTGCAGAGCGTCCCAGGTTTCAAATAGCACTTGTTCGCCCGGTGTTATATGCATAACCGCTTTGTGATTAGGACTCATTTCGTAAACGCAGTTATCTCTTGATACTCTCTTCATAATAAGATCCCCCTATACTGGTTTCTTTGATTTTATTTAGTATAGCCTAGCTTGCGGAGTCTTGTAAACTATAGTATGATTTTTTTATTACAATAAAAGGGGGAATTTAATAATGATATTGCCAATTGAGCAACAATACTTAAAAAAAGACGCAATAACAAAAGACCGCATCGACAATTTAATGCCACAGTTAATGAAGGAAACCGGAATAGACATGTGGCTGATATTGGCGGCAGAGTATAACGAGGATCCGGTTTTTAAAACCATAGCACCGGCGTCAAATTCTCATGCGGCTAGATTAACTTGCATTGTATTTACGGCTGACGAGGCTGTAAGCATCAACAAGCCCAATCAGGCCTTGGCGCGTTTCTACAAACAGCTACCTTACAACAAGGATAGCCAGTGGGAGTCAATTAACAAGTATATAGCTGAGAAGAATCCGGCTAAAATAGGCATTAATATATCCTCAGTAGATAGCCTTGGCGCGGGCTTAAGCCATAATCTTTACAAAGAGCTAGAAAAAAACCTCGATAGCCGCTTTGTAGATAAACTAGTCTCGGCAGACAGCTTAAGTGTAAGATGGCTGGAACACAGAACAGAGCCAGAACTAGCCATGTATCCGCACATTTACGATATAACCACAAGTATAATGTCGTGGGCGTTTTCCAGGGAAGTGATAACGCCGGGTGTAACCACAACGCAAGAAGTAGAGTTTTGGGCGGCAGACGAGTACAGAAAGCTTGGGCTAGGCGTGTGCTTTCCGCCAACGGTGAATCTACAGCGTAAAGGTCGTAATGCTGAAAATGAGACCATGGTTACAGGAACAATACGCCATGGCGATCTTTTGCACTACGACGCGGGAATAGAGTACCTAGGCTTATGCACAGATCTACAAAGACTAGCCTACATACTACGTCCGCAAGAGGACGAAGCACCCAAAGGAATCAAGGAAGGCTTTAAAGCGGGCAGAAAATTTGCGGAACTAGCCGCCAAGCAGTTTATAAGCGGTAAAACTGGCAACGAAGTTTTTGCCGAAACAATAAAGCAAGCCAAGCAAAAAGGTCTTGAGGCAATGTTCTACACCCACCCGATAGGCTACCACTGCCACGGCGCAGGGCCCACTATCGGGCTTTACGATAAGCAAGAGTTTATCCACGGAGCGGGCGAGCGTAAGCTTAACAAAAACACCGCCCATGCCCTGGAATATAACGTAGCTTGCCCAGTAAAAGAGTGGGACGGCCAAAAAGTGTTCTTTTACCTGGAGGAGACGATTCTATTCTTGGAAGATGGCCGGGTCGAATTTTTAGATACAGAGTATGAAAAGCTTATGTTGATTTAATTGACAGTATTAAAAATTAAGAGTAAAATACGCCTGGTGCAAGTTACAAATGTATAAGAGAGAGAAGGAGGCGAGACAATGAAATCAATAAAAATCTACTTAGACACCATCGACAAAGTAAAAGGCTTTGTCAACGTTGTTTCTGTTTGTGACGGCGATTTTGATTTATCGTCCGGCAGATATGTGGTAGACGCCAAATCGATTATGGGGATTTTCAGTTTAGACCTAAGTAAAACATTAACGCTTAACATCCATAGCGATGAAGTGGCTGATCGCATTTTACCACAGTTGAAAGCATACGAGGTGTAATAAAAGAGAGGGCTGTCCTAATAG
>Ga0209755_10007627_pt1 | contig 11696 bp, 15 predicted proteins | sample TergutCo191P1_FD_187301 | JGI IMG/M metagenome (GOLD analysis project Ga0209755, IMG submission 187301) | Cornitermes sp. P1 segment gut microbial communities from Petit-Saut dam, French Guiana - Co191P1 (SPAdes) (version 2) | ecosystem: Host-associated > Arthropoda: Insects > Digestive system...
CATATGAATTTTTTAGTAACTTTTATGACTCATTTAATGCTTTAATATAGGCTTTTAAGCTACGTCTAAGGTTCAGCCTAGTATTATTAAGATAACAAGAACCCAGTGTAGTTTTGAGCTCCTGACGATAGACATAACTACGTAGAACGTTTTACAGAAATGAATCTGAAGCGTTACACTATGTATAATGTACTTGCGCACACCTATAAATGTTAAAAATACATTTACGGCAACAACTCGGCAGTTATTCTGAGAATGTCTGAAACAAACGTTGTACATATTCAAACGAAAAATTTGATGATATGCGGTGAGCCCAGACAAATTAAAAATGACAATATAACACGACGCGTTTTCTTAACGTGTATGATGTATCTTGTATATAATTTTACTGCTTATCTACGCCAACGATGGTTACGTTTTTATAACAACAGAAAAAAGTATTTGTTTATTCAATAATCATTTTAATATTTTTTGGTTATGCCTAGGTTTGTACGGTATTACAAAATAAATAATATGCTTGTGTTATAAAGGCCAACGTTTACCGACGTTGTGTGGAGACTTAATCGATTTGAAACAGAACACAAGGTTAATGCAGTTAAGGTTAATAAAGTTACGTATTTACACCGTTAAGACTTTTACTGGAAATGTAACGTGTGTGTACCTGCAGCTGGATGTCAACTATACCACCTCTTTCTCTTTGTAAATTCAGATTGCCAGAGTAGTAATAAACGAATACAACATTTAATGTCTTGTATAAGCATGTCTAATGATGAAAGTTTAATTTATGTACTAGATTCTTGAGTGTTTCACAATGTTCATTTTCAGCATTTTGGCGAGGTTAAAATGCGATTTCTGCTCATATGTCAACGGGTCTAATTAAGTCAATGATTTTGGATGTACTTGTATTGGGATTAGAAATATCTGCAAATACCACCTCTTTCTCATTGTAAATTCAGATTTCTAGAGTAGTAATACATGAATACCACATTTAATGTCTTATATAAGTATGTCTAATGATGAAAGTGTAATTTATGTACTTGTTTCTTAAGTGTTCCACAATGTTCATTTTCGGCATTTTGGCGAGCTGAAAATGCGATTTCAGCTCATTCGTCAACGGATTTTATTAAGTAAATTATTTTGTATATATTTGTATTGGGATTAGAATTTACTGCAAATACCACCTCGTTTTCATTTTAAATTCGGATTGCTAGAGTAGTAATACACGAATGCAACATTTAATGTCTTGTATAAGCATGTCTAATGATGAAAGTTTAATATATGTACTAGTTTCTTGTGTGTTTCACAATGTTCATTTTCAGCATTTTGGCGAGCTGAAAATGCGATTTCTGCTCATTCGTCAACGGGTTTTATTACGTCAATGATTTTGGATATACTTGTATTGGGATTAGAAGGATTTGCAAATACCACCTCTTTCTCATAGTAAATTCAGATTACTAGAGTAGTAATACACGAATAACACATTTAATGTCTTGTATCAGCATGTCTAATGATGAAAGTCTAATTTATGTACTAGTTTATTGAGTGTTTCACAATGTTCATTTTCAGCATTTTCGCGAGCTGAAAATGCGATTTCTGCTCATTCGTCAACGGGTATTATTAGGTCAGTGATTTTGGATATACTTGTATTGGGATTAGAAATATCTGCAAATACCACCTCTTTCTCATAGTAAATTCAGATTACTAGATTAGTAATACACGAATACAACATTTAATGTCTTGCATAAGCATGTATAATGATGAAAGTGTAATTTATGTACTAGTATAATGAGTGTTTCACAATGTTCATTTTCGGTATTTTGGCGAGCTGAAAATGCGATTTCTGCTCATTCGTGAACGGGTCTTATTAAGTAAATTATTTCAGATATACTTGTATTGGGATTAGAAATATCTGCATGTACCACCTCTTTCTCATTGTATAATCAGATTGCTAAAGTAGTAATACACGAATGCAACATTTAATGTCTTGTATAAGCAAGTTTAGTGATGAAAGTTTAATTTATATACTAGTTTCTTGAGTGTTTCACAATGTAAATTTTCGGGATTTTGGCGAGCTGAAAATGCGATTTTTGCACATTTTCAGCGGGTCTTATTAAGCCAATGATTTTCGATATACTTGAATTGGGATTAGGAATATCTGCAAATACCACCACATTCTCATTTAAATTCAGATTACTAGAATAGTAATAAAAGAATACCACATTTAATGTCTTGTATAAACATGTCTAATGATGAAAGGCTAATTCATGTAATTGTTCCTTCAGTGTTTCACAATGATCATTTTCGGCATCTTGGCGAGCTGAAAATGCGATTTCCTCTAATTCTTCAACGGGTCTTATTAAGTCAATGATTTTGGATATACTTGTAATGGGATTAGAAGTATCTCTAAATACCACCTGTTTCTCATTCAAAATTCAGATTGTTAGATTAGTAATACACGAATACAACATTTAATGTCTTTTATAAGCATGTCTAATGATGAAAGTATATTTTACGTACTAGTTTCTTGAGTGTTTCACAATGTTCATTTTCAGCATTTGGGCGAGCTGAAAATGCGATTCCTGATCATTCGACAACGGGTCCAATTAAGTCAATGATTTTGGATATACTGGTATTGGGAATAGGAATACCAGCTAATACCACCACTTTCTCATTGTAAATTCAGATTACTAGAGTTGTAATACAAAAATACCACATTTAATGTATTGTATAAACATGTCAAATGTTGAAAGTCTAATTCATGTACTTGTTTCTTAAGTGTTACACTATGATCATTTTCGGGATTTTGGCAATCTGAAATTGCGATTTCTGCTCATTCGTCAACGGGTCTTATTATGTCAATGATTTTGTATATACTTGTAATGGGATTAGAAATATCTGGAAATACCACTACGTTCTCATTCTAAATTCAAAATGGTAGAGCAGTAATACACGAATACAACATTTAATTTCTTGTATACCCATGTCTAATGATGAAAGTCTAATTTATGTACTTGTTTCTTGAGTGTTTCACATTGTTCATTTTCGGCATTTTGGCGAGCTGAAAATGCGATTTCTTCTCATTCGACAACGGGTCTTATTAAGTCAATGATTTTGGATATATATTTTTGGGATTAGAAATATCTGCAAATACCACCACTTTCTCATTGTAAATTCAGATTACTAGAGTAGTAATACACGAATACCACATTTAAAGTCTTATATAAGCACGTCTAATGATGAAAGTTTAATTTATGTACTTGTTTCTTGAGTGTTTCACAATGTTCATTTTCGGCATTTTGGCAAGCTGAAAATGCGATTTCAGATCATTCGTAAACGGGATTTATTAAGAAAATGATTTTGTATATACTTGATTTGGGATTAGAAATATCTGCAAATACCACCCCTTTCTCATTGTAAATTCAGATTACTAGAGCAGTAATAAACGAATAACACATTTAATGTCTTGTATAAGCATGACTAAAGATGAAAGATTAATTTATGTACTAGTATCTTGAGCGTTTCACAATGTTCATTTCCGCAGCTTGGCGAGCTGAAAATGCGATTTCTGCTCATTCATCAACGGGTCTTATTAAGTCAATGATTTTGGATATACTTGTATTGGGATTAGAAATATCTGCACATTCCACCTGTTTCTCATAGTAAATTCAGATTACTAGAGTAGTCATACACGAATACCACATTTAATGTCTTGTATAAGCTTGTCTAATGATGAAAGTCTAATTTAAGTATTTGTTTCTTGAGCGTTTCACAATGTTCATTTTCAGCATTTTGGCGAGCTGAAAGTGCGATTTCTGCTCATTCGACAACGGGTCTTATTAAGTCAATGATTTTGGATATACTTGTAATGGGATTAGAAATATCTGTAAATACCACCTCTTCCTCAACTTAAATTCAGATACCTAGAGTGTTAATACACGAATATTACATTTAATATCTTGTACAAGTATGTCTAATGAAGAAAGTCTAATTTATGTACATGTTTCTTCAGTTTTTCACAATTAACATTTTCCGCATTTTGGCGAGCTTAAAATGCGATTTCTGCTCATTTGTCAACGGGTCTTTTTAAGTCAATGATTATGGATATACTTGTATTGGGATTAGAAATATCTGCAAATACCACCACTTTCTCTTTGTAAATTCAGATTCCTAGATTAGTAATTCACGAATACAACATTTAAGGTCGTGTATAAACATGTCTAATGATGAAAGGCTAATTCATTTACTTATTTCTTGAGTGTTTCACAATGTTCATTTTCGGCATTTTGGCGAGCTGAAAATGTGATTTCAGGTCATTCGTCAAAGGGTCTTATTAAATCAATGATTTTGGATATACTTGTATTGGGATAAGAAGTATCAGCAAATACCACCTGTTTCTCATTCAAAATTCAGATAGCTAGAGTAGTAATAGACGAATACAACATTCAATGTCTTGTATAAGCATGTCCAATGATGAAAGTTTATTTTATGTACTAGTTTCTTGAGTGTTTCACAAGTTTTTTTTCGGCATTTTGGCAAGCTGAAAATGCGATTTCTGCTCATTCGTCAACGGGTCTTATTAAGTCAATGATCTTGGATATACTTGTATTGAGATAAGAAATATCTGCAGATACCTCTTATTTCTCATAGTAAATTCACATTACTATAGTAGTAATAGAGGAATACCACATTTAAAGTCTTGTATGAGCATGTCTAATGATGAAAGCTTAGTTTATATACTTGTTTCTTGAGTGTTTCACAATGTTCATTTTCGGTATTTTGGCGAGGTGAAAATGCGATATCTGCTCATTCGACAACGGGTCATATTAAGCCAATGTTTTTAGATATACTTGTATTGGGATTAGAAATATCTGCAAATACCACCTCTTCCTCTCCTTAAATTCAGATTACTGGAGTGTTAATGCACGAATGACACATTTAATATCTTGTATAATCATGTCTAATAATGAAAGTCTAATTTTTGTACTTGTTTCTTGAGTGTTTCACAATGATAATTTTCGGCATTTTGTCGAGCTGAAAATGCGATTTCTGCTCAATCGTCAACGGGTCTTATTAAGTCAATGATTTTGTATATACTTCTATTGGGATTAGAAATATTTGCAAATACCGCATCTTTCTCTTTGTAAATTCAGATTACTAGTTTAGTAATATACGAATACCACATTTAATGTCTTGTATAAGCATGTCTAATGATGAAAGTCTAAATTATGTATTTGTTTCTTGAGTGTTTCACATTGTTCATTTTCGGCATTTTGGCGAGCTGAAAATGCGATTTCTGATCATTCGTCAACGGGTCTTATTAAGTCAATGATTTTGGATATACTAGTATTACGATTAGAAATATCTGCAAATCCCAACTTTCCTCATCTTAACTTGAGACTAATAGAGTAGTAATACACGAATACCACATTTAATGTCTTGTAAAAAGATGTTAATGATGAAAGTCTAATTTATGTACTTGTTTCTTGAGTGTTTCACAATGTACATTTTCGGCATTTTGGTGAGCTGAAAATGCGATTTCTGGTCATTCGTCAACGTGTCTTATTAAATGAATAATTTTGGATATACTTGTATTGGGATTAGAAATATCTGCAAATACCACATCTTCCTCAACTTAAATTCGGATTACTAGAGTGTTAATACACGAATACCCCATTTCATGTTTTGTATAAGCATGTCTAATGATGAACGTCTAATTTATGTACTTGTTCCTTGAGTGTTTCACAATGTTCATTTTCGGCATTTTGGATAGCTGAAAATGCGATTTCTGCTCATTCATCAACGGGTCTTATTAAGTCAATGATATTGGATATACTTGTTTTGGTATTACAATTACCTGCATCAACTCTGTCTCATTTTAAATTCAGATTACTAGAGTAGTAATACATGAATACAACGTTTAAAGTCTTGTATTATCATATCTAATGATGAAAGTGTAATTTATGTACTAGGTTCTTGAGTGTTTCACAATGTTCATTTTCAGCATTTGGCGAGCTGAAAATGCGATTTCTGGTCATTCGTCAACGGGTCTTATTAAATCAATGATTTTGGATATACTTGTATTGGGATTAGAAATATCTGCAAATACCACCTCTTCCTCATCTTAACTTCAGATTACTAGAGTAGTAATACACGAATACCACATTTAATGTCTTGTATAAGCATGTTAATGATTAAAGTCTTATTTATTTACTATGTTCATTTTCGGCATTTTGGCGAGCTTAAAACGCGAATTCTGCTCATTCGTGAACGGGTCTTATTAAGTCAATGATTTTGGATATACTCGTTTTGGGATTAGAAATATCTGCAAATACCACATCTTTCTCTTTGTAAATTAAGAATGCTAGAGTAGTAATACTCGAATACAACATTTAATGTCTTGTATAAGCATGTCTAATGATGAAAGTTTAATTTGTGTACTAAATTCTGGAGTGTTACACAATGTTCATTTTAGGAATTTTGGCGAACTGAATAAGCGATTTCTACTCATTCGGCAACGGGTCTAATTAAGTCAATGATTTTGGATATACAAGGATTGGGATTAGAAATATCTGCAAATACCACCACTTTCTCATTGTAAATTCATATTACTGGATCAGTAATTCAAGAATACCACATTTAATGTCTTGTATAATTATGTCTAATTATGAAAATCTAATTTATGTACTTGTTTCTTGAGTGTTTCACAATGTTCATTTTCAGCGTTTTGGCAAGCTGAAAATGCTATTTCAGTACATTTGTCAATAGGTCTTATTAAAAAAAATTTTGCATACACTTGTATTGGGATTAGAAGTATCTGCAATTGCCACCTATTTCTCATTGTAAATTCAGATTGCAAGAGTAGTAATAAACGGATACAACATTCAAATTCTAGTATAAGCATGTCTAATAATGAAAGTGTAATTTTTCTTGAGTTTTACACAATGTTCATTTTCGGCATTTTGGCTAGCTGAATTTGCGTTTTATGCTCATTCGACAACGGGTCTTATTAAGTCAATGGTTTTGGATATACTTGTTTTGGGATTAGAAATATCTGCAAATACCACCTGTTTCTCATAGTAAATTCAGAATACTAGAGTAGTAATACGAGAGTACTACATCTAATGTCTTGTATAAGCTTGTCTAATGATGAACGTTTAATTTATGTACTAAATTCTGGAGTGTTACACAATGTTCATTTTCGGCATTTTGGCGGGCTGAAAATGCGATTTCTACTCATTCGTCAACGGGTCTAATGAAGTTAATAATTTTGGATATACAAGGATTGGGATTAGAAATATCTGCAAATACCACCACTTTCTCATTGTAAAGTCATATTACTACATCAGTAATTCAAGAATACCACATATAATGTCTTGTATAAGCATGTCTATTTATGATAATGTAATTTGTGTACTTGTTTCTGGAGTTTTTCACAATGTTTCTTTTTGGCATTTTGGCAAGCTGAAAATGCGATTTCAGCTCATTCGTCAATGGGTCTTATTAAAAAAAAATTTTGGATACTCTTGTACTGCGATTAGAAATATCTGCAATTACCACCTCTTTCTCATTGTCAATTCAGATTGCTAGAGTAGTAATACACAGATACAACATTTAATATTTTGTAGAAGCATGTATAATGATGAAAGTGTAGTTTATGTAATAATTTCTTTAGTGTTACACAATGTCATTTTCGGCATTTTGGAGAGCTGAAAATGCGATTTCTGCTCATTCGTCAACGGTTCTTATTAAGCGAATGATTTTGGATATACTTTTTTGGTATTAGAAATATCTGCAAATACCACCTGTTTCTCATAGGAAATTCACATTACTGGAGTAGTAATACACGAATATCACATTTAATGTCATGTATAAGCATGTCTAATGATGAAAGTCTAATTTATGTACATGTTTCTTAAGTGTTTCACATTGTTAATTTTCAGCATTTTGACAAGCTAGAAATGCGATTTCTGCTCATTCGTCAACGGGTCTTTTTAAGTCAATGATTTTGGTTATACTTGTATTGGGATTAGTAATATCTGCAAATACCACCTCCACCTCATCTTAAATTCAGATTACTAGAGTGTTAATACACGTATACAACATTTAATGCTTTGTATAAAAATGTCTAATGATGAAATTCTAATTTATGTACTTGTATCTTGAGTGTTTCACAATGTTCATTTTGGCCATTTTGCCGAGCTGAAAATGCGATTTCTGCTCATTCTTCAACGGATCTTATTAAGTCAATGATTTTGGATATACTTGTATTGGGATTATATATATCTCAAATAAAACCTATTCCTCATCTTAACTTCAGATTACTAGAGTAATAATACACGAATACCACATTTAATGTCTTGTATAAACATGCCTAATGATGAAAGCCTAATTTATGTACTTGTTTCTTGAGTGTTTCACAATGTTTATTTTCGACATTTTGGCGAGCTAAAAATGCGATTTCTGCTCATTCGTCATCGGATCTTATTAAATCAATTATTTTGGAATTACTTGTATTAGGATTAGAAATATCTGCAAATACCACCTCTTTCTCATTGTAAATTCAGATTGCTAGATTAGTATTACACGAATGCAACATTTAATGCCTTGTATAAGAATTTCTAATGTTGAATATGAATTTATGTACTAGTTTATTGAGTGTTTCACAATGTTCATTTTTGGCATTTTAACGAGCTGAAAATGTGATTTCTGCTCATTCGTCAACGGGTCTTATTAAGTCAATTATTTTGGATTTACTTATATTGGGATTAGAAATATCTGCAAATACCACCACTTCGTCATCTTAAATTCAGATTACTAGAGTGTTAATACACGAAAACACAATTTAAATGTCTTGTATAAGCATGTCTAATGATGAAAGTCTAATTTATGTACTAGTTTCTTTAGTGTTTCACAATGTTCATTTTGGGCATTTTGATGAGCTGAAAATGCGATTTCTGCTCATTCGTAAACGTGTCTTATTAAGTCAATGATTTTGGATATAGTTGTATTGGGATTAGAAATATCTGCAAATACCACCTCTTTCTTATTTTAAATACAGATTGCTAAAGTAGTAATACACGAATACATCATTTAATGCCTTGTGTAAGAATGTCTAATGATGAAAGTGTAATTTATGTACTAGTTTCTTGAGGGATTCACAATGTTCATTTTCAGCATTTTGGCGAGCTGAAAAGCGATTTCTCCTCATTCGTCAACGGGTCTTATTAAGTCAATGATTTTAGATATACTTATATTGAGATTAGAAATATATGCAAATCCCACCACCTCCTCAACTTAACTTCAGATTACTAGAGTAGTAATACTCGAATAACTCATTTAATGTCTTGTATAAAGAATTAATGATGAAAGTATAATTTATGTACTAGTTTCTCGATTGTTTCAAAATGTTCATTTTCGGCATTTTCGCCAGCTGAAAATGCGATTTCTGCTCATTCGTAAACGGGTCTTATTAATTCAATGATTTTGGAAATACTTGTATTGGGATTAGAAATATCTGCAAATACCACCTCTTCCTCATCTTAAATTTAGATTACTAGAGTAGTAATACCCGAATACCACATTTAATAACTTGTATGAGTATGTCTAATGATGAAAGTCTAATTTATATGCATGTTTCTTGAGTGTTTCACAATGTTCATTTTCGGTAATTTGGCGAGCTGAAATTGTGATTTCTGCTCATTCGTCAACGGGTCTTATTAAGTCAATGATTTTGGATATACTTGTATTGGGATTAGAAATATCTGCAAATACCACCTCTTCCTCATCTTAACTTCAGATTACTAAAGTACTAATATACGAATACCACATTTAATGTCTTGTATCAGCATGTCTAATGATGAAAGTTTAATTTATTTACTTGTTTCTGTAGTGTTTCGCAATGTTCATTTTCGGCATTTTGGTTGCTGAAAATTCAATTTCTGCTCTTTCGTCAAAGGGTCTTATTAAGTAAATGATTTTGGATATACTTGTATTGGGATTAGAAATAACTGCAAATACCACCTCTTCCTCATCTTAACTTCTGATTACTAGAGTAGTAATACACGAATACCACAGTTAATGAATTGTATAAGCATGTTAATGATGAAAGTCTTATTTATGTACAAGTTTCTTGAGTGTTTCACAATGTTCATTTTCGGCTTTTTGGCGAGCATAAAATGCGATTTTTGCTCATTCGTCAACGGGTCTTATTAAGTCAATTATTTAGATATACTCGTTTGGGATTAGAATTATCTGCAAATAACACCTCTTTCTCAATCTAAATTCAGAATGCTAGAATAGTAATACTCGAGTACAACTTTTAATGTTTTGTATAAGCATGTCTAATGATGAAAGTTGAATTTATGTACTAAATTCTGGAGTGTTACACAATGATCATTTTCGGCATTTTGGCGAACTGAAAATGCGATTTCTACTCATTCGGCAACGGGTCTAATTAAGTCAATAATTTTGGATATACAAGGATTGGGATTAGAAATATCTGCAAATACCACCACTTTCTCATTGTAAATTCATATTACTAGATCAGTATTTCAAGAATACCACATTTAATGTCTTTTATAATCATGTCTAATTATGATAATCTATTTTATGTACTTGTTTCTAGAATGTTTCACAATGTTCTTTTTCGGCATTTTGGCAAGCTGAAAATTCGATTTCAGCACATTCGTCAATGGGTCGTATTAAAAAAAATTTTGGATACACTTGTATTGGGATTAGAAATATCTGCAATTGGCACCTATTTCTCCTTGTAAATTCAGATTGCAAGAGTAGTAATACACGGATACAACATTCAATGTCTAGTATAAGCATGTCTAATGATGAAAGTGTAATTTGTGTACTAGTTTCTTGAGTGTTACACAATATTCCTTTTCGGCATATTGCCGATCTGAAAATGCGTTTTCTGGTCATTCGTCAACGGGTCTTATTATGTCAATGAATTAGGATATACTTGTTTTAGGATTAGAAATATCTGCAATTACCACCAGTTTCTCATAGTAAATTCAGATTACTAGTTTAGTAATACACGAATACAACTTTTAATGTCTCGTATAAACTTGTCTAATGATGAAAGCCTAATTTATGTACTTGTTTCTTGAGTGTTTCACAATGTTCATTTTCTGCATTTTGTCGAGCTGAAAATGCGATTTCTCGTCATTCGTAAACGGGTCTTATTAAGCCAATGATTTTGGAGTTACTTGTGTTGGGATTAGAAATATCTGCAAAGAATACCTCTTTCACACACTCTATATTGCATAAAAGTTTATTTTTAATAACTTTTTCTATATTTATATGCAAAGTATACAGATGATGTTTATGCTAGTCATATTTCATAAACATGTACTTCTCAGATATGCATAATGTATGGTTTCTTTATTAATTTGTTGCGAGACATGCGCAGACGTTTCTTTTGAATTGTTCTGCGCATCACAGAAACGAAAGCAATTACATCACAATTATCACAATATAGTTAATAAATAATGGGCTTCAGATATATTAAGATTATACATTTCGAGTATACTGAGTAGATTAATAATTTAGTTACATAAACTCAATTATTTATTAGATGATGAAATGTTCGGCAAAGACATGCGAAGACTGAAGTTATCAAGTGTTCAGCTCAGATAAGTAGGATATAAATACAATCATATAATATATATCCTAGGATGAACGGCGCA
>Ga0209755_10007628_pt1 | contig 11696 bp, 8 predicted proteins | sample TergutCo191P1_FD_187301 | JGI IMG/M metagenome (GOLD analysis project Ga0209755, IMG submission 187301) | Cornitermes sp. P1 segment gut microbial communities from Petit-Saut dam, French Guiana - Co191P1 (SPAdes) (version 2) | ecosystem: Host-associated > Arthropoda: Insects > Digestive system >...
TTTCATAAAATTAATCATGGTTACATTCTTTTGTATTTTAAATAGCAAAAATCGTGTTTGCCGACTCTTAATTGAGTGCAATAACGGCAAAACGCTACTGAAGGCACTAAAACCCTTGTGAATTGTTTTTAATATTGCAGTATTCTTATTGCTCTGACTGTGACCGCTCTGATTCATACGAAGATTTGTATGATACAGTGTCATATATAAATAAGTATAAACTACCCCAAGATATTCGAGTGTGCCGTTGGACATTCCAGAATTGTGTATAATATGCCCAGTTTACCCAAAAGGGACAACATTCCCTAGAACGTTCCGTGGTAAATTCGAACAGTGGGTCCGGAAAAGCATCAAGTTCAGCTTTCACGAGATTATGTCATAACTGAGACATAAGAGACGGGGTTTATGGGGTGAGATTGGATACAGTGGCCCAATACTGTCCATATAATTGAAATGGAGGTTAGTGGAGATCAGTTCGTCTTGTATGTTGGCATTATGTAGGCCTATTTGAAATAGTTCTAGGAGACATGTCCAGAAGATGTCTGGGACCACCGAATGGTGTACAAACTGGTAGCTTCTAACGATTTCATCAGAAGTATTCCAGCATTGATCACGAACGGTAAAATACGGGCACAAACAATCAGACACTCTCTAAAATAGTAACAATTTTTTACACACTCGCAATTGAAGCACTTAGATGCCAAGAAGGACATTCTTTCAAGTCGTGAGCCTGTAGACGACCGTCATGGACTGAACGTACAATATTTTCTTGACAGTACACCGCCAAGTGTCTTTCGACTTGAGGCTCCTGGATTAATGCGCCAGGCCAGGAGCATAGCCAAGTTTCCTTAGTGCACTAAAGCGTATATGTTTAAAAGTCAATTCCGACTATTACTCCTATCCTATAACTCCGATTATAATTCCTGCATCAACTGACATGAGCTGTAACAGTAACAACAAGTTATTTCTTGTATGCATTTATTTCGGAAGAACTATCGAAATCAGTGTTCAACATGTTCGTATATCACCTGATCCACGAACAACACATTAAGAAATTTTTATAAATAAAGTTAAAACTGTGAAATATAAGGTAAAGAGTCTGTGGCTGTCTTGTCTGACAGCATTTCATACCTTTGAACCATGCTATATAAAAATAAATCATTACACATTATATTTCCTCCAGGAGAAGTAATTACGAGATGTAATTAAGTGGCGTGTAGATTCGCTTACATCCCAGACCAGGCCAGTGGTTATTGAGCTTGCGAGGGCGCGTAAGTCTAACAAACATAACGCCACGTTGCATAACACTGCGTTGCGCTGCATGGCTACTTCTGTTTCTCGCTACATAACCACTCACCCTGTTTGTGATGTAACTCCAGCAACAACATTAGCAACACATTTATGTATATTTTTACCTACGTCACAGTGTTTCTTTCGCCTAACACCTAAAGTCGTATTACTTATGTACTTTCATTTTCTCATGTCACAGCAATGTATTAACAGCAACAACGTGTTTGTTTTACAAGTCAGACACACACAAACGAGAACTACCATACCATGAGGCATATTAGATATTAGGAAATGAAATTGCAATAAAATAATATTTGCTATATAGTGGGTTATATTCTGGGTCTAGTGGAGGGATGTTTTTTTTTAAAGCATCACAAAAATAAGCCGCACTGCCTGCAAACGGGAACATAACACATTTAGAGTAATTATTCGAGTAATAATTGGTTTTACATTATTGTATCCTGATGTATTCTGTTCCTCACATATACTGACTTGAATTGTATATTATGAACCTTCAGTTATTTGGAATTTTTTATGTAAGAATGTAAATATTTTATTCTTTGGGGGCTTACTACCGATATCATAGTGTAAACACATCCTATGCACGCTCCGCCGAGACATCGGATCGGTAAAATAATGTAATCTCTTTGCCCGTTGAGGTCTTTTAAAAATGTCTGCCGCGGCGTCTGATTTTGATACGTTTTCATCTACATGAGAAGAGGAAGCCTATAATAAGTAACTTATACAAATTATTGGTACGATTAATGGTGACTATCTCAGACTGTGTTTAATTTACAGGGCTATGAGGCGAGACCGAAAAGGCAGCAGTTCAACTGTTGTGACGACAGAGATCAAACAAATGTGTTTGTATTCCAATAAATTACACTCTAATCAGAGAGATTTAGCTTCGTTCAAAATAATTTGTCTCTCTGCAGTGCATTATGACGCCAGCGCGTTGACGTCACATCTGAATACTGTCACTGAAATGATGTATTTAATATTAAGTACGAATCCCATAAAAGTACATTCATATTTTAGGCAAATATGAATTACCATTACCACCATTAATTGTAAAGTTTTCCTAACAAAATTGCTTGAAAGCTATTCACTGTTTTTAATTATTCTTTTATTCCTAGTTTATCGAGGCTTTCGGTATCTTTGATTATACCAGCGTCGAATTATAGGCTGATTAATGAACAGCGAATTAAACGTCATGTGTACGGTAGCGGTTGTGGAATAGTACGAGGTACATTCCAATTTGACTTTCACGTGTAATCCTGTGTTTCAAGGCTATGTGGTCTGAGCGAGTGACTGAATGGTTAAATAATGCACTCTATTCAATAGATTTAAATTACACCATCGTCAAAATAAATTACAGTCACAATAGGACCTTCTGCATGTACAATTTGAAGACTCCTGGCTTGGATTATGCCGCCTGACACACTATATCTTTTATGCAGAGTTAAAAATGTTATACCGCACTTCAAAATTTATCCGATTGTAGCCTTATAAAAGGTATAAACGTCCAGTTGAAAAGAATGTGAAGAGCACTGCAACAAGGGAGTTTAGTGTAGGACAAAACTACCAAGTCTCATGCTATTTCTTGGTGTTACATAAGTTCGCCACGAAAATATGCGTATTCCACAATCAGCTTTAAATGTTGCCCATAATCGAAGTGACTCCTTGTTGGAGCTACCTATGGACAGCCATTAATACTGGCTCCATTAAGGAGCCATCTATGATTAAACGTTAAAATTAACTGTTCCCGCAGTGGAGCAATCTACGGAGAAAGGTAGAAACTAAGTGATTCCATATTGAAACCATACTGAAAAACAGTTGAAACTCTTCGTGGAATTTATGGAATGTTGTGCCATGAACCTGAATAGGGTTTCGTGGTTAGGAAAACAAAGTACTTTCTGATGTGGAGAAATGTGTACCTGATGTCTTATAGAATGATATCGGTGCCTAGAACTGAGGAAGTAATTTGGACGATTGGAAACTAACTACTGAACTAAACTGAGGCAGTTCCTATCTAATGCTCTTAACAACATTAAAGGTAAGGCTTAAGCGCTAATGTGATTCCTACGTCACTATATTCTATATTGTAGTAATGTTATAAGCTTCGCTCGGTTCTATGAGTCATATCAGGAATTTCCGACATTTTACTGTTCTTAACCTATAGCTACATCTATAAGTTGCCACAAAGTGTAACTTTGCAAAACTGCAGTGAGTTTATCTACGTGGCAGTTGTGATGGGACGCTCCTCCAGTGTCCCGAGCAATACAGGGAAATTAAGGAGGGTCAGATTATCGTCACCTCACATTATGTGAAGAACATCTATACTTGGCATGCATATTCATTATAAATATTAATTATTATAAGATCTGTTTAAAATCACGATTCCATTTTAAATCCACCACTTCACAAATATATTAAGCAAGGCTGTAACTGTAGTTCTGTAATAACAGTAACAAATAAATGAAAAGCAGTCATATCTTGAACAAGTACAATTTTCTTTGTAAAATAACTTGGTCAACGTGCCGTCACGTACATACAAACTATTTACCCAACTCTTAGATTTTTTACACTGTAATAATTGAATTCAAGTAGAATCAGAAAACACGATTAAAAGTATAGTATTGAATAGTAAACCTTTTCCACTCCATAAGCATAATCTGAGATATCCTTACGTCAGTTGCTACAAACAGAAACTGATGGAACAGGCAAATAATTACAAGTACTTTAACGGAATTTTTGAATGCTTCTTTCATCGTTCTGTTGCCAAAAAGTAAACTTCCTTCTTTTCTTGCTATCCCACTGCCTAACGCACTTTAACATCATTCTCTCTATGGACACAAAAGACATTTCTTTGCGCTATGGCACGCTATGGCATAATACAACGCTTCTTTCTCACATCTTACCACCACTAGATACCAGCACTAAAAACTGCAAATAATAATATTAATAATAATGATAACACCCTGTTTCTGATGCATACAACATCTGACATTTGGCATTTTCTACTCATTTTTCTAGTTTTCCTTTAAATACATAAATTAACTTTAAAGCAATAATTGCAATCAGACAAAGGGAACAAAACATATTCAACAATACGCATTCATGCATACCTTTCCGTAGGTATAAATTCCGTTTCAAGCCAACTGAAAAAAAGTGATTTTTATGCTCTTCGTACTTCTACACTGACGTTTTGTATACGAGATGAATGATTTTGGTTGGAGCCTATTTTAACAGCAGCCTAGTATTTGAAAGCGTGTTTAGTTGAAGTGGGGCCTTTGTACTAAGTATTCTCTATTTATTTTCTCTTAATTTGGTTGAAACTGAAATCCTGATAGCAAAATGAAGCGCATGACGAGGAGGCCGTCGTTCGTTCACATTAGCATCAAGCGCCGAGTAAGATCTGTGCGCTCTGACACACTACTTTATTACACCACCCATTTCTTTTTCTACACGCAGACTGTTTTAACCGACTCTACAGACGCCTATGGCTTTGTTAAGAAGTTGCGATTTTGAGATTACTTTCTTTACTTGTAGCCTATGTTCATCACATTTCACCTGATTATGTATTTGTCTAACACGAATGAATTTGTCTTCTTGATTCCTATAATAAAACGAAATAGATGCACTAATTTCTCAAATTTATTTTTGGAATAAAACTCTACATATTTCGGACAGTTCCTCTGTCAATCATCAGGAGTTTTTCACTGTACACAGAGCAATGGTATGTCATAGAGCTTGTGCTGACAGCTTGCGAGCAGGATCCTGCTCTCAAGCTGTCAGCAAAACCTCTATGACATATACCATTGTTGTGTGTACAGTGAAAAACTTCGTATGTTGGACAGAGGAACTGTCCGAAATATGTAGAGTTTTATTCCAAAAATAAATTTGAGAAATTCGTGCATCTAGTTGGTTTTATTATAAGAATTTATCACGATGCACGATCATCTGACCGTCACATTTGTCTTCTTTAATTCTGGTTTCTTAAGGCAGGAAGTTAGGAACGAACTAAACAAGAAAACGCGACTAAAAACTGACGGTTCCTGCAATTGGTCTGAGTCTGTTAATACGTAATACAGCAATTAAGGACGGGGTCGTAGTTGGGAAAGATGTCTTCCTCAGTTGCAGGTTTGTCTCCCCACAAAATTCCGTGAATTCTTCTGGTAACAGAGTCAATTCGGCGTTGCGAGAAGCCAGTGTATACAGTCAGCCGGTTAAAATGGATGATCATGTAATTGTGTGCATATTCCCCATTGTTATTGTATTTCCCTTATACGACATTCGACAATAATGATCAAACACCTTGTTGTACTTTCTACCCGTACAGCAGGGTGCAGTATGGACATGATTTCTTTATTTTGGAATGAACGGCCCCAATTTTGTGACATTTTCTTCTCTTGACAAGAGAATTTTACTTCTCCACGAAATTGGGCAAGGGTTCCAAAATTACCCGTAACTCAGACACTTCACTACAGGTGTTTAAATTATACAGCCATGACCGCAGAACTGTTAAAATGAAATGTGGAATACACAGTTTTTTGGCTAATTTATAGTCGTATTACGAAATCAGGTTTGCCATATTTGCTCACCACTGTTCTTCAGTTTGAAACTTGACGAACTGTAAACGGTATCATACTAAATGGAAGGACGTCTGTTCAGTGACAGACCGCTAACAATGTTTCCGCGGTTAAAGCACTCTCACTGTTTATGCCGATGATGAATTATTTTGATGCAGGGCAAGAAATAAAGCCACCGAAGAACCTCTGTTTATCTTAGTATAAATATTCCCGTATAAATAGTCCTGAATAAATATTAATTATTATTATTATTTTTTTAAAAATTTCGAACACATGACCGTGGAATGCAGAATGCCTAAGATATTATTATCTTAATGTGTTCATAGTTTTACAGCCCGAAAGTACAACTATTATCATCCAAAAGTTTATAAGGAATAAATTATTGTAAATTTGATTATTTTGCCTACAGTATTTAATATGAACATAAGAGGCCCTGCTGACTTTCACTGAAATATGAACAATAGTATGTCCGCTTTGCTTAGAAAAAAATTGCCTTATCTTTCGCGGTTTTCGTTGTTATCACTTGTGAAGTGAATATTTTGTAATAACATAAATCACAATGTAATTCCATTTTATAATTTACAATATTTGTAATGCTTCTATTTTTCGTTGTTTTTGTCGGCTCGTTTTCTACATGTTGTACGAAAATTGTGATATATTAATTAACAAATTAAACGGAAAGCGTGACAGTATATTATTTACTACTTACGCCGCAAAAAAACCTGTATGTCTTCTGGTGTGTCACACAGTTTAGCTGATTATTTGATCTTACTGGATAAACGGAAATCTAGTAGCAAATCGTGAGTAATTTTAGTTACGATTTCGGTCTTCTGGAATGTCACGCAGTCTAAGGAAAAAGTATCAATATTCTGCGGGAAATGTTTGTCTCCATCCTTAGTGTAGACTGAGACAACTTATTCGTTCTAAAATTCTGTAACTGTCTAACAGATTATTCGGCGTCCATTTTCAAGTAGACTGCAATATCAATATTGAATTTTCTTACCATACAAACTCTACATGTGATTTTAAACATAAGCGATCAACAATGCGTCTATCTAATTGAGGCGTTTTTTGTGTGAAAGGTTATGATCTAATTTGCTAGACCATAATTATCAGTGAACTTGATAAAAATTCAATCCGCTACGAAGGTAGTTAAACTTTGAAAAGTTTGTGCTTCCTGTTGAACATGAAATTAATATCTTCATATCCTTTTGAAAGTTTTTAAGATTAACATAAATCGTGTTTTTGTTCGCTGCACGTTTAGCAGTTAGAGCAAAACTGTACTTTAAACTTTTTTGTCTAAATTGTTGGAACTGATCATAAAATATGAAATAACGTTTTGGAAATATAGGTCCACTACCAAAAAAATTAGCATCTACTGATTATTACAATACGGTTAATTTTAATTAAAACACTAATATTCTCAGTGAGTGCTGTTTGTGTACTGCGGACTTAACAACACAACACTGCAGTCTGTCGTGAGTGTCGGTGAAAGGGTTAACGATTTTTTTTCTTGTTTCTGTTAATTAAAGTGTCGGTAGAGTAAAATACGCTAATCGTAAGTTTGAAAACTTTGCTGCCTAATGTGCTTCGTTATAGCAGTAAGGGTGTTGCACGTATTGATAAAAGGAAATACCACAGACATATCTTCGTTCTTCTGACTGATACTTCGGATGCTAACGGCACTAATTTATGACTATGATGTCCATTATTTGGCGACTGTGCCCTTGTTTGCGGGTTAAAAATACCCTTTTTCCTAAAATGACTGCACTATGGATTTATGTACAGAGAACTATTCAAAATAGACCATCTGTCTAACACGTATCTAATTTAGGACGAAATTAGTTAGGCTTGTCCTGCTCGAGTACGAACGTGAATTTGGCTGGGAAAAGAAAGAGCTCAAATAACGTGGAATGTAAATGGGGTCAGAGCGGCCTCCTCCTCTGCACTTGCTTCACTCTTCTAATAGGGAAGCAACACACACTGGCTTCAGTTGGAACTAGACACTGGCTCACGTAAACTCAGCTTTGTGTTTCTCTTCCACAATAATAACAACAAATATTATATTACTGCCTATTCATTTAAATTCTATGAAAAAGAAACAAGTCAATTTTTAATTTTTTTTTATGTATTTCTCTATTACATGTTTACAACTGTTATTTTTGCTATATGTTTTGATATCAGTATCTTTACTTTGTGTCTGCTTGTTAAGATATTTTTGAATTTCTAGGACTTTTGTATTTCAAATCAGAAACGTCTATTGGGGATGGATATAGCTTTTGTAATAGTTGAGAAATAAATAATTAAAACCATAAATAGCTTTCTGTGATATCTTACAATACTGTTTAAATGGTTAAGTCAACAATAAAATACATACATGACTCTGCCTGCATGAATGGTCATGGCCCTCTCCTATTCAAATATCAGAGACGGGGGTTGGAATTACGAATGACTGCAGTGTGCATGGATGTTTCAATAATGAGTATTACCGGTTTTTGTTAGAGTGACGATGAATCTGCATGGAAAAACAAGCAAGCTGTTTTAGTTTTTGATATGACAATTATAATGCTGTGTTCTAGAATTAGGTATCATTTGAGTGGTGGATCTCATCTACTGTACTGCTCCTTTACAAAATTGAGAACAACGCAGACGCATATTGTTTCAAATTGTATGAAACATTTAGCGCTGCACACCAAACGTTTGCTATATTTTTCTTTTCTTCTAACAACTTATTTTTTTTTTGTAAAACATCACTGTGATTAATTCTTGTATTTATGTTAAAAATTAGTAAGAATGAGCTAACTTCTTTCTCTTCGTTCTTAAAATCCTCTTACTCAAAAAAATAAAAATAAATGGTGTAGTTTGGATTTTGTTTGCACACACGTAATTATGTAAGATTCATTACCACGTGATCTGGCCTCTGACGTGGCAGGTTGTCATAGTAACCAAACATGGTGAACTCTTCCTTTTGCTTACGCGTCTCAGCGCGTGGCGTCATCATCAGTTGTTTGGATCCCTGATTCCCTGCACTTCTCACCCCCTTCACCATCCTTGGTTGTTACGACTTAAGACTCATGGCCAACAGGGTACATCGGCGTGACCTCAAGGTGAAAAGACTGGAACTGATCTTTCCCGGTTGGAACGTCTTCTAGCCCATCGGTCTAAAATTTAGTAAAGTGGATTATCTCATCACTGATTTTTCCTTACACAGCCAAACTTCAAACTTTTCTACTGTTTTTCACTCAATTTTGAGTATTTAAAAAATCACTTTTCACATTTCAGAAGGACACGATAAATTGTACTGTCTCATAAAATACAATACAAAACTTATTTAAAAAGTAATTCAGTAAAATAAATAACAAAAAACACCCAACTGTTCACAAGCAACATCATTCACAAGCCATCGTTATCGAGTGTCCTGAATACAGTTTCCATTATACGACGATGAGATTTAGGCCGGCCTAGTAGGCGGTAAAGTAAAGAACGTGAGGCCACAAGACTCTATGTCATTTAATTTGTTCCTGGTTTGTTATCCTACCAAGTCGTTCAGTAACTGTTCTCTGCACACAGCGGGCAAAACACAAATGTAACGGAGCGGAAATGATGAGCTTAATACTTTGTAGTGCAGTAATAATGAAATGTGCCACAGCTTTCTTATACACAATTCTGCACTTTTCCTGCAGAATGTATTTTTGAGTTTTTTATGATTCTCAGAACAAGCAGTGTCACAAGGTTCATGTTTCTAAAGGGCACACATTATATTTTCTGTAAAACAAGAATTTAATTTTTTAATTTCTATAGACAAGTTTAACTGTTCTTAATAGATTTTTCTTGAATGCCCAGGCGAATGCGCATTGCCGACATCTTGTATGACATCACACAGGAAATTTATGCTTCAGCTCTACGTCTTAACTGTCCCAAAAACTTTGCCTCTCTTTTTTTAATGATTCAACTGTTGAGTTCTCGGGAAATAAACTGGCTATAAATTGGCTCAAAGAATACAGCACGTCGAAGTAAGCCAACGGGGTAAATGCGTTCCTTAAGGATGATGTCACGTGATTATAGAAATTCCGCAACGTAGACTTTATATCCACTGGCCTTGAAATCGTTAATATAAGTTAAACCAGACTGGTGCTGTAATTAAAATAAAGACATCTTTCTTGAAACTTCAAATGAATCTATGATTGCATCTATGTTTGCCATGTGTCACTGTCATCATGCAACCTCATAATTGTACTGGCTGGCTTCATATTTTCGCCATTGAAATTGAATACCTTGTAAAGCTTGAAAATTGTAAGAAGCTACAAATGTAAGTAATAAGTTATTTACTAATGCATCTTGTCTAGTTGGGATCATAACGAAGTACAATATTCTTACGTTTTACCGCCTAGGCCTATTTAGACAAGTTTAAATGTCGGAGACATCAGTGTAGACATCACATGGATATCTTGACCCGACGAAGTAAAGCTCTTGACATTTGGCACTGTGCATTGCATGTTCTGTTTGGACACGTTACGTTACGGCTGGTTTGCCTGACCTGTAGTGACCTCTTATACCACTACATGTTACTAAATTGTGCACGTGAATCTGAATTTGCCTTTACTAGGCAGCTGCAACTGGCCAACGTGGCGGATGTAACAGTCACTGCTTTTCCCATACCCATGTTCCGAGCTGTCACTGGGAAGAGACGGCTTGCGCCGCGTCCCTGTCGGCCATGAGGCTGCATATCCGCCATAAGATATAAAACAAAAACATCCCTCAAAATCAGTCAACGCGGTTTATGTAGTGTTTATATACATGTATAAGCTCAGACGATACAAATCTTTAATCTCCCTTGACTTACTATACTTTATATAAATTTGACGAGTTTTTAACGATTTTGTTATCCTACAATACGTGTATTTATTTTAAAAAACAACGAACGAATTTTGTGTGTGTGTGTTTTTGTTACCTTATGCCGCGCTATGTGAACTCCAAACCAAACACCATTCCAATCACTAAAAGGAATATTATATGTAACAACAAATTCATTAGTAATGTCTTGTTGGCGGTGTGTGCCGCCCCTGATGCCGCCCCACCGTGGGGCGGGTGCACCATAATGTTCGTAGCACTGTAGCTACTGCACGAAGAAACCACTGCGGTCCGTGAAGTGCCCCCGCCAGACCCCGTCGCTTCGCAGATTTGCACTGGTACCGCCGCGCTGGTGGCGTTGGTCGAACACTGGTCCGTGTAACAGAAACCCGTCTCTTCGTCGCAGTAATGGTAACAACAGCCGTCATCCCCGTACGACGATTTGAACAGCTGCTCGCCCGTCTCGGGGATGTTGGGGTCTGCAGAGAGGACAGCCAAGTTATTAATGTTCTTTATCACCTAATGATCATCAGCTGCAGGCAGGACAAGTTATGACTGTGAGCTTTCACGTATTGAACATGAACTGCAGAGAGGAGAGTACATGTGACAACTCAAAGACTGAGCATAAACTGCGGAGAAGAGAGCGAATTGTTACTGCGTGATCCCACACGTTTAGAAGCAACTGGGAACAGGCGAGTACGTTACTTCCATGAGATGTCGCATACACTCTCGGAACTAGTGAGTAAGCTACTTCCATGAGATGTCGCATACACTCTGGGAACCAATGAGTAATTACTTCCATGAGATGTCGCATGCACTCTGGGAATTAGCGAGTAAGTTACTTCCCTGAGATGTCGCGTACACTCTGGGAACTAGTGAGTAAGTCACTTCCATGAGATGTCGCATACACTCTGGGAACCAATGAGTAATTACTTCCATGAGATGTCGCATGCACTCTGGGAA
>Ga0209755_10007629_pt1 | contig 11695 bp, 11 predicted proteins | sample TergutCo191P1_FD_187301 | JGI IMG/M metagenome (GOLD analysis project Ga0209755, IMG submission 187301) | Cornitermes sp. P1 segment gut microbial communities from Petit-Saut dam, French Guiana - Co191P1 (SPAdes) (version 2) | ecosystem: Host-associated > Arthropoda: Insects > Digestive system...
CAGCCCGGCAGGCGAACCGCCATCCGTGAATGCCCGTGCGGGGGACTCCAACCTAAAGCCGGAATTTTCCCTTCAGCGTTCGGACATTCTAATCGACCACCGACCTTACGTGCCAGGCGATGATCCCAGGCGAATCAACTGGAAGCTTTACGGGCATGGGGGCAGCCTTTTTGTTCGGGAAGGCGAGCGTGAACCGCCGCCCCACGCAAATCTAACCATTCTGATTGATACCGAGTACGATCCCTCGCTGTACGGCAAGTCGGAGGCACGGCACGGGATCGACCTGCTGTGCGAGAACGCCCTTGCGGCGGCGATTGCCTGCACCGAGTCGGGCATGAACGTGCTAGTTGGCTGTCTGGACGGCGTAACCAATGATGGCGCTTCGCCCCTATCGCCCGAACTTGCCACCGCCCTTGCATGGCCAGCCGCAAGACCCATGCGGAAGGAGGGGGCCTTGCCCGAAAAGGATTTGGCGGAAACAGGTGACGTGCAGGAAACGCAGTCTCTGCCGATCGAGCGTGGCATACTCGTCATGGCGCTTCCCCGTTCCTGCACCGAAACTGCCCTCGACAGGTTTTTGAAAAAAGCCGCATATCGGGGGGGAACGAAAGCCCGTCCCGTCGATTTGCTTTTTGTTTATCATCGTGATTACGGCAAGAATGGCAAATCCGCCGCATACGACTCGGTTCCGATTGAGTCATCGGCATCGTTTAAGTCCGTGAATCCAATGGAAAACCTGTCCGCAAGGGAAAGCGAGCGTCTTGTCGCTGCCGAACGCTGCGTGTCGCTGTTCAACCAACGGCCTGGCGTAAAGGCAAGGTTTGTCAGGGTGTAGGGAATATTGTTCCCACTATTTTTCTTCGGGCAAATCAACGCCGTGTATTTTGAGCAGGCCCATGTTAATCGCCAGCAAAGAATAATCCTTTAGCTTGTTTGCGCCATGGGGCAACTGGCCCAGGAAGGGTAAGGTTTTGCCCTTCCCGGCCGAACCCCCCTACCTAACCCGCACAAGCGTTATACTTTCCGCCATATTGACATCTTCGCGCAGGGTTTCCCATACGCCATTGACCCTTTGAATAAGCCGCCTGTTTCCCAAAGCCGACAGGGCTTCCGCAATTATGACATTGTTGCCGGTTACCTCGAACCGTTCTATCCTGGCGACATCCGAAGGCAGCGTTATTGTCGAATAGGCACCTGTTGCGGGATCAATCTCGATTATGCCGGTTGCAGGAGGTGGGGGAAGCACAAAAATGGTCCCTGCGCCTAATGTAACCTCGGGTCCCCGGGTGCTGCTGCCTCCCGACCCCAACTGCCCGCCGGCGGACACGATGGGAGTGCCGGTTTTTGGCCAGCTAATCACGGAAAAATTTCCGCTCAACAAATTAGAATTGAAAAAGACAATTTTGTCCTGGAATTGCAGCATGTGCAGCCGACTATTTATGCCAAAATCGAAAAAGACTGTACCAAAATAGCTAAGATTGCCATCGACAGAAACGGGGGTGAAGATAACGCTTTCGGCTGTGGTTCCCGTTATCTGCACTTTGTATGCCTGCGAAAGTGTCATGCTTGTCCCCTGTGATTCGCTGGCAAGAAAATAGATGATCCCATCCCGTCCCGTAAACAGAATGCCCTGCCTATTCTGGACAGTTGGGTGGTGGTTAAGCGCAATATCATTCCCGGCGGCGGTTCTTGCTATCAGGAATTGTCCGATGTCATAAAGCAGGTTACCTTCGTGATCAACGGCAAACTGGCGAACGCTGAATTGGCTGGGCGTTATCATTGTCGCCGTCCCCTCTATTTCGCCAAGATAAAGTTCCCAAACTTCCGCACCCACCATTACTCCCGTGTGAGACCGTTCCCTGCCAAGGTATAGGAAAAGCCCTCCGTCTGCGGAGGCATAAGCCCGGGGTTGTCCCTGGAACGAAGGCGAAAAGTTCTCGCCCCATGCGTCGTAAAAGTGGCCGGGCACCAGACTGTTTATGTCATACGCACGACCGTCCAATTTATTGACCAGGTAATTGTTCATGCCGAATGGATTAAGGAAACTCATTGCCATCCAGTCATCCGCCAAGTCAATAATATACACTGGCAGTCCTATGATTTCAGACCCGTCCTCGTCCAACATGGTTACCTGAACCCACGATCCGTCGTCAAGCTGCTTCAGCAGAACGGTGTGGTCGTTTGTCTCGTTCCTGGTTTCGCTGCGGGCCGGGGTTCCCGTCCGGCCGGTGGCCATTGAGCTTGGCCCTGTCATCAACGCCCTTGCGCCAATGATGTCAATGTTGCGCAGCCTGGTGGTGGGTTGGCTTTGCGTGTCGTCCCCCATTGGGCATCCGGCAAGAAGCAGGGTTGCGGCCATGGCCAGCCCTGCAAGGATAGCTGTCTTTCTCATTTGGAACTCCTTCGTGCGTGTATATAGAAAAACCGCCCGCGAACATGCGGACGGCATTTTCCCATGGGATCCTGGCGACACCAGTGTCTGGGCGGTTAAAGGTTATGGTAGTATTTATGGGTTTTGTGTATTTATCGGGGGGGGGGGGGAAAATTATGCATTTTTTCTAAAAATACTGCCATTTCACCGCCCACAGGAAACCCGGTCCCGAAACGGGCGCGGCGTTTCAAAAATGGTGTTTCGTAGGTCGCCCACCGTGCTTCTATCGTTTCCTGCATGGTTCCGAGTATGCCGCGGCCCGCGAGGGGATGTCAAGCGGAAAGCCGCGGAAAAATCGAAGGCTGGGAGCGGACGACGCTTGAAATCGCGGGGAACTTGATGGCGCTGGGGCTTCCCGTTGAGACCATTGTTTCCGCGACGAAGCTTGACGCGGAAATGGTGCGGGGGCTAAGCGCGCGGCAAGCGCCGGGGCCATCAAGCCGTGGGGTTCGTATAGATCGTTTCACCGCGAGCTGATATAACCAACGGATGAACCAGGAAGAAAAAACGGCTAGTCTGGGTGAAGCTGTGCGAGCAAACCGAGAATGCTGGATTAACCTGCAGAAGATGCGGAATATCCAGACCCATATTGCGCAAGTGGTTTCGACGGTACCAGGCGCAAGGCGAAGCCGGCCTTCGCAGCAAAAGCCGCCGCCCCATCCTTTCCCCCTGAAAAAAGTGGACAGGCAAACGGAAGCGCCGATTCTTGGCTTGAGGAAGGAACGAAAGCTGGGACCTAGGCGACTGTGTAGCGAGCTGGAACGGCTCCATTCGATTTCCCTGTCGGTATCTGTAATACACAAAGTTTTAAGGCGGAACAACTGTAAGCCCCTTGCCAAACAGATCTGGAAGAAGGCGGAATATATACGCTACTACCGCCCGATTCCTGGCGAGCAGATACAGGTGGATACGTGTAAAATAGCTCCGAATTTGTACCAGTACACGGTGATAGACGACTGCACGCGCTGCAGGGCGCTCCAAATCTACAAAAAACGCAACGCTGGCAGCACGCTTGATTTTTTGGACAAGGTGCTGGAGGAGCTGCTGTTTCCGGCGCAGTGCATCCAGACCGACCGCGGGATGGAGTTTTTGCGGAGAAGGCACAACGGCGGCTTGGAGTACGGCATAAAATTCCGTCTCGATAAGCCCGACAAGGCCGAGCGTTCCCAGAAAACGGACATCTGGAGGAGTTCTACCCGACCGTCGATTTAAAAACCGCTGGCTCGGAAAATCTTTTGTCGGAATGGCAGCATTATTACAGATGGTTTAGGCCCCGCAGTTTCCTTGGAGGCAAAAGTCCTGACGAGCGCCGCCTTGAGCTCAGCCTGCCAACACCGTTTTGGGATGAGGTGGGGAAAAACTACCATCCTGAAAAGGAGTGGCTTCAGGTGCAAAATTATTATGATGATTTGTGCCTTAGAAAATTGAAACGATTTATGTGAACCTCACAACTAATTTTTATTGATATTCATTGCACGTCGCGTATTTCCTTGAGTATCCGTCGCGCAAGCCTGTTGTCTATCTCTCCGTGGCGTGGAACGGCGACCTTCTTGCCTGTTGCATTTTACCTAAAAATGTCGTGCTTTGATCCGCTTCAAAAAAGGAACACCCCATTGGCAGCAAGAACTTTGAGAAATTCATGGCGCTTCATCAGGCGATCTTAAGTGCCACGCGCAACTTGGGTTCAAGGCTGCCTTCCTGGATCATGCTGTAGATGTCTCTCAGATGTTCCTCCAAATCCTGAATGTCTTCGCCTTGCGTAGGGTACTCCGGGTAGTCGTCAATATAGCCAACCAGGAATTTGTCGCCTTTCTCGTAAGTGTAAGCCAGCTCCATATCCAAATCATAGCACCAAAAGGCGCGGCTTGCAAATCGGAAAGCGCCGGCGCTAGCTGATGCTGCGGCAGCCGGCGCTTTGCCGCGCTAATTCCTAAACGAGTGAATCGGCGCGGGGATTCTGCCGCCGCGGCCGACGAACGCAGCGCTGCAAGCGGGATTTACGGCCATGATTGGGGCGCCGCCCAAAAGGCCGCCGAACTCGGCCCAGTCGCCGGCTTTTTTGCCAGGGACGGGGATCAGGCGGGCGGCGGTGGTTTTGTTGTTGACCATGCCGATTGCCATTTCGTCGGCGATTATCGCGGAGAGGGTGGCGGCGCTGGTGTCGCCGGGGAGCGCTATCATGTCCAGGCCCACGGAGCAGACGGATGTCATGGCTTCGAGCTTGTCCAGCGTGATTGCGCCGCGCCTCACGGCGGCGACCATGCCTTCGTCCTCGGAGACGGGGATGAAGGCGCCGGAGAAGCCGCCGACGTGGGTGGAGGCCATGATGCCGCCTTTTTTCACCATGTCCGTGAGCATGGCGAGCGCTGCCGTGGTGCCGTGAGCGCCGGCGGTTTCGAGGCCCATTTCCTCGAGGATGCGCGCCACGGAGTCGCCGACTTCCGGGGTGGGCGCCAGGGACAGGTCGAGAATGCCGAACGGCACGCCCAGCCGGCGCGCGGCTTCCATGCCGACGAGCTGACCCATGCGGGTGATCTTGAAGGCCGTTTTTTTGATCGCGTCGGCCAGTTCGCCAAAGCTAGCGCCGCGCAGGCTTTCCAGCGCCGCCTTCACCACGCCGGGGCCGGAAACGCCGACGTTCAGGCAGCTTTCCGCCTCGCCGGGGCCGTGGAAAGCGCCGGCCATGAAGGGGTTGTCCTCCGGGGCATTGCAAAAAACGACCAGCTTCGCGCAGCCGATTCCGTCCCTGCCGGCGGTTTTTTCCGCGACGGCCTTTATCGTCTGGCCCATCAGCCGCACCGCGTCCATGTTTATGCCGCTTTTCGTCGCGGCCACGTTCACCGAGGCGCAAACCCGCTCGGTCTGGGAAAGCGCTTCCGGCAGCGAGGCGATCAGGCGCTCGTCGCCGCCGGAAAAGCCTTTCTGCACCAGCGCCGAAAACCCGCCGACAAAATCCACGCCTAGCTCAACGGCCACCTCATCCAGCGTCCGCGCAAAGGCCACAAAGCCAGCGCCGCTGCCGGACGCCCCCTCGGAAGCACTTTCGCCAGAAGCGCCGCCGCAGCGCAAATCCCCGGAAGCGCCGGCGCAGGACGCGGCGACCAGCGCAATCGGCGTTACAGAGATGCGCTTGTTGATGATGGGTATGCCATACTCGGCCTCTATGTCGCGCCCGACCTTCACCAGCGGGCCGGCCACGCGCAAAAGCTTTTCGCGAATTTTGCCGCGGCATTCCTCGGCGGAGGGCGAAGCGCAATCCAGCAACGACACGCCCATGGTGATGGCGCGAATGTCGAGCTTGTGCCGCAGAAACATGTCCACGGTTTCTTTTATTTCGAACGGGGTAAACAGCATGGCTCAAACGCGGTGCATGGCAGAAAAAACTTTTTCGTGCATCATGCTGATCGACACGCCAAAGGCATCGCCCATGTCGGCAAGCTCTTTTTTTATTTCCTCCAGCCGTTTTGCGCTGGAGGAAAGATCCACGACCATCATCATCACGAAATTGCCGCTCAGAACGGTTTGGCTTATGTCAACGATGTTGATATGCCGCTCCGCGAGAAAGGCCGACACTTTTGCAATGATTCCAACCTTGTCGGAACCTACCACGGTTATGATGGCATTCATGCGCGCTCCTGCGCTTTGTCAGGATTCTGATGATTGATCCTGTGCTCGGTGAGAAACAGATCCAGCACGGTCAGGAAGAAGATGACAAGCATCGGCCCTAGGATCAGGCCATTGAACCCAAAAACCACAAGCCCGCCGAGTATGGCAAAAAGTATGATGAGCGGGTGCAGCTTTATCCTGTCTTTCAGGAAAATAGGCCTGAGAATGTTTTCTGTGCCGGAAATGAAAATCGATGACAGAATCATGAACACTATGCCCCTTGCAATATCCCCGCTCGCGATCATCATAATGCCGAGCGGCAGCCATATCGTCAACGGTCCAATCATGGGAATGAACACCAAAACAAAAGTGATGACCGAAAAAACCAAAGCGCCATTCACGCCGAAAATCGAAAACAAAATAAAGGCCACGGTTGACTGCGTAAGCGCCACCATTATGTAGCCCAGAAACAGGTTCCGGGTTATGTCCTGGAATTTCGCGGTGAGGGTGGTGATGTATTCCCTTCTGAGCGGGATGGTGTGCAGGAACAGCTTGGAAAGGTAGGGGCCGTCGGAGAAAAGGAAAAACAGCGAAAACGTCATTATCAGCAAATAGATGATGACGGCTATCGAAAACGTGCCAATGTTGATGACAATATTAGTGCCAAGGCTAAGCAGGTTGGACTGCTGCTCGGACAGAAAATACCTCACGCGCTCGTCAATTTCCTCCGCAGTGATGGCGATTTGGTCGAAGGAAACATTGCGAATCAGCTCGGCAAGCCTGCCGTAAAAATCAAAAAGCCCTTCAGACCCCGCGGCTATCGCCTCGCCGTACAGGCCTTCCGGCCTCGCTGAGCTTATCACCTCCAGCAGGCTTCGCCCCATCTCCATGGCCTGCCGGACAAACGCGGTGAACACTAGAAACACGGGAACGCAGATTATCAGAATCGTGCCAATAGTGAAGACCAGCGCCCAAAACTTGCGGAGAATCACGCCCTTGATGCTTTTTTCGCTTATGTTTCTGATTACGCGCCGGTGCAGCGGGCTGATTATGACGTAAAGCAAAATCGACCAGAGCAGGAACGTAAAAAACGGCGCAAAAAGCCGAAGAACGGCTATCAGGAGCAAAACAAGAATCGCCCCCAGCACGTAGCTTTGAATAGGGTGCTTTGGAGAAACCGGCTCGGGCAATGTAGGCTGCAAATCACTCATGCGCAATCATACCACAATCCGCGCAGCCTGCACAACACCCGCGCAGCCTGCGGCGCCTTGAAACCGTTCAGGTTTTGCACTATCGTTCAGGCTATACGCAGCTTCGCAAAATTAGCTTCGCAAGCGCCCTGGAGGCACAGTGGACGAGGACATTCGCTGGAAACAGCGCTTTCAAAATTACAAAAAGGTGCTTGCAGCCATGAAAAGCGCCGTGGAGCTTGCAGGCTCCCGCGAATTGACCGACCTCGAAAAACAGGGAATGATTCAAGGCTTCGAGTTCACCCTTGAGCTGGCCTGGAACGTGATGAAAGACTACCTTGAGGCGCAGGGCATAGCCGACATAATCGGAAGCAAGGGCGCGGTGCGGCAGGCGTTTAGCAATAACCTTATCAAAGACGGGCAAGCTTGGATGGACATGATAAAAGACCGCAGCCTTGCCTCTCATTCATACGACGAGGCTGCGGCAGAAAAACTGACAGCCGCAATAACAGGCAGCCATTACCGCCAGTTCAGCGCATTCGCGGATAAAATGAGCGGCTTAGCGCAAACATGAACCACGGACTGCCAAACCAGACGCTCGACACGCTTGATACTATTTTCAGGAAATACCCTGGCATCAAGCAAGCCATTCTTTACGGCAGCAGGGCAAAGGGAAATTACCGCGCCGGCTCCGACATAGATATGGCCCTCATGACCGACGAAACCTTTACCCGAATGGACCTGCTGCGCGTAGCCGGAGATTTCGACGATTCCGACATGCCGTACATGGTCGATGTTTTGATTTACGACGCGCTGTCAAACCTGGAGCTAAAAGCCCACATCGATCGCGTGGGAAAGGTTTTGTATCCACGGCAAGCGCAAACGGAGCGCGGCGGCCGAATTGCGCTGGCTTAGCCAAGCGCAAAAGGCGTTTTCACTGGGCAATTTTTTCGAGAAGCGCTTCCTTGTAATCCAAGCCCCTTGGGCCTAAGCCCTGCACTTGCCAGAGAGGGCTTTTTCCACGGCCTCGCTCACCACTTGCTCGATGTTTTTGGCCATCAACTGGTAAAGCCGCTCCATTTGCTCTGGGCGAGAAGGGTGATCGATAAAAAGCTCATAGATTTCGATATTTAGCGCAATTGCAATGCGCTCCACAAGCTCCATGGCCGGATAATTTCGCTCAATTTCCATCATGGCAATGTGGTGGGTGGACACGTTGACTTTTTCGGCCAGCTTTTCCTGAGAAAGCCCGCTGTTTTTGCGGTGTTTCTTCAAATTGTGGGCGAAAATTTCCCGAAGACTGGCCATTCGATTACCTTTCAGACAATGGTAGACCCTTTTCGGCGCTTGACAAACTATATCTTGCACACAATAATATTACCTTACACACAATGTTTCTGTATGTTTGCTTGGAAGCAGCGGGGCATCATTGGGAAAACAGCCCGCTTGTGGATTAAATGGCTGGCGGCTTGGAAACGGGCAAGACCGGCTTTTAATAATCCGCCTCCTAGAGGTGGAAAACTAACTTTCAGATGGGGAAGGTTTTGGAGGTTTTCGATATGAGAAAACAGATTTTTGGCATCGCCATGGCGGCGGCAATGACGGTGGCAGCGCTGGCGCTGACTGGCTGCGCGGACAGCCCAGACCCAAGCGACCCGGCACTCACGGGCTTCGTGAGCATAACCGGAGCGCCGGTCGTCGGGCAGACGCTGGAGGCGGACACCGGCTTGCTTGATGGGTCTGGAAGCCTAGCCTTCCAATGGCTGCGTGCCGGCGAGGCGATAGCTGGGGCGACGAGCAGCTCGTACATTGTCGCGGAGGACGACCAGGGGAGGTCCATCAGCGTCGAAGTCGCGCGCTCTGGGCGCTCCGGCAGCGTAAGGAGCGATCCAGTGGGCCCAGTGACCATTGCGCATGGGACCGGCCCTGAGCTCACTGGAACGGTGGCCATTACCGGGACGCCGAACGTGGGGCAGATGCTGACTGCAAATGTCGCCGGCCTTAGTGGCAGTGGGGAGGTTTTCTTCCAGTGGATGCGCGGCGGCGTAGCGGTTCCAGGCGCGAACTCGGCTGCCTACGCTGTGACGGCGGCTGATGCCGGCCTGCGCATCGCGGTAAGGGCAACGCGGCACGGGCATTACGGCGCTGTGAGCAACACGCCGATCGCGCTGGTCCCGCTGACCCTAAGCGGCCAAGTGTGGGAGATGAACTGGAATGATCAGAGCGTCCACTCCAGCCGCAACGCCACGCTTACCGGAACACACTGGGGACCGCCTGGAGGAAGCCCGCTGGGAAGCGGGTCAATCGCAAATGGGCAGATGACCTTCAGCGTTTATCCTCCTGATACGCAAGTCCTGAGTTGCATACTTGCTGTCTTTCCATTTTACGTCCCATCAGGCAAGACCACTTCCAGCGACCCAGATGCGAGAGGCGCCTTTTTAGAAATGTCAAACGGCGATATTGTGGAAAGAATGCGCGCCTCTGGCACCTGGCAGAGTGGCGTTCTTGAGTGGGTGCATTATGTGTTCGTTGACCGCCCGGTAATACTTTCCAGCCCTGGCTGGAATTATACTTACACTGGTATGGGCTTTACGTATAGTTTCACCGTCAACCCATTCGCCATAGCGCTTCGCGAGGGATGGAACACTATCCACGACAGAGAGCGGATAACAGAGTCAGCCACGCATTGGAGCGGCATCGTTGACATATCCATAGCCAACCCAGGCCACATGCGCTGGTACTGGGGCGGCGCCTGGTTTGACTTCGGTCCCGGCGGTCCTGGCGGCGGTGGTGGAGCTCCACCCGGCGGTTTTTCCATCGAGAGAGGCAGCGCCCCTTCAGCGCGGCCAGCTCTCGGCAGGGGCAGCGCTTTCCCGTTCAGGGAGCACTGGAGAACCGCAGAATCAGCGCTTCCCTAGCCGGAGGAAGACCCGCGATTAGGGGCAAAGCGACCAGCGCCAGCTTCGGAGCGCTAGCCGCTTTGCCCCTCTTTTTGCGGCAGGCAATTTGCTTTCCATGCTGCATATAGCGAGATGCTTAGCTTCCATATTGAGGCGCCCTTTGGGCAAGGCTGGTGATGGTTGCCGTGTCAAGCCCCGTGATTTTCTGTATAACCCCCACAGGCAGCCCCTCGGTCAGGGCATTCACGGCAATGGTTTCCCTGCCTCTTTCCCTGCCCTCAATTTTGCCTTCCATTTTGCCATCTATCTTGCCACGTTCGAAGCCATTTCGACTTCCAGCGCGGTCTCGAGGTTCCAGTCGTTTGCAAGCATGTTTACGTCCTCCTGACTCATTTTTTCCCAGAACTCTTCCAGCAACCCGGCTTCCTTGTAGTCGCGGATCGCCTGGCGGATTGCCTTCAGCGTTATTTCCTCGCGGCTCAGCCTTTCATTCAAAGCCGCAAGCTCTTTTTCAAGCCGCTTCGCCCGCAAAACGAAAAACGCGTAGCCTTTCAGTTCCCCGCACGCCATCATTATAGCGCTATTTAGGCCTTCGTTCACGTTGTACACGTCAAGCGCCAGCTCGAGGGCTTTCCCGCCGTAGCCGCCGGGGAACGGCACTTCGTACGAAATACAGATTCATGGGTTATGCCCCGCAGCTTGGGGTGCTGGACGGGCTGCCGTTTTCATGGCTTGATTTTGCCCTTGGTGCTGCGGGGCCTTGCAAATTTTGGCGTGATTTGCTACTTTTCAAGCGTGGGGCCTGTTCGGGGCCTTCGTCCCTTGTGGGGCAGAATCAAATCAACTATGCTGGCTTCACTGGCGGGCAAGTCCGCTCCGGCGGCGAGACCAGCGGAAAAAGTAGAGAGGAGTAAGGAACATGGCAAAACAGTTGATGTTCAACGAGGAAGCCCGGCGCAAGCTGCTTGCCGGCGTGGAGCAGATGTCAAAAGCCGTCAAGGTTACGCTTGGCCCGAAAGGGCGCAACGTGCTTCTGGACAAGAAATTCGGCGCGCCCACTGTTACGAAGGATGGCGTTTCGGTTGCGAAAGAAATCGAATTGTCCGACCCTTATGAAAACATGGGCGCCCAGCTTCTAAAGGAAGTGGCAACGAAAACCAACGACGTGGCCGGCGACGGAACCACCACCGCGACCGTGCTGGCGTACTCGCTGGTAAAGGAAGGACTCAAGTCCGTGGCCGCAGGCATGACCCCGCTGGAGCTGAAGCGCGGCATCGACAAGGCGGTGGAGATCGCCGTGGCGGAAATCAAGAAAAACTCGAAGGACATTAAGGACAAGGAGGAAATCTCGCACGTCGCGTCGGTTTCCGCCAACAACGACACCGAGATCGGCAAGACCATCGCGGACGCGATGGAGAAGGTCGGCAAGGACGGCGTCATCACGGTCGAGGAGTCCAAGACGATGGACACGACGATCGATTTCGTCGAGGGCATGCAGTTCGACCGCGGCTACATCTCGGCGTACTTCGTGACCGACCGCGACACGATGACCACGGTGTACGAGGACG
>Ga0209755_10007630_pt1 | contig 11695 bp, 15 predicted proteins | sample TergutCo191P1_FD_187301 | JGI IMG/M metagenome (GOLD analysis project Ga0209755, IMG submission 187301) | Cornitermes sp. P1 segment gut microbial communities from Petit-Saut dam, French Guiana - Co191P1 (SPAdes) (version 2) | ecosystem: Host-associated > Arthropoda: Insects > Digestive system...
GCGATACCGCATGTTCCCATGCCGACAATAACCTGAATTGCCTTGCCGTCAGCTTCACGCTTTCGCATATCGCCTTTTTTTTCATCCCTCAGTTTTTTTAAATCATCAAGACTCATCTTTGCCATAATATCACTCCTAATTTTTAAGGATTGGGGATCTTCGCGCCCCTAATCATCGCTTTCTAACGATTCCAAATACTGCTTTAACAATACCAGAGAACTTGCGTCATTAAGTTCTCCTATTGTGTCGATAAGTTCCGACTTTTTAATTTCGTACTCATCGTCTTCCATTTTCTTACGGCGGATAATTATTTCCGTTTCACTTTCAAACATCAATATTGTTCTGAACATCCCTGCGACATCACCTGTCGGCGGAATATCAAAATTATTTTTATCGAACCACGCGCTTACCGTTGTCCCTTTTCCTTTTTCGGATTTTATATCCGATCCGCCGCCTGACTGCTCTGCGGTCTGAATCAGGAACGGAAGCCCCAAACCAACCTTGCGGTTCGGGTGCTTGATTCCATCGGTTACAAACGGGTCAATCGCCCTTTTCAACTCCTCCTCTGTCATTCCCTTGCCGTTGTCTTTAACAAGGAAACGGAACTCCTTATCAGTTTCGCTGACATCAAGTTCGACCGTACTCGATCCCGCCTCAATGGCGTTCTGCGTAATGTCGGTAACAAGGTCAGCCAAAGAAAAATGCATTGCTAAACATTCTGATATTTGGCAATTATACCGGGGATCATGTCCTTGGTAATTTTGCCGAAAGTATCGGAGCCGACCGTTAATACCGGAGCTAAACCGCAGCAGCCTACGCAGCGGACAGGGTCGATTGAGAATTGGCCGTCTTCGGTTACGCCGTTAGGCTCGAGCCCGAGGATTTTGCGCGCTTCATCGAGCATGTCCTGAGCGCCTTTTAAATAACAGGCTGTTCCAAGACATATCGAGATTTTATGCTTTCCGGGTTTTGTTGTTTTAAAGAAATGATAAAAAGTGACTACCCCGTAAATACGGGCGAGAGAAATCCCTGTCAATATGGACAACCTTTCAGCCGCAGGGCGGGATATAAATCCGAAATGTTCCTGAGTTTTATGGAGAATCATGATCAGACTCCCCGGTTTTACCTTCCATTCTTCTATAAAGGAGAGCAATTCTTGAGGAAATGCAATCTCTTCCTTCTGCGTTTGAGCCATGAAAACCTCCAAAGAGATAGTTTTATGCAATTATATGCAGAATTTGGGAATTTTGCAATAGGGCTATTTGGGCGTCTTAATTTTATACTCTATGCCGAATTTTACAAACAGTTCGGTGCGGGTTTGAATATTCATTTTTCGGTACAAATTTTGGGTATGAAATGAAGCGCTTGAATAGGAAATTCCCAAAATGTAGGCGACCTGCTTCATGGAAAGTTCCGTTAAGAGCAATGTGAATACCGTCCTATTAGATTTAATAGGTATGCAAATCCCAAAATTTCGATAAAATCTATATTAAAGATGACAAACCGCGGTGACGGTCAACGCGGTTCGCAGTAGAAAATAAAATTTAGAGGGAGGATTTTTATGGCTGTTTGTAGTAAATGCGGCGGCAGAGGAAAATATGAAGGGCAATGTGATTGTTGTGAAGGTACAGGTGAAGTTGTAAATCCTACTGATTGGAGAATTTCTATATGTGCTTTGTGTAACGGAACAGGAAAAAATAAAAAATGCGACTAATGTGATGGCACAGGACAGGTTGCTGGTTCACCTTCAGGCGGTTCGCCGCAAGTTCAAATAAGTAGGGACGGTACTATAATTCGTGGTTCGCCAGCGCTGACGAAACCAGCAGGCGGTTCATCATCGTCGCCTTATAAAATTGGAGACAAAGGACCTGCAGGAGGTATAGTATTTTATGACAAAGGAAGTGTTTTAAACGATTGGCGTTATATGAAAGTGTCTCCTGTTGATGTTGGAAGAACAAAATGGAGTCCATTTAATTTACATAAATGGTGGAATGGTGTTAAAATTGGTGATGGAAAATTTAATACGGAAAGCATCATATTGGAATTTACGGAATATGGCAAAAAAATTAAACATGTTTTAACTGGAAACGCGGCACAATTATGTGGCGAATATTCATTGAATGGTTATAAAGATTGGTATTTTCCAAGTAAAGACGAGTTAAATGAGCTGTACAAAAGTGTTAAACAGTATAATATAGGCGGTTTTAATCCATATGAATACTGGTGTTCTTCTCAACCTGAATATATGGTTATATAGTGTCAATCATTCAAGGACGGAGTTCAAAGCGGTCAAAAATGTGATATTGTAAAGTCAGTACGTGCAATCAGGTATTTTTAGCAAACACTCAATCAAATAGGTGTAGTGTTTGTCCGTCATGGCGGACAAACATTTTGTATGTTATTTCAATGTTTATAAAAAGGTGTCCGTCACCATTTCTTATGGTGTCAGTCACCTATTAAAATAATATAAAAAGCGGCGGTTGAACAAATATCGTATTATTGGTATTTTTACGGTAAATAAAGTTGAAGGAGAGATCTTTATGACAGATTTTGAAATGAGAATGTTGTTTTTTCGACAGGGTCAAGTTGATGATTTTGATGATATTATTTTAATAGACATTTTAACAGAAGCTATATCATTTGCCAGTAATAATAAAGAATATCAAATGGCTTATGGTCTTCGTGGCACAGTTTATGAAAGAATGGGCGAAAAGAGTAACGCAGTATCAGATTATAAAAAAGCAACAGACTATGGCAGTAATGCTGCATTGGAATGCCTTGACCGTTTAGGCATCACCTACACCTCGCAAAAACCTTCATCTTCAGGCGGTTCGCCGCAAGTTCAAATAAGCAGGGACGGATCGATAATCAGAAATAATATTTCGTCAACAGAAAAAAAAGAATATACGGAGGTGGAGACTTTTGATCCAAATACAGGTAAATGGAATAAATCAAGAGTAGAAGTTATAACTGTTCCTAAAGGATTCACTGGTAGAGGCAAAACTCTTGACAATTGTGGTTTTATGTATGAAGGCGATTTTGTTAACGGATGGCGCCACGGTAAAGGCAAATTAACTATGGCAAACGGCAATTTTTATGAAGGCGATTTTGCGGACAATTGGTATCACGGCTACGGCAGACTGACCTATGTCGGCGGCGGATATGAAGAAGGATACTGGAGAGGCGGAAGATTTTTAGGTAATGGAATAATCGGCAAACTTTTTGGAAAGAAAAAGTGAACCGTAATAGAGGGATAATGGAAAGACGGAATGTATAAAAAGGAAATTAAAAGAAGATAATTATGACAATAGTTAAAAGAACCGTACTTGCGATTCAGGAAAAACTTAGCGTGCGTTATACTATTATGGTTTTACTTTAAATAAACGTCACTTGTATATGGCGATATGTGCAAGTATTTTGGGATTAATATTGGATAATTGATATTAAAATGAAATAAGAATATAATAAAAATATGGAATATAACTTTAAAATAAAACCAATAGAAGAAATAAAAATAGAATTGTATAAGGGAAAAGCTCAAATAACGGATTTTTCATTTTCAATAGATTTCCCTTTTTCTGGTCTTTATAAAGAAATTGTTACAAAAATTAACCCAATAAATATTTCATCAAATTGTGAATTATATAATTCTACTTATTCAACGGATATAACAGAAATATATTATGATGTTGATTGGGTTAAAGACGAATATATAACAATGATAAAAGATCATTGGTTTATCGGAGAAGCAAATTCAACAGATTATTGGATTATGGATAAAAACGAAAAAGTATATTATTGGAACAGTAGTGGATATCAAAAAAAATATACATTAGAAAATATTATATATTTAAATATTAATTTTAGTCAATGGCTTCAATATGCATATTTGGACAAAGATAATGAAGAAGCACTGGAAAGAATATTTGACAGCGGTTATGATGAAATAATATTAAAATCTATGGAAAAAGAAACAAAAAATAATTATTTAAATTTATTAAAAGAAATAAGTATAGAATTATATAAATTTAGAAAGGAACATTTTTAGGATAATAATAAAACATAAAACCGTTTAAGGAGTTAATTATGGCTTACGAAAAAAGAATTATCGGAGACGGCTTACCTCACGGTAAAGGAAAAACATACTCAGACGGCAGCACAGAAGAAGGATATTTTTTCCAAGGCGAGTACGCAGGAAAAAATGAGGAAGCCATGGCAGCCGCCACAGAAAAAGCAAAAGATCAGGTTTTTTGAGGAATTATAAATGAGAAATGAAAAAGTTATATGATTTAATAAATAATAGGAGAATAAAAAGTGGAAATTAAAGATTTTACAGATGCCGAAAAATTGATATTGACATTAGCGGTTAAAAGTATAGGTTCTCCTTTTACAGTAACAACAATTATTAACAATATAAAAATTACAAAGAAAGAAGCGGAAAGAATAATAAACGGTTTAATTTCCAAAGGTATAGCGGCAAAAAATGAAAAGAACAAATCATTAGGAGAACCTTCTTACGATTTTAAATACGGCTTGCGCGATAACAATTTTATTGATATGGAAGCGGAAACAAATAAATATTGGGAAGAATATGAAATGGAATTACGCGGAAGAGTTTGTCCCTGAAATACGGAGTTAGCGATGAATAAAGAAGAAATGCAGGAAAATTTTAATAAGGCACTTACCTTATACAAAGCCGGACAATATGACGCGGCGTTGCCTATTTTTGAAACACTCGCGGAATATGATCATGCAGGAGCAATTTATTATCTTACCAAAGGCAGATATAAAAAATGGATATCTAAAATAAAACATTCTATAATTATTGAGAACTTGCAAAAAGCCGCCGACAAAGGAATCACAGATGCCGAATACGACATGGGCGGTTGTTTAATGCTAGGCGAAGTTATAGAAGCGGACTATGACAAAGCGTTTAAATACTTTCAAAAAGCCGCAGGAAAAGGTCATACGGAAGCCCAGGTTGATCTTGCTTTCTGTTATGAAAAAGGTAGCGGCGTTCCGCAAGATTATACAAAAGCGGCGCATTGGTACGAAAAAGCAGCAGCGCAAGGCGACAGTTACGCTCAAGAAATGCTCAATGAATTAAAAAGTAAAGGTAAAATATAAAGGGGGTAATATTCGGCAATGATTCAGATCGCAGGATCATAATTACAAAAGAATGTCCTAACCCAGAAAGAATAAAGATGATTATTAAAGGAGAAAATATTAAAGTGTATAGCGAAGATATCGAATCATGACTGAACAAACCAAGAAAAACGAAGTCTGTACATTCTCCGCGATTGGTAAGTCGAAAGATGAGCTTTTGGCTTATGATGAACTTGATTCCGAAGGGGACGGAAATTATTTTACAGACGATGTAAATATGTGCAGCTGTTATTCTTATTATTTTCACGCGGACAGGGCAATAAATGATTATGAAAAAATTAATAAAACCAGATTAAAAAAATTTGACATTACAATAACAAAAGTTAAAAATGAATATAATATCGAAATTTCTGATAACGATTTTTTAAACCCAGAAACTAAAGAAAAACCTGAAAAAAACATAAATCACCTAATGGAAACGCAAACGCGGACTTGTCAATTTTATGCGACAGGCGTTTGCGAAAAAGAACTGCGCGCTTACGACGGTTCTTACGGCAGAGAAGGATACTTTTTTACTAACGACATATTTTTATGCAGCCGCTGTCATTATGCCGAAGCTTTAATAATCGCTCTTGAAAGAAAAATAAAGTTTTTTCTTGTCGAAATCGGCAAAACAGACGGCGAATATAAAAAAGAAATATCCGAAATGGAAATCCCGGCGGAACCTCCTGTGGGACAAACAGACATATGGAATCATTCCTGCGCGTTGGGCGGAGTAACCGAAGGGCTTTCACAAGAAACTAAAAAATCGTTAATAAAAGCCCTTAAAAAACATCCTTTATTTAAGAATGAATATTTTTCTTTGGAAAAAACCTTGATTACAAGAAGGCAATATTCTTTCCTTTCTGAATTTAAACATTACATCGCATCCATAAGAAGCGGAGCGCCAGGCCATCCTCCCCATGAGAATGATTTTTTTGCTCGTCTTAGCGGCGCTTCCTCAGTTAAAAAATGGGAGATTTACGATTGCACATTCGAAAATGTATACGAGCATTGCAGATTGTTTTTTATCATAAATAATAACACGGTAAGACAGTACATTCGTTTTGCTCTGGAATGGAACTGGGGGTATCATTTATATTATGTAAGAGAAACACCGGATGAAGGTTATATCAGCAAAAAGGTACGCCCCGAAATCCAAAAAATAATAAATAAATGGTACCGTCCGATGGAAGTAACAAAAAACAAAAACGGAAGTTACGACGTTTCTGCCACCGCCGCCTGCAAAGATAAAATATACCGCTTGGATATAAACATTGAAAAAACAGGCTCCTTTACAATTTTAAGAGTAGATACATTAGCAGAAGATGTTTTTGAGATCGATGATTCATGGTGATTGATGGAAAGTAATACCGAAAATGAATAATACTACTTTTTAAAGTTTTGTAAAATTTTTATAGGTGACTGACACCTTTTTTACTTTGTTCTGGCGTTTTGCAGAATATTAAGAGGTGACTGACACCTTTTTTTTACTGCACAACTTTACGCAGATCATACTCCACGATATCAAGAGCGCCGAGTTTTTTTAGTTTGGGAATAATGTCAGGCACTTCGTTTTTCTTTACGGCGATTTTTACGGCGAATCCGGCTTCACCGTAAAGCGACGCGACTGTAGGACTGCGCATTGCGGGAAGGCTCGCTAATGATTCAAGTTGATCTTTTGGAATGTTCATTTCAAGCATTACGCGCTCACGTCCGTCCATAACGGCGCGGAACAGCATAGCAAGTTCTTCTATGCGGCTTTTTTTTTGCGCGTCCGCAAGCGCGGCACGTGAAACAACAAAACGCGTTGATGATTCAAGTAATGTTCCGATAATTTTTAATCCGTTGTCTTTTAGCGTCTGACCTGACGAAGTGTTGTCGATGATCATGTCCGCGTCATCCGGCGGAAAAACTTCTGTCGCGCCGTATGTGCGAAGGATGCGGTATTGATAGCCTGAGGACTTAAGCCAAGTTTCTGCGAGGTTAACATATTCTGTGGCAACCACAAGTTTTTTTGATTTCAATTTCGCTTCGTCGTAATCCTGCGGAACCGCCGCGACGATTTTAACCTTGTCAAAACCGAGGTCGAGCACTTCCTCAACATCTGCGCCGCTTTCTTTTATCCAGTCGATACCTGTAAAACCGGCGTCGTGGCTGCCGATTTCCAAAAGTTCGCCGACATTCTGCGGTTTCATGATCTTGGCGTCAAGCCAGGACGCGCCGAGCGAAGGGCGGTAAGTTCTGTCGGCAAGTGCGATCGGGAACCCGGCTTCCAAAAAGAGTTTACTTACATTGTCAAAAATTCTCCCTTTGGGGATTAATATTCGAAGCTTTTCCATATTTAAAAGTTTAGCGAAAATATAAAGTTTTGTTAAGCACAGATAATCAGGAATTTTTACCGCTAACCGTCACGAACGTCGGTTTAATGCGAATGACGCGCTTAATTTTTTATAACTACAAATCCGGCGGCGCCGATGCTGAAATCTTCCTGCTCTTCCCATGAGGCAAAGATGTTCGCGCCTGCTTTGGCGATTCCGGTGTAGACAAACCCTTCGGGCAGGAGCGGCAGTGAAGGATGAGAGAATTCTGTCTGGCGCGGAGCGGAATTAAAAAATTTTTCGATGGAAATTTCTTCCGATATTGAATATTCCGTCTGACTGAGGCTTGCCGCGCGGAACATTCGCACGATCGGAGACGCTCCTCCTCTTTTTGCGGCTCTGTAATAGTAAAAACCGTCATCGGCAAGACGGAGGGTGTCGATATCCCAGCCTTCTTCAGCCGGGAAAGCCGAAAAAACGGAAATATCAGCCGGATACGGTGTATTGGAATTCATGTTATAAGACCATGTTCTGTTTACAGGATGCGCGGTATCTGTATCAAGAAATCTGTTGTCAAGATAGAGAAGCGCGACAGGACTGGTACCGAAATAAATAAAACCGCCCACTGTGTATTGTTTCCAATAATCTCCGCCGGAGAAACGGTAAAGCGCAAGGCTCTGCTCCGTCCTGTTAACTGCAACTTTTAAAAACCCGTCACGATTAACTGTCATTTCCGCGCCTCCCGCTACCTCGCGTAAAAAACGGATATGAAGCGCGTAAGGCCATGGAATAAGCGCGTTAGTAAACGCCGCGTCTTCGATTGTATCGATAAGAACCGGTCCGTCGTCCGTTAGTTGAAACCAAAGCGGCTGCTCTCCAGTCTGCAAAATAGCCATCGGATACGCGCCTGACCAGGCAATAAGATTGGATTCCTGCGCAGGCGCATTATTATTACTGCGTGTGCAGGATGTCAGACAAAGAAGGATTAAGATTATTAGCCACAAATAAAAATTCTTCAATGTAAATCCTCATTAAAAGTAATTTTTTTATTTTCAGGTTCGCCGGGAATACACGCGACTTGTCCGATGAATCTTCCCCAGATTTCCGCGTCGTCTGTAAAATCTTCGCTGACTTCAGCGGCTTTTTTATGAGCTTCAAGAATTTGCGTAAATTTAAATGCCTGCGGGGTTTGAGCTGTCCCGACACAGGCTCTTTTTAAATGGTTTTTAACAAACTGTCCGTCATATTCTTTTGGAGTGTCCGTTATCGGCAGCAAAGGAATTACAGCGTTGTGTTTTATTACAGCTTCTATTATCGCTTCGACAAGCGAAGAGCTAACCCACGGTCTTGCGCCATCATGTATTAAAATATAATCATGACTGGAATTTTCAAGCGAAGAAAGCGCGTTAAATACTGAAGCTCTGCGGCTCGTGCCGCCTGTAACAAATTTTATTTTAAGTCTAGGGTTTGCAAGAAGAGCAGGCGGCAAAGCTTCGCGGGCTGCGCTTTCATTTCCTTCCTGAACAACGATTACAACTGTATCAATCTGCGGAACAGAGGCGAAAGTCAAGGTTGATGTTCCAAGCACGGAAATGCCGGTTTCCAGTTTATAAAATTCTTTTTTAATTCCGCTCATGCGCGATGACGAACCCGCGGCAAGAATAATAACAGCAATCCCCCCGATTATCATTGCCTTTGCTATTCAACGTCCAGACGGGCGAAGATCATGTTCTGAACATCTTCTTTGGATTTACGAAGCGAAATGGAGATTTCATCTTCCAGCAGTTTCATCGCCGAATCGTACAGCTTGCGTTCAAGAATCGGAAGTTCTTTTACCTTACTGCGGTGATACAGCGAACGGACTATGCTCGCAATATCCCTTATGCTTCCCTTTTTTAATAAATCAAGGTTCATTTGATAACGCATCTTCCAGTCGGAAGGAATCGGCTCGTAATCTTCGCTGATTAATTCAAGCGCTTTCTGAGCTTCGTCTCTGGAAACAGTTGGCCGGATACCCAGCTCAATCGCCTTATCAACAGGAACCATTATTGTCATATCTGTTACTTCAAGATAGATAACATAATAAGGAATCTTGGAATCTTTAAACTTTTTTTGAATAATTGACTTAATTACCCCTACACCTTGGCTTGGGTAAACCACTTTTTGGTCAACTTGAAACGATTTTGATTTACTCATTCCTTATAATGTAACACAAATTAAAAAAACAGTCTACATATAAATAGTTTGACAATACTTGCCGTTAGGGATTAAAATTATTAAATTCGTTATCATAGGAGGAAAAAATGATAAAAAAATCCAAAATTATGAGCATTATCCTCATTGCGCTGATCGTGATCTGCGCCTTTACAGGATGCTCCAAGGACAGCCGCACTGTTTTAAGGGTGCTATTCTACCTCGACGCGTCAACACCGAATGCGATCGCTGATGCCAATCTATGGTTCAGCACCTTTGAAAAAAACAATCCCGGCGTTAAAATCGACAGGGAAAATCTTTTCGACGACGCGTATCATGACAAGATGAGAACATACGCCGCCGCAGGCGATCTTCCCGACGTATTGTACGTCTGGCCGTCGGGACGTTCCGATTATCTTCATGACCAAAGGCTTTTAAAGGATCTGGCTCCTTTTATCGCCAAAGACGGAATCAAAAATCTTTTCTTACCGCTTACAATGGACCCTTCGCAGCAGCAGTCAGGTTACATGGCGATGATTCCGCAGGGAATTACCACAACTCACGCATTCTATGTCAATCTTGACGTGTTAAACTCTGTGGGACTTCAACCGGCGAAAACTTACGCCGAACTACTGGCGCAGGTGCCTATATTGAAAGCAGCCGGAAAACAGACTGTAATGATTCCTGCGGAAAGCACATGGGTTATGCAGAGCTGTCTTTTCTCGATGGTCGCCGGACGTTTCGCGGGAGCCGACTGGCACGAGAGAGTCCACTCAGGACAGCTCAAATTCACAGACCCGGAACTTGTCGCGGCATTCAGTTTTATCAGGCAGATGTATGCTGAAGACGTAATTTCACGCTCTGCTGTCGGCGTCAGCTACGGCGACGGACCCGGTATGTTCGCAAGAGGCGAAGGCGCGTACTATATCGACGGCGATTGGCGCGTAGGCGATTTCCTTACGAACGCGGAAACAGGCGAAGCATTAATCAGCCCCGCAAAACAGAACAACATCAGAATTTCGGTATTCCCCGACATTCCCGGCTCGAAAATTAACAGCTCAAGCTCTGTAATCCTCGGCGTAGGTTACGCGATGGCAGCTTCGATTCCGTCAGGTACAGAAAGAGAAAGGCTTGCGTGGGAACTGGTTAAATGGATGGTAGGAAAAGAAGTTTCCGAATTAAGAACCGAAAGAGGCGGCACTCCCACTCCTTCAAGAACTGATCTAAATTTTGCCGCGATGAAACTTGAGCCGATGCAGAAAGCGGTTGGAAATCTCGGTAATGAATTTGCAACAGCGACCGCTGTTATCGACGGCGTATTCGCTTCCGATGTTTACGAGCCGATTAATAACGGGCTTGTTGAACTCGCGTTAGGCAGAAGAACGGGAGCGCAGGTAGCGGCTGACGTACAAAACGCGTACAACACATGGAAAGGCCGTTAGTAAATAACAAATAGATTAAACAGGGTAGGATATTATGAGAATGAAAAACAAATTAACAATGAGCGAAGAAAGAGCGTCTTATATTTTACTTGTACTGCCTGCCCTGCTTATCTATCTGTTCGTGATGGCATTCCCTGTAATTTTCTCCATTATACTTAGTTTTTCGACTTACAGATCGGGACACATACTTGATCTGACAAATCACAGTTTCGGCGGCTTGCAGGCGTATAAAGAGATTTTTTCCGATCAGTATTTTTATACTGCTTTACGGAATAATATTTACATAGTATTAATTTCCGTTTTCGGTCAGATACCGCTTGGATTTTTCCTTGCGTATATTCTTTCACGCGGGCTGATCAAGGGAACCGATTTTTTCCAGGCGATGATTTATCTTCCGAATGTTATCGCGGCGATTATAATCGGTATACTTTTTAAAAGATTTTTCTTAAGTTCGCAGAGCATTTTAATGGAAATTCAAAAACATTTTAATCCAGAGGCTATGTACGTGCCAAGCAGCAACGATATTTTCCCTGTTCTTGCCGTAATTCTCTGGATGTACACAGGAATTTATGTGTTGATTTTCCTTGCGAATCT
>Ga0209755_10007631_pt1 | contig 11694 bp, 6 predicted proteins | sample TergutCo191P1_FD_187301 | JGI IMG/M metagenome (GOLD analysis project Ga0209755, IMG submission 187301) | Cornitermes sp. P1 segment gut microbial communities from Petit-Saut dam, French Guiana - Co191P1 (SPAdes) (version 2) | ecosystem: Host-associated > Arthropoda: Insects > Digestive system >...
CCACACCACCCCAGCCGAACCACACCGTAACACCAACACACATCGAACCAGAGCAATACAACACACGAAATAAATCCACAATAAGTCGCAAGCTCCTGAAGATGGATGTACTAACATTCAAAACATGATGAGCAGTAAATAGTGAAATAATAAAGCAAGTGACATCAAGTTGGTCTATCTTTATTCAACTATCAAGATGATGCACGGTTCAATATACTTAAGATGCGTACTCCATTTCATCTAATGAACTCGTTCTGAAATCAGCCTTGCCATTATCTTTGTGTTCCCAGTCTGTCTCCTTAATTTCTGTCGGTTAAAAGTGTAAAATGTTAGAGAATCATTGACTGTCATGTATTCTCACCAAATAAATTCTTATTTTTGTATTTTAGCCTCCTTTTTGCAGAAAGTGTAATAAGAAATCTCAGGTTTACTCCTTTGTTTGATCTAGACTGCAGGGTGCATTTTAGTATTATTAGCAGATACTAACAACACACAATTTTAATAAGTAAATTATTATGGCTGTATACAAGAAGTGTACACAATGAGAAATTCATAATTTCTGAGAAGAATGTACGTGCTTTCAGACACAGCCTCCGAAAGACAAATTAACGATAAATTACAAGTCCTTACCTGCATGCACCGCACTTCTTCCTTGATGTGAATAGTAACTTGTGACTTTGCTTTGTGCTGTACTGGATTCCACAAGGGTTGCTTAAAGTTGAAAGCACAATGTAGGATTAATGGCTTGTTATGCATGACAAGAATTGGTGGTAAATGCCCACACCACGTTTGTCTGAGTGAGAAAGGGAAGAAAGTGGAAGACATTTGGACTAGCCAGATCAACTAGTGGATGTATGCAGTACCTTCTTATAATAAACCAACTAAATGCACCAATTTCTCAAATTTATTTTTGGAATAAAACTCTACATGTTTCAGACAGTTCCTCTGTCCATAATCAGGAGTTTTTCACTGTACACACAGCAATACATATACCATTGCTGTGTGTACAGTGAAAAACTCCTGATGATGGACAGAGGAACTGGCTGAAACATGTAGTTTTATTCCAAAAATAAATTTGAGAAATTAGTGTACCTATTTGCTTTTATTATAAGAATTTATCATTATGCATGGTCACCTGAATGTCAAAAAAGTATGCAATACCATTGCCTCTATTCTTTGCTCTTTTTTGTTTAAAAACACACTGTTTCACCAGATCCTCTGGTATAATATGTGGTTATATATATAAAATATAAAACAAAAATCATTTAAACAACACTCACAGTGAGGATAAGTCTATTTTATGGCTGTGACTGACCAGACACAGCTACATGGCCTGTAGGATGAATGTTAAGTACCCTCTTACATCTGTGACGGCAGCACTTTCAAGTATTGAAACACATTTCTGTACATCAGCCACTCTGTATCAGCATTGCCTCCTTAATTGTAAAGTACTCAGTATTTTCCCTCTTCCCTGACTGATCTAGGTTAACACAGACATGATAGAGTTTCTATAGGTGAGGACAAAATTTTAAACAATATGTCAATAAATTTCATGGTGTAAGGGTTTAGTACTTCTGTAGAACCAATCCATTTTGTAATGCCTGTAGAGAGAGAGAGACAGAGTGTGTGTGTGGGGAATAATGTTATAATTTCTATGGGATGTTAATGAATGTTGTTATTACATTTTGAATATGGAACTGACAGACCTAGCATTGAACTTGTATATTAGTAAGCACATTTACAAATTACACAAACTGATATTTCTTCAGGTACATAAAGCTGGTTGTTTAACATTATCCTGTGGAGACAGAGCACTGGTCACAAAAAAGATGAAGAACGGAACAGTTATACTCCCATTGTGTTATATTTTGTGAACCATACAAAAAATTATGAAATAAGTAAATTACAAATTTCACTACTCACATACACTACATGACATTACAGACAGAACTGCAATGAACACATTGAAATAATTACTTCTGATGAGAACCCAAAATATATAAAACATTAACAACAACAAAGAAGACACCCATCTGAAAGAGATAGTAATATTGTGTCTTTCTAAACAGTGTGTTTCTGCCCTGAGCACTGCAGCTGTCATGGGACATCCTGCATGATGCAAGCTTTCTACGTGATAAACCTGCTGTGCTACTTGAAACAATAAAATAAATACTGTGTACTTGTAACAAAAAAATTGGCCCTACTACTGGGGAGGATCGTTAAGGTGAATAAGTAACAGCACATACCTTGGCCTTTCCTTTGCCAGAAGGGTTAATAAGCTGTGACATCAGGAAAGGATTTGAGCATGTAACACTTCCAAAAGGCATGCATGTATTCACAAACTGGTGAAGCTGCAATGTCTGTGCTGTGGTCTGCAACAAGCAACATGTTTCCATGAGGACCATGTAGAAATTTCAGTCATTAAAAGAAAAAGATGTGTATATATGCCTAAGCTTTAAGTGTATCTTCTTTCATCATTTTCTTACCTAAAAATGCTATACAAGCCACATCAGTCATGCTGTCCTTCGCTTGTACTCCCTCACTAACATTGCTCTCGTACGCAACTGCTTTCTTACTGGACTGCTAGCATCTGTTACCTGCTCCCAACTGTTTCCCTGTTTAAATCTCTCCCTGTACAGAACCCCTCCTATCTATCACAAACGGTTCTTGAACATACGCTGACAGTTTAAACTTATAATGTATGGCTATGAACCGCCCGTAACTGATGCCAGCAAACCTAATAAACAACTATACCAAAAATGATTGGCTACAATATTGTACACGTTACTATATAAATCAGGTCTCATAACCACACTCCTGATCTAGCGTTATAGATATTATGACGCTTTAATTGTAGTCTCTATTCTGTGACTTACCAACAATGTCATACTTGAGGTTAGGGGCACACACTGGGCTAATCCACTGAGTGCTTCCACTGCTAATGAGATACCAGGCCTGTAAACAGATGCATAATTTCTGTCTCCAGTTGTTACTGATTGTAGCCAAGTGTTTTCTCTACATTCATAATTCCGGTTATCTTCATTTGTCCAAACTTAAATATATAGATATAATAAACAACAGGAAAGTATGAATAGTGGCCATGTGTGTGTGGATAATGAATTGTCTACCTTACAATTAACACACACTCAAATTAGGTACACTGTATTGTACATGGCATTGTCTACCTACAGCTCAGCAAGTGAAATATTTGTATTGTCTTGCTGTGTGACCACTTCATGCGGCATCAGTGGCAAAGCACAGTACATCAGACCTTGGTTCTCCAACACAACAATAGGCCACAAACTCTTCTTCTCTGTCACGCTAACTTCAAACGTTGGGTAAAGAGCAGGTTTATTACACCTGTCCCTTGATTCAACATATGTCCCTAGAGAAATAAAATTTGTCAATGATTAAACATCTCCACCAATAAATACTGCAAATCACTTGTTATTTCAACAGGACAAAAGCTTTAGAACATCTGTAAAATAAACATATAATGATGCAAAATATGAAAATTGAACATCCCACTTGTTACTTCCATCACCTAACTTGCTATACAGTCATTCTGCTCTTCATCTCAGTGTGGTGAACATTACTTAACTCCAGAAGCCTGCAAAGGTCTTTCCTTTCTTCAATGCCCATGTGGCAGCACTGTTATGAAGGGCCACAACCCACCATTCGCCACCCACAATGCTTTCTTGCCAACCTCAGGCAAATTACACACAAGCTGGGTTCTGCTAATAATACATTTAAGTGATGTTACCAGCAAGGAGACTGCAGACTATATGGAAAATGTGATGGTGGCTATAACCCTCTGTGTTTGCAAAAAATAACAAACACAGCCTGAATAAATACTTCCCTCCATGCATTGTGATCCTAGCCTTCAGTGACTCTAGCATAAGTGAATAGTGTTCATTTTGTTACTTTTACACTTGCTAGTGGCTGTATTTACTTCCCTGCCCCACTATCTCTCACTTCAGTTGTCTGTTACGAACACTGCAGAAAATTTATCTACCTCAACCAACACCTAGTTCCAGAAGACTGAGTCAAAAAGTACAAACAGAATATTTGGTACGGACAAACTGCTACCAGAATTTCTATTAACTCTTATATGGTTTATATATTGTGTCTAAAATAAGTATATAAGATGGAGAATGTATCTGCAGATCCTCATGTTTCACTCCAGAAGTATTTGCCATGTATCACTAACATCTGGAACTGTGTGTTCACACTACCTACCTCATTTTTTATAGACAACTGCGGGACAGAGAAAAGCTAGGTAGTTAATTCAAAGATTAATAACAGTGATAATGAATGGAAAGTTGTAAAAGAGGAAGGTGGGAACAATCATTATCCTATGACTTTCTGCATCAATGAACAGGGGGAGTGAGGAATAGTACAAGGTAATTAAAATAGATGAGTATGCTGCTATAACACATCCTTTGTTGACACTTCACATTCTCAGATGTTCCTCCTTTAACTTTCAAAATCTTCAAAATCTTGACTCACTCCAACCATTAAATGCCACTCTAATATTGATTCATTTAACACTTTGCCCATAATGCATGGAATACTTGGAGTATGTAAAATTGCATGCCAGCCCTTATACCTGCAGCTTATATGCAAAGTAAACAGCATGCTTGGTAAATGGGTATCAAAACATGCTTTCATTAAGAATGAGGTTTTCACTGTAGTTATTTTACCTGCATCCAACAAGCCAACTTCCGTACGCAGGGATCGTACAAATGATTCATCTGCTGGGATGGCCACATATGCATCTCCAGACATTGATTTGCAGCATGCTTCAACTGTTGAGAAGCACCTACAGCAATGAATATACAAACACTCAACTTATGCAGTATTCAGAGTAAAAGATATAATTAAGGAGTTACTTCTGCATCAAAATACCTGAGTTATAAGCTACTAGAGGTGGGAAATATCCTAACAAAGGTTTTTAAGTTGTTTATTCTTCTTTGAGAATTAATAAACAATACAATTGTGTAGGTTGTGTGTACATTTGTTAGTTTAACAGAATATATAAGATAAAAAAATCCTGACAGAGGTTTTTTGTGATTTCCTTTAGTCTTTCCAGGCTAATGCTGCGATGATTACTTCTGAGTCCATTCATTACAGTTTACTACATATCATCAGCATCATCAACTATGCTCTCAAACACTAATGAAAGTCTGCAGTTCACACAATGTCATTAATTATGCCACATGTCACTACCAACACTGTTATAATGTAAAACTCAGTACAGTATATAACACATACTTCTGCACAAGATACTTCCAGTGTTTTCAGCAATGTGAGAAACACTAACTAATTAACTAAGTCCCTGCAGAAGCTAATAGTCCAAGAGCTAGCTAAAAAATTCCCTGCATTTTATGGAACCAGAAAGTAATTACTGTATTCAGAAGAACCTACAATATGTCTCCATCCTCAGCTACATTTACCCACTTCATGACTTCCCATTTGTTTGTTTTAAGATCCATTATAACATTACCTTCCTATCCATGCAAGATTCACAGTGTTTTTCTCATGGCTTTACCCACACCTCTAGCTGAATGACTAAGTAATACTTTTACATGCACAAGCCTAGAATGAGGTAACCACGAGACAGCTATCAAGGTTGTGCTCTTAGTTTGCAGTAATTACCATATCACACATACTACACAGGTTTGTATGTTGGTTTGCTTCTATTCAAACTATTACCTGTTCACAATATTTTATTCATCAACCACTCAAATTTCTATTGCTTATTTAACCATAAAAATATTCATAAGTGAGCATGAAAATATATGTCTTCAGTTCTGCCTGCCTGCATCCTATGGAGTTGTATCAATGTTATTTAATAAATCATGGTTAGGTTCTGTGTGTGTGTGTGTGTGTGTGTGTGCGTGCACATGCGTATGCAAGTGTTATCAATAGGGTGTGCCAAATTTCAGCTTGAGTCCTTTTCAGTAAAAAATGCTATATCAACCATTACAGTTTTACGACCACCTTAATGTTTCAAGACCTGTGTGATCCTGTATGGTGTCATTTCTTATGAACCACCTTCACACATACTCCCACTTCAGGCAATACCTTGTACTGGTTTAGGTCCATAGGCCTTGTCTGACAGGTCACCAGATCTCACATCGCTTGAACACTTCTTGTGGAGGCAAATTAACAACACTACCAGAAAAAGTTGCAGTCAAGAGAAGACCTCTTGCAGGAATCATAGAGACTGCTGATTGCATAAGGGAAAATTATAAAATTTTCAGAAAGGTAACAAGTTATCTTTGAAACATGCAGAATTGTTCATACAGAACAGCAAATGTCATTTTGAACAGTGATCAGCACAACATTATTGAAAATCCTTGTTCTTTGATATTATCTAATCAAAACTGACTTTTTTTTACACGTAACACAAATAAAAATTCATGCCTATCTTTCATAGTATTATCTGGCACATAATTTTCTTTTGAGGTATATACAGTAAGGTAAGACTTACTTGTTGCCTTTGTTTTGTGGTGTTATAGGGCTAATGTTGTTCAGCAGATAAAGACTTAATGGATATCTTTCTTTTGTGGTGTTATGGGACATATAATTTTCCTTTTATTTGTACATATGATAAAACAAAGGTATTGTAAAACTCTCAATTATGGCCATGTGCACACACTAACATGCTCATATCACTGTAACATTTAATAATTTGGCATATGATGATATAACATTTTTTACTCAATATGACACACTACAGTATCGTGAGTTTCGCATTACTTATGTCGCATATGCAATATACAGACAAAGCTTAGCTTTCAGTTTGGGTGTGTGTGCATATTAAAGGGAACTGTGTGAATTCCTACATGTGGTCACGTCAGAAATACTTTATTCCTGTATTTCGTTGTGTAGAGGTTATTGTTACTTTTTCTGCGGTCCGGGGACGGACGGTAAACGTGAGGGGTCACAACAAGTAGCGGAATTTTCAACGCTGTGTACACAGTACTACCAATGGCATGACAAGAAGGACATAAACACAGCAACATATCACTACGTTCAAGGTACCAGAAAAAGAAACGAGTTACGCGGAATACATATTTTCCTTTTTTAAGACTGCTGGTTACACGTGCTACTCCCTGATGCTAGAAATACTCATACCGCAGATGATCGTATTCTAGGGTTGTTCGCTCTAAAAAATCCCCATCTTCCATTCTATTAACCCCCATCCGAAACACAATAGAAAGAAAAAGTTCTGTTACAAATTATCTCAGTAACTTGCCGTGAAAATAATGGCAGTGAGGCTTCTTTATTTACAGGAATAATCCACACAGCCCTCAATCTCATTGCAAGCGTCTAAACAGGCTGCAATGAGAATATCAAACTTCTTGTCTCAAACAAAATTTTAGGTTATGAAGTGTCACGTTGTGTCCCTCTGTATAGCTCACATGCAATACCATTCAACATCGACCGTAGTATCAGGCTGACACTGTCATTGACACAGTTTGATTCAGCTGAAGACACTGGTTAGCTGTTATTTGTGATACTGGTCTTCACCGACGAGAACACACTCCTCACTGTTGTCTTTACATTTAATTACCGTCTCTGGTCATATGGTAATTGCTGTACATTTAGTCTGACCATAACACTATTAATTGACATTTCATATTTTCACGTTGCCAAACATGTAGAACTGAATATGATCCGTGGTACTGAAAGATAATCTGTGGTACTGAATGTCATGGCGTAATTTGCGGAATATACGTGTGCTCTTCGAATTGTTTTGTTAGACCACAGTCCGTATTATAGTATATAGGCCTATTTGTGTAGTCCTTTCATAGTTCTGATTTAGTCCTGTGTGACATTCGTCTCTGTGGAAGCCCAGGCTTTTCTTCTTATGAAAGGTAAGCTAGAAATTAATTTCAAGAGACTTTATTAAGCAACTAATGTTCCCTCGGGTAGTCAAGACATTCCCCATGTGTTATGGAACCCGTGAAAGTTTATTACCACGGCCTTAAGGGCCTGCCACTTCTTCGTACCTTTAGCCAGATTCATTCAGTCCATGCAATCCCATTTAATTTGTCTTAAGATATATTTTGCGGTTATACTTCAACATGTTCCTAGGTATCCCAAGCTGTTTTGGCCTTTATGTTTTCACACCGAAACGCTGTATGTATTTGTTATGAATGCCAAATGCACCATCCAGCCCACCTTCATTGGGCTGAAGCCTGAATAATAGTTGGCAAGAAGTACATATCATGAAGCTCCCTTCAACTTTTTCTGACTCCATTTGGTTTCTGTCATTTAATTTTACATGTTCCCCATAGCATCCTATTCTCAAACATCTCCATTCTGTGCCTAATTTGATGTTAAGAGACCCAAGTTTTGCACCCATATGAAACAGCATCAAAAGTCATAAGTTGCTGTATTTTAATTTGTATTTCTTTGGTTAGCAGGTGTAATAAGGTGTGAGACCAAGAGGGAAAGAGAGAGAGAGAGCATATTAATGCTTTCTTTTAGTACTAATCCTTGTAACCCATATTCTAGTAGTTAGTTTTAAGCTTTCATGCATAGAGTTGAAAGATTGTAAGCAGATGTGTGAAGGAAAGGGTGTTACACTAAACTAGGGTAGTAGTTGACAGGTGTTGTTAAGGGAATAAAGTAATCTTGTGACATATTTAAAAGTGATGGTCAAGAAGATGTAACTAATAATCAATTGGAAACGTTGTGACCATGTCAGGAATAATGCATAATGTCATTAACAGCCAATCAGAAATTAAAGTCAGAAGTCACAAGATTGAAACTCCAACCCAACCAGCGCCCAAGAAACTCTGTATAAATGCTGTTGTATCACTGTAATACCAAGATTAACTTCAGTAAGCTCAGGGGCAGAGGTCACTGGAGTGAGTCTTCATTTTTTGGCACTACTTTAATAATATCATTGCTTGCCTGGACTATCATTTCAACTGTACTCCAACTAGACTTAACTGTAACTACTAATGTAACAGCAGCTTACAATAAATCAGCTTCATTAGTAATCGGAAAACAAAGTCTGAGTACTTTGACCCACTTCGGGGCCAACTGGTGGCCAACCCGTCCTTGCCCAGCTGTGTTACACTGCACAGGTGATAACACAGAAGATTCCAAACTGAGTGGTAGCGGGCATTCCCCGGATGTAATCAGCTTTTAATCCGTCATGAGTATGATTTTGATATCTCATTGCTGTTCAAAATATTTGAACTTTGCCATATTTTCAAGGGATTTAGCTGCAGTGTAATTTGGTTGTGTATTCTGGTGATGAGGGCCATGGGCATGAAAGGCATGGCATTTCCCTGGGTTCCTTTGCATTTATTGAAATTTTCATTATAATATACTAGCAACAATAGTAAAATTCCAATTGCTATAGTCATATCACCAGACACTGAGTGTCATAAAATATTGTAAATAAATTAAGATTTATTAGGGAGAATCCAAGGAAATGCAGAAGTTTCACACATTACAGTTGCTTATAAGAATATCTGAAATACAGCAGTCTTGACCCTTTTTGTTGATGTATTCATACTTTCACTAATTGGAACCAATCTTCTGTAGGTCTGTGACACACTTAACATTCGTGACTGAAAGGGTGTAACAGAAGGCCAAAGAAAATTATAGAGGGGGAGTACAATAGTTTGATATGGAGAGATTCAATCTGAAAGAGCTAAACAGTGTGTATGTAACTATATAAAATTAAAATCTACAGAACATTGGTGACAGTGCAAACATTAGTGGGACTTTGGGCAGTATTAAGAAGAATATAACAATTCATAATGATTCCAGCTGCAAAAATTCTGGATTTTTATGAATTGAAGGAGCACAAACCATGTTTTGACAAAATATGTTCACAGTTTTAAGATCCAAGGATACAAGAAAAATTGCAATGGTTTCAGGATCTGAGACATACAAATGAAATAGAGTTCATAATGTAAGACCTGAAATTTGCAGTCATTTCAGGAACAAGATGAAGGAAGATCTGAGGGGTAAAATTAGTGAATTTTTTTAAGTTCTGCATATTGTACGGTTTGTTGATTTTTTAGTAATTTGTTAACAAGTTTTAAACAACCTTTATACATGTATCTGTGTTATGAAACTACATGATGCGTGTGTTTTGGTGCTCTACTGACACCGTAATCACTGTCTTCAGTGACTGTCCATTCAGTGTATGTTTGGAACAAAAATACTGATTTATTGAGCATTGTATTGTCATACCTGGGAATCAACCGTGATGTGAAATGTTAAAAAATTCACACATTCAGATCTACTGTATTGTTAATTGTTTATCAATACATACCCCAGTTTGATATAACACATGTCTTGATTACATGAGAACACAGGATACTGGGTTTATGAAGTGTGTGAATTTAAGAAATCTTTAACATTTTATCAGGTTTTAAAGGTTGTAATAATATATCAGTTTTGGTTTCCCATTCCATTGTTTTGGTTAGTTTGTGTAGTGAACATTTCAGTGTCCAGTAAACCAGTACTTTTGCCAAACGTGTGTAGAATTTAACAGGCCTTGAAGAAAATGATGACCCCACCCACATATGTGATGTAGTTCTGTGGCATGTATGTATGTTTGAAAGTCATTGTGAATTTGTTTATAAATTAAAATTAAAATTAATGAACTTGAAACAACAACAACAACAATGATGACAAATAATAATAATAACAATAAAGTGATACCGATAATAATAGGGGTGCCTGGAACCATTTCAAAATTGCATAGACAATACCTGAGCAACATACCAGGAAAGCACAAAATTAAGGAACTACAAAAAAAAAAACAGCCATATTGGGCACTGTACACATACTGCGGAAAGTAAGGTAAAAGGTAAAGTGTTCCCATTACAGGCCTGGTGTGGCCCAGAGGGTGGGTAGAGGTATAGCTCTACTCTTCCAAGACCACGGCACTAGAAGGGGGTGAGTGGTCAGCAGCACGCCACGGCCGCACTTTACCCCAGGGAAAGACCTGGCACCCATTTTACAGGCTGGGTAGGTCCCAGGGCTGTTCTGGAAGGGCGTAAAATGTCGTCCCCATCTGGATTCGATCCCGGACCATCCAGCCTGTAGTCAGTTGCTATACCGACTGAGCTACCCAGCCCACATACTATGGAAAGTGCTAATGGAAAAGTACAATACATATTTCACAGCAAAATAACATTACATGTAGCACAAATTGTAAACACAGAACAGCTGCAACCCTGTATACCCTAGAAACATGGTTTGTTTCAGGTATATAATTGTAAATATATTACATAAAGGTGAGAACAAGGATGATGATGATTATGATGATAATAGAGACTTGTTGAGGCATAAATGAATTTAAAAAGTTTGCCATGCCATAAGTAACTTGGTAATGGAAGAGAAGGGTGATCTGTTTGCAGATTCCCAGAGTATTTTGAATAGTTGGAAAAGTCACACCTGTCATTTGTTAAATGTGTTGGAGTAAATGAGGTTAGGCACATTGAAAGATGTATGTAGTTTGTCTCAAAAGTAAGAGTACTGATTTTTTATTTAAATGTCTATTGGACTCACCTGAAATTACAAGTTATCTCCTTCAAAGTATGACCCTTGGGAAGGTACACAATGGTTCCAACGTTTTTTCCACTGGTCATAGCAGTACCGGAAGTCATTTACTGTAAGTGTGTGTAGCTCATCGGTTATGTTTTCCAT
>Ga0209755_10007632_pt1 | contig 11691 bp, 6 predicted proteins | sample TergutCo191P1_FD_187301 | JGI IMG/M metagenome (GOLD analysis project Ga0209755, IMG submission 187301) | Cornitermes sp. P1 segment gut microbial communities from Petit-Saut dam, French Guiana - Co191P1 (SPAdes) (version 2) | ecosystem: Host-associated > Arthropoda: Insects > Digestive system >...
ACATCATGGGAATCGAAGCGGCGAAAAAAGTGCTGCCCAATGTTCCGCACTGCGCGACGATGGACACAGCATGGCATCAAACCATGCCGCCCGAAGCGTATATGTACGCGGTTCCCGCCGAATGGTACGAAAAATATCAGGTGCGCCGTTACGGTTTTCACGGAACGAGTTTTCTCTATACCGCAAAACGCGCCGCCGTTCTTTTGGGCAAAGATCCTTTTAAAACAAATGTGATAATCTGCCACATCGGAAACGGCGCGTCGATCAACGCTGTTAAAGACGGCTGTTCTTTTGACACTTCAATGGGCATGACTCCGCTTGAAGGACTTGTCATGGGAACGCGTTCGGGAGATGTCGATCCTTCGCTGGCTTTTTACGTTATGCGAAAAACAGGAATGAATGTCGTGGAAATTGAAAACGCGCTTAACAAAAAAGCGGGGCTTCTCGGACTGACCGGAAAACATACGGACAGACGCGACATTCAGAAAGCGGCTGTCGAAGGCGACAAAGACGCGCTGCGCGCGCAATACATTGAAGCGCACCACGTAAAAAAATACATCGGCGCGTATCAGGCGATATTAGGCAGAGTGGACGCCCTTGTGCTGACCGCGGGCGTCGGAGAGTTTGCGTGGTTTATGCGCGAAAAGTATCTTGACGGGCTTGAAGGAATCGGCATGGCGTACGATCCTGTAAAAAATAAAACGGCGTGCACGCGAAACACGGAAACATTGATCAGCAAACCGGAATCAAAAATTCCGATATACATCATCCCTACGGATGAAGAACTGGTAATGACCGAAGACGCGTACGCGTTAATGAAAGGAACCTACGACACGCACACGCATTTCACCTACTCTTTCCAGAGCAAGGACTATGTGAACAAGGGACGCGCCGAGGGACTTGTAAACGAATTAAAGAAAAATCCGGATTTAGAAAGGATTATAGCAAGACCGAAATAGGGAGTTGGGAGTCGGGATTGGCGTTTGAAAGCATTAATTAATGTTTCAGCACACCTAAGGAAGTTAGTAACATGAAAGAAATTCTCTGCATTGGCAATCCGATTGTCGATGTTTTTATAGATATTGATAATAAACTCGCTGTTAAATACGGAATAACAGATCCGATTCAGCACATCGATCGCGAAACGGCAGATGAGATACTGCTCACGCCGACGATTGATTTTTCGCAGGCGGAAAAAAGTTCGGGCGGAGGAGCGGCAAACGTCGCGAAGATTGCCGCCTTGCTTGGAATGAAAACCGCTTTTTACGGCAGCTCGGGAGAAGACGAACAGGCGGCAATCTTTGAAGAACAAATGACAAACGCCGGTGTTCACGTAACGCTTGAAAAAACAAACAAAAAAACAGGTTTGTGTTTTGTATGCAACATTGACGGAGAGACCAGGTTCGCGGCATGCCCGGGCGCGGCGCTTGAATTGACGGAAGCTCACATCAGCGAAGAGCTGATATGCAGCACTGAACTTGTTGTTCTTGACGGTTTTATTCTCGACAGAAGATCATTAGTGCAGCATATTTTATTAACCGCAAGCAGCCGCGGGATTCCTGTCGCATTGGATGTCGCGTCTGTTTTTCAGGTAAAAAAAATGGCAAACGAGATCGTAACATACAGCCAGAATTATCCGCTCTTTATTTTTATGAATGCCGATGAAGCAATTGTGTTTTCAAGCATAATAAAAAAATCAAAAGAAGATATCAACCTTTCAAACCTTTCAGAAAGAGAAAAAGAAGCTGTTGTTCTCCGCGATGTTTGTCCGTTGTTAAAAATAATCACCGACGGCGAATTGTTTCCGATAATCGTTGTTAAACTGGGAGGACGCGGCGCAATTGTATTCGCGGGGGGAAATATGTATCACGAAGATACGTTTACAATTACTCCGCGCGATACTGTGGGCGCAGGCGACGCTTTCTGCGCCGCTTTCATTGCCGCATGGATACGAAGCAAATCCATCTCGGAGTGCGCCGCTCTCGGAAACAAAGTAGCGCAGGAAATCCTCGAAGTGAAAGGCACTCACATCCAAAGCGGAAAACTGAAAAGATTCGCGAAGATTCTGCAGAAGCAAGAAAAATTGCAAATGCTGCACGCGATATTTTGATTAACGCGCTGCCGGTTTTACGCTACCAGCCGAAAATTAATCCAAGTCTTAAGCGAACGCCGGCTCCTGTCCAGCTTCTTACAAAGCTTTGAGATTGCATAGACACACCCAGATTAAATTGAAAGAAGTGGAGATTAAGAACAATATCCAAATTATTTTTCCACATGTAATCTTCATATTTGATACCGAATGATGTTATTAAAAAATTTCTCATATCACACATAAGCGTTAATCCTGCTTCGACCATACCGATTTTCACAAAATAAGGATTGATGGTAAAACCCACTACAGGAATTAAAGTCAGCAGGGGAGTTTTAAGCGGACGGTACTTCGCGGAAATTAACATTTTAAACGGGCGAAAAATTGTTATTCTGTCACTCTTGCCGTAAGTAGTTTGGAAATTTTCAGGAAAGTAAAAAGCGCTGTCAGGTAATCCTTTCCCGTCAGCGAGATCTGTAATATTAATATGATTGGAATCAATTGAAATTTTATCGCTCATTTCCATATAATAATTCAGCCCCGACGGAAAAATCGGAATATTAATAAAATCGATTCCGAGATCTATCCATGAAAACAGCTGATACTCAATGCCGGCGCTTATATCAAAACCAAAAGATGAACCAAGATCAAGAGTAGACCTAATATTATTTGGAGCGTCTTCAAGAGAAAAAGGCGTAAATATTTTTAAGCCGTAATCAATTTCAAGCAGCGAACCGTTTGGTCCTTCTTTAAAAGTATATTTCATTTCCGGCTTCGAATAAGCAAGCGTCAAAAATCCGGCAGGTCTGACTTTAATTTTGAACACCCTATCTTCCCAATGACCTTTTCCAACGCCAAAAAACGCGGGAATGCCAATATCAACAAAAGCCGCGGCTCCAACGCCGAACGGATCGCCGTCGTCTTCTGTTTTTTCGAAATTTAACAATTTACCCGATATATCGATATTTCCCAGTACAGAAACTTTAGCGATATCCAAACCAATACCCCATTTATTTTTAAAATTAAGATTAATAAAAATCGGACGAATATTGATATCAAAAGAAAGGTTAAAACCGTTTTTTAAACTGCTTAAATCAAGAACAACTTTTTCTTGAAAAAAATCAGGGAGATTAAGTAAATTATTAGCTAATCCAACATCTAAATTAACAAGACCTATTTCAAAAGACCTGTTTTTAATTCGTTTCTTCTTTTTTTTAGCGCGCGGATTTTCTTCATCTTCTTCCGCTTCTTCTTCTGAATCTTCGTATATGTTTCTCTTGGCAGAATCTCTGCTTCTTTTTCTTTCTTTTCTGTCATTCGAAACAGTCTCGTCAGACATCTCAGACGGTGTTATAGGTTCGTTGTATAAAAGCACGCCTTCCCCGATTTCCTGAGAATGAAGACCGATTGAAAATAAAAAAACAAAAAGAAATAATAATATTTTTTTCATTCACATATCCTTAAAAATCAAATCCGTAACTAATATCAGCGTCAAAACCTATACTTAACATTCTCAGATTACCGGGAATAATTAATTCTCTGCCGGCGCCGAATCGAATTCCCATATCATCTATCTTGTACGGATTTTTTTTATTTATTACATCAAGTTTTTCTCCGGTAATCGGAATATTCATCGCTGTGCCGCTCAATTTGAATTGAAGAACTTCCTCTCCGGGCGTTTCATTTGTTTCTCTCATGTAAAGTACGCCGTCTGCTAAAGCATTATGGTTTAGTCCGATTTTAAAAGTAAGTCTCTTTATTAATTCAAGAAAAGAAAAATCATCGCCGCCGGTTGATCTGTCAAAAATATCTTCGCTGCCTTCGAACATATTCGGAATTTTAATAATTGCTCCGTCTTCTCCGGCTACAAGGCTCATCGGCATAATTACAATTGCGACTACTTTCATTTCCGAAGATCCGGGTTTAGTAAGATTTTTATATTCATCCCGAGTAATTTGTAATTTGTCAAGTAAAACGGTATACCGAATTTCTATTTTACCTTCCGGCAGATCATCCAATATTTCTTTAAAATTTATCGGAGTGCCTTCCGCCAGAGGTCTTGGATTACCGTCCGGTTTTGGTTTGGCGTATTCGCCGGTATCGCCGAGATCCGGAATTGGGTGTCTTTCAAACGGAAACTCACTGCCGTCATATAATGAAGGCGGCAATTTACTTTTATCTTCATACTCTACAATTAAGTCAACATCCGGATCCATATCAAAAAGAAAGCCGGGTCCGTCAATATACAAATAAGAATCTATATCTTTAAATTTAAAACCTTCTAAATTTTCGTTGATTGAGGATAAACCGTCAACCGGAAACGTCTCGTCTTTATTCATTTGACTAAAATCAACAAGTGCGTCAGTCCATGTTTCTTCGAAGAAATATTTATATTTAATATCAAAAATAATTTTTCCTTCTGTAACATCTACATCTTCAAATGTCAATATTTTCCCGCCGTATAAGAGCATACTGTCATGTGTCAGTTCAACTTTAAACTTTAATTCGTCGACAAGGATGTTTTCTTTGTCATTTGCGTCTCTTACTATTAGTTTCTTGTTAGTATTAACAAATTCTTTATATGTATTAGATACAATGGGCTCTACAATGGGCTCAGGACCGGTATTTATGTCAAGATTTTCCTCAACGATCGATAATTTAAAACCGTCAATATCTATCTGCCCAAAATCGAGTCCTAAACCTACCTTGCTGAAATCAATCTCTATCAGATACTTGGCGGCATCAGTCAGAGAAATAGGTTCTATTTCTACATTTAACAATTCTCCGGTTTTGATGTGTAAAAGTGAAAAATTTTCTATTCTTATTTTAGGCGTAAAATGCGCGGTAACTTTTTTATCGGATAAATCATCATCGTTTAACCAAAACGACATCTTTCCGCCTACAGGCAGTATGACTTTACTGTTATCTGAAACATCAACAAGGCTAGAATTTATATTTTTATCTTTTAAATTGTTTTGCTTTTTAGCTTCTGTATCGTCAAATATCCACGGTGAATTCTCATCGCCGGAGCCGTCTATCAAACTATCTAATTTACTTAAACCGGGCCAATTAGTTCCTTCCTCGTTAATTACTGCCTGAAGAATTTCCATATACATTTCCGGATCCTTCTCAAGTTCAATCCATGTCCCATTAGTCGATTTTTCATTCGGCATTACGATATTAAATTCTATTTTACCAATTCCTACTTCAGCATGAACAAAATCATTATCACCAAAATCAAGTTCGATTTGATAAGCTTCAATCGGAGCGTCCATCTCTTCTTTAATTTCATAATTTATTACTCCTTGAACAAGAGTATCTTCGCTAATATCCGGCGCGTGTATATCAAGATTAACAGTATTTTGAACCGTCTGTTTAGCGTCATTAAAACCAATAAGTCTAATTTTAAAATCTTTTTTAAGAGTATGACCTGAAAGGATAAAATCAATATCATGTAACCAATTGCCGCCGGAAAATTCTATTCTTTCACTGCCGCCGCTTTTGCCTATAATAGTGGTAGTACCATATTCTATTTGTATTCTGTCAAACGAGAAATTAGTTCCGTTTAAATTACCGGATGTCGGAGTTATTTCCAGCTCTATAGTCAATGTTCCGGTTTTAAAAGAAATTTCATCAAAACCTTTCAGGCTAATATCGAACACTATATTCGCATTAGCATTATTTTGTTTAAGACCAATAGGTATCGGTACAGAAGCGGCTACTTCTGTATTAAGACTATCTTCCAGCGTTGATTTTGTATTATACAGCATCGCAGTAATATCAACATTTACAGGACTTTCATCGCCGTCTAAATTACCAATGTCGCTTAAATCATCTAAACCGCTCATATCAATTTCGATATGTTGTAACTTATCCATTACATCATCAAATCCTTTCATTTCTTCGGCGAAATCAAGAGCGTGATTCATGATGTTGTATTGGATCAACAATGTTTGGACATCTACTAAATTTCCGGCTTTGTTTTTGACTTTATAATCTTTATAATTTGCTGTCTTTACATCCCCGTTCTTTTTTGCATTTTCCAAAGCTTTGTTAATAAAACCCATTAGCACTTCGCTCAAATTGCCGTTGTCCGGTCCAATCGGCAGAGTAACATCAGGCTGCATCTTTATTTCGATAGAAGAAGGCATAGTACACGCCATTAAACCGCCGAACAAAATGGTAATAATTAACATTTTAAAAATATTTTTTAACATTTTTTTCCTCAAATAATAAAAATCTTAAACAAAAGAAATCCTTATAAATAAATATATCACTTCTAACGTCAAAAAACAAGATAGGAATAGTTTTTCAGCATTATTACCAATTCTTTCTTATCAATTCCCCAGTTTTTGCCAAAATGAGCAAAAAGATCATCAGAGAGAGTCATGAATTTTTCAAATATGTGTCCTCCGGAGATTTTTGCCGATCCCCGATTTACAATTAACTCCCAAAAACGCGCAAAGTTTTTTATCCTGCGTAATTGCGTAGGTGACATCGCGTAAGTTTCTTCAACCTCATAAGGCGGCAGCGAACTGTACCGCATTCCGAATTTTTCATTGTGCCGTGAAATCGGCGCGCCCGGAAGAAGTTTCAGTATACCAAGTTGAATTTCGAAGCGTGGTTTTTCCGACAAAGTTTTCCGCGGTTGATTTACGTTTAGTAATATTTCATCTTCTTGATTATTTTCAATTGCGTTTAACGCTTCCCAAAGACGATCAAATCCTTTGCCGAATGACTCAAAATCTTCGCCGGGAAGTCCCGCGATAAGATCCGCGTGAATGATCGCGTTTGTTTCCCTGCTTAAAAAACGCAAAGCCTCAAGTTCCTTTTCGGGATTTGAAGGGCGATGTATGACGGCGGCAATTTCAGCGTTTAATGTTTGTATCCCGATTTCAAGGCGCAGACTTCCCGGCGGAAAACGTTTTAGAGCTTCACGCAATTCATCGGGGAAAATTGATGGAACCATTTCAAAGTGAACGGTAAACGGAGGAGCGGGGGGCGCAGAGGATTCATTTGTTTTTTCTATTCTGTCCGGAAAGAATTCTATTATTTGTAAAGCTCGTTCTGCATTAATATTAAAAGAACGATCTAAAAATTTAAATGTTTTTACGCCGCGCTGAATTAGAATATCCATTTCAGCGAGAAATTCATCAAGCGGGAATTCATGTACTTTGTTATCTGATATTGAACTAAGGCAGAATTCGCATTTAAAAGGACATCCTCTTGACGACTCTACATAAATTAATTTTTTAGCAATATCTTCGTCAGTATAAAGATGATATGCAGATAAAATCTCTCTGTGTTCTCCGCGCCGCGAACCGCAGATTCGACGCGGCTCTGCGTGAGGTTTTTCTTGTAACAATGTTTCGCATAACTCCCGAAACGCGCGTTCACCTTCTCCCCGTATTACATGATCGGCGTATTTAAAAATTTCAGCGTCAGCGGGTAAGTGTGAAACTTCAGGACCTCCAAGAACAATTACAGGTTTATCAGCCCACTGCTTTTCCACGGCGGACAGAAGTTCTGTTGTTGCGAGATGATTCCAAATAGAAACGGAAACGCCGAGTATGCGCGGGCGGGCAGCAAGAAGCGGTTCTGTCTTTTCGCATAACGGCTGGCGGAGAGCAAACTCAATTATTTCGCAGTTTTTTTCAAGATCGCCTAAATTAGCTTTTAATAAACGCAGCGCAAGAGAAGGATGAATCCACTTGGCGTTGATGGTTGTTAATACTATCTCACTTTTAAATTCCAAATAATCCAACTGTTCCGGTTTTCCATTCTTCGAGAGCTTCCATTACAATTTTTTCAACTTCGAACCAGTCATTCGCGCGCGGACCTGGTAAATCGCGGTTAGTTGAATTTGAAAAGATAATTGTATTACAACCCTGTTTGCGCAAACTGATAATATTTTCGGGAGCGTCGTCAATGTAAACATGAGCGCCGACCGCTCCTTTGTCCGCCATGAAACAGATGTCCCAATAAGGAATATCGTAATTATCGAGCCAGTCAACGGTTTGCCTGATTGTTGTGTTATGCGAATATTTTAAGAAGAGTCTGTGCGTGATAATGCGAATACGTATTCCCTTGTTTGATAATTTGCGCAGAATCGCGGGCGCGTGTTTGATCGGTTTCATATCTAAAAAAATGTTGCGCTGAGTTACCGCAAAACGATGAAGTCTGTCGTAGCCGCCCAATTCATCAAGATTCCATTCTTTAAGACCGTAAGAAACTTCGGAAGGAAGAGAATCAAGCGGTTTGTTCAGCCATTCAGAAGCGATGCTGCGAATTAATCCGTAAAAATCGCCGACTACTCCGTCGAGATCTACTCCGAAAATAAAACTACTGTTATCCATAACCTATACACCTTTCGACATCAATATTACCATACTGCGGGCTTTAACAGAATAATTTTTTTGCGAAGTTAAACTTTCTTCATTGCCCGGAGTCATAATATCATTGGGAGACGATAAACCCGTGTCAACTGCGCGCCACCAGATTTTTTTCGGCGGAGGATCGGCAAGAATAAACGGTTTCGGATCGATATCGGAATTGAACATTATATAAAAATCATTGTCATCTTTATCGGCTAACGTATCCGCTTTACTGCCGAGCAGCCGCAGCGCAAGAAAATAACCGATATTATCCCAGTTTGGATTTTCTTTTTTTTCATTGTACCAGCTGATATCGGGAATTGCTTTATACGCGCCGCCTCTTCCCGAGAAAAACTCAGGGCGCATAAAACCGGGATGACGCAGACGAAAAGCGATCATCTCTTTAACAAAACGAAAAAGATCTTTGTTTTTTTCAATGAGTGACCAGTCATACCATGAAATTTCATTGTCCTGACAATACGCGTTATTATTTCCTTTCTGAGTGCGCGCTATTTCATCGCCGCCCAGAAGCATCGGAGTTCCGAGCGAAACCATCATTGTCGCGAAAAAGTTTTTTATTTGTTTTTGCCGGATTGTTTTTATGACCGGATCTTTATTATCGCCTTCGATACCGTAATTATAACTTAAATTGTTATCATTGCCGTCGCGGTTATTTTCACCGTTATCTTCGTTATGTTTACTGTTATACGAAACAAGATCTTTCATTGTAAAGCCGTCATGGCTTGTAATAAAATTGATCGAGTGGAAAGGCTTGCGCCCGTCGCGCAAATACAAATCGGAACTGCCTGCGATTCGCGTCGCGAGATAACGCGATTCTTTAGGATCGCCTCTCCAATATTTACGCACATCATCGCGGAATTTATCGTTCCATTCCGCCCAGCGTCCGCCCGGAAACCATCCAACCTGATACGCGCCGCCCGCGTCCCACGCTTCGGCGATTATTTTAGTTGAATTCAAAATCGGATCTTCCGCGATTTGTTCGAGAGTTGGAGGATTCTCCATAATGTTTCCGGCTTGATCACGCCCGAGTATCGATCCTAAATCAAAACGGAATCCGTCAACATGCATTTCTAAAACCCAATAACGCAGACAATCCATGATGAACGTGCGCACAACAGGATGATTGCAATTCATCGTATTTCCGCATCCCGAATAATTTTGATAGAAACGCCTGTTCTCGTTTAAAATGTAATAAATAGAATTATCGAGTCCGCGGAAAGAAAAAGTCGGTCCCTGCTCGTTGCCTTCGGCAGTGTGATTAAAAACAATATCAAGAATTACTTCGATGCCCGCTTTGTGCAATTCTCTCACCATCTCTTTAAATTCGTTTACCTGTCCTCCCGGAGTTTGATCCGCCGCGTACGATCCTTTCGGCGCGAAAAACGCGACAGTCGAATAACCCCAGTAATTAGTCAGCTTTTTTCCTGTACTCGGAGACTTGCGGACAATTTCATTTTCGTTAAATTCCTGAACCGGTAAAAATTCGATGCTTGTGATTCCCAATTCTTTAAAGAAAGGAATTTTTTCAATCACGCCGCGGTACGTTCCGGGATGTTCGACTCCGGAATTCGGATGAGCTGTCAGCCCTTTCACATGCGTTTCGTAAATTACGCTGAAACGAAGCGGATAATTAATCGGTTTATCGCCCTGCCAGTCGAACTTATCGTCAACAACGATACATCGGGGCTGATGAGTAATATCATCATCATAAGAATATGTCAGATCGCGTCCCGGTTTCGTAGGATCATATCCCGAACATTTTCCGAAATCCCACTCGCCGACATCGGTTATGGCTTTCGCGTAAGGATCGATCAATGTTTTATGCGGATTAAAACGAAGCCCCTTCTCCGGAAAATAGGGACCATCTGCGCGGTATAAATAACATGTTCCGGCTTTAAGACCTCTGATAAAACAATGCCAGATATTTCCTGTCTTGTTGTTTCTTTTATCAAGCGGAATTTCTATCAATGGACTGTTTTTTTCGCCGGACTCAAAAATTATCAGCGTCATAGCCGTGGCATTTCTGGAAAAGATTGCGAAATTTACGCCGTCATGCGCAAGTGAAGCCCCAAGGGGCAGCGCTTTCCCTGTTTCCGCCGCAAGGTTGATAAGAGTCATATAATAATTATACTACAAATACCTAAAAAAAGGGAAAAGATAGTTTTCTTCCGTTACACTGTAAAAAACAATAAAAAACGCATAATAACGCCATAAAGTGGTAGTATCGCTCAACATATTTTGGTATACTTGAGGGAGAAGGAGTATCATTATGGCAAAAACTGAAAACGGTGATTATTTAAAAATATTCAAAGAATTGAAAAAATCGCTGGATCTCGATCCGGAAAATTACGAGATCAAAAGAACAGTAAAAAAGAATTTTATAAATATTCCGGATAAACAAAAAACAAATGAACTCTGTTTAACTGCCGTGCAATTAAACGCCGAAGTTCTTTTTTATATACCGCAAAAATTGATAACTTCCGAAATCTGCCTTGCCGCGGTAAAAAATAACGGAAAAGCTCTTACGCTTGTTCCCGATAATTTTAAAACTCCGCAAATTTGTCTTGCCGCAGTAAAAAAGAGAGGCAGCGCTCTTGTTTTTGTGCCCGAAAAATTGAAGACTCCGGAAATGTGTCTTGCCGCTGTGAAGAGCAGAGGCTACGCGCTTGCGTATGTGCCGGAAAAATTACGTACAAAAGAAATTTGCCTTACTGCGGTTCAAAGCCTTCAGAGCTGCAATACCGCGTTAAAATATGTTCCTATGAAAAATAAAACATCGGGTATCTGCCTTGCCGCCGTAACAAAAGACGGTTACGCAATATTAAATATGCCTGAAAAAATGAAGACGCCGAGAATTTGTTTTGCCGCCGTGCAGAATAACGGCTGGACTTTAAAATATGTGCCTGATGAATTTAAAAATCAAAAAATATGTCTTGCCGCCGTGAAAGATAACGGACGCACGCTTCAATATGTGCCGAAAGAATTACTTACTCCTAACCTCTGCCTTGCCGCTGTACAAAAAAATTCGGAAGCGCTGCGATATGTTCCTGAAAATTTAAAAACCAGAAGAATTTGTTTTTCAGCTGTAGAAAAAAAAGCCACTACTATTAAATATGTTCCTGAAGAATTAAAAACGCCGAAACTCTGCACTTTAGCGATACAAGTTGAAGAACAGAAAAAAGAAAAGTTAAGAGCCGAAAATAACAT
>Ga0209755_10007633_pt1 | contig 11691 bp, 8 predicted proteins | sample TergutCo191P1_FD_187301 | JGI IMG/M metagenome (GOLD analysis project Ga0209755, IMG submission 187301) | Cornitermes sp. P1 segment gut microbial communities from Petit-Saut dam, French Guiana - Co191P1 (SPAdes) (version 2) | ecosystem: Host-associated > Arthropoda: Insects > Digestive system >...
GGCGAAATACTTGCCCTGCTGGAAAAGAGAAAACAAAAACTTGCCGCGGAAGGCCTTTTCGATGCTGAACGCAAAAAACCACTGCCCCGCTTTCCTTCTGCCGTAGGAGTCGTAAGTTCCCCGACGGGCGCCGCGGTACGCGACATCCTCAACATCCTTGCGCGGCGCGCTCCGAATTTAAGAGTGATAATCCTTCCCGTTCCGGTTCAGGGCGAAGAAGCCGCTCCCCAAATCGCGGCACGGATTAAGCAGGCAAACCTGTGGCAGTTAGCCGATGTGTTGATCGTGGGAAGAGGCGGCGGCTCTCTTGAAGACCTTCTCCCCTTCTCTGACGAAGAAGCCGTAAGAGCGATTGCGTTATCTGACATCCCCATTGTAAGCGCCGTGGGGCACGAGATCGACTGGGCGATAAGCGACTTCGCGGCTGATTTACGCGCTCCAACTCCGTCCGCCGCCGCCGAATTGGTAAGTGAAAACTTCAGCTCAATAACAGACTACATTCAAAACGCCGCTGAAAATTTATCCGGCGTTATGCGATCACGCCTTGAAAAAGCCCGCCTGCTGTTAAAACCGTTTTCCCCGCATGACATGGAATACCGCATCCGCACAATTCTTCAGCCGCGCCTTATCCGTCTTGATGACGCGAAGGAAGCGCTAATCGAAGCAATGTCACAAAGATGCGCTAATGCGCGTAACAAAATAGAGCTGGCGTCCGCCGTAATAAAAGCGGCAAGCCCGTTATCCGCGCTTGAAAAGGGATTTTCCGTCGTTACGGACAGCAGAGGCAAGGTTGTCGTTAATGCGGCTAACGTAAAAAAAGGCGATCTTCTGTGCATCAGACCTTTAAAGGGAATTATTGAAGCCGTAGTTGAAAAAACCGCGGATGCGGATAAAAATTAAATATCACGGAGGGAACAGAGAAATTTAAATAAATATTTTACCGCTAACTACACGAACACTACGAACCCGAACTTCGATATATCAGTGTATTAATAATTGATTATTGATTATTATTTTAGATATCAAATAATCATTAAGAAGTTTTCGGACAAAAAGTTCGTATGATTCGTGTGGTTCGTGGTAAGAAGTCTTATAGATTTTTTTTAAGGAGATAAATATGGCAAAGAAAACAACAGTACCCGCAAAAAGCGCAAGCATGAAAAATTTTGAAGAAAGGCTTGAGCGGCTTGAAACGCTTGGAGAGCAAATTAGAAAAACCGATATTCCTCTTGACGAAGCGTTAGCCGCTTTTGAAGAAGGTATCCGCCTTGCAAGGACTCTGGAAAGTGATCTTGAAAAAATAGAAAACCGGATAGAAATACTTATGAACTCGGCGGATGCGCCTGCAAACGAATCACCTGTGCTGGAACTTTTTGACAGCGAAGAGTGATTGAAATTGAGAGTTGAGAGTTTAGAATGGAGAATTAAGAGTTGAGCGTAGAGAATGGAAAATCAGTTATAAAAGTTTTACCTCCTGAGGAAGCAAGAAAAATTGCCGCGGGAGAAGTTATCGACAGACCTGCGGCTCTTGTGCGGGAATTTCTTGACAACGCGATTGACGCGGGATCATCAAATATCGAAATCTCAATCGAAGAAGGCGGATGTAAAAAAACGGAAATTTCTGATGACGGAAGCGGCATGAGCCGCGAAGACCTGGAATTATGTCACCTAACGCACGCCACAAGCAAAATACGCGCTCTTGACGACCTTGAAACCGCTCTCACCCTCGGTTTTCGCGGAGAAGCGCTTGCTGCGGCTCTTGCTGTCGCTCATCTTCAAATAATAACAAGCACAGATGGCAGGGATGCGTGGCGGCTTGAAGCCGGTCCCGGCGGCAATTATCCTATAAAAATTGAGCAAACCCGCAGAACAAAAGGCACAACAGTCAGAGCGCTGAATATTTTTGAAAATATACCGGCGAGAAAACGCTTTTTAAAACGTGAAGGAAGCGAAGGCTCTCTCTGCCGTCAAACTTTTATTGATAAAGCATTAGCTTTTAACACAATCAATTTTAAATTTTATCAGGACGGCAAACTAAAACATTTTCTGCCTGCTGTCTCTTCAAAAAAAGAGCGCTTTGCCGCTTCTCTTTTGCAAACAGGCGAATCGGATTATTTGCATGAAATAAACGTAACAGGCGATGGTTTTACAGCGGCGATTGTAATCGGCGGCCCCGAACTTTACAGAAACGACCGCCGTCAATTATTTATTTTCGCTAACGGCAGAAGAATAAATGATTACGCGCTGACTCAGGCAATTGAATACGGCTCTCAGGGCTGGTTCCCTAACGGCACTCACCCAATAGGAGCCGTTTATTTAGAAATTGATCCGTCACTCGCCGATTTTAACATTCACCCCGCAAAACGTGAAGTACGCTTCCGCGACACAAGCGCGATCCATCACACAATCTCAGGCGGAGTAAAAGCTTTTTTTCATAAGCTGTATTTAAGAAGTTCACATAACAGCGCAATAATACCGGAATACGAAAATGAGGATATGAAAGAAAACTCGCACAGAGACGCAAAGGCGCAAAGACCAGAGGGGGAAGAATTATTTAAAACTTTTAATACTGATAACAAACAGAGCGCTGTTGGATTCGATAAATATAAAAATAACAACTGTGCGTTCTCCGTGCCTCTGCGGCTTCGTGAGAACTCTTCTTCAATCAACTCTTTTTCTTACGGAGAAGCGAAATACGCAGGCAGGGCTTTCGGGCTTTTTATTTTGATTGAGTTAGGTGACAAGCTTTTCATCATTGATCAGCATGCGGCGCATGAACGTATTCTTTACAATAAATTTCTTGAAGAGCCGATTCCAAAACAGGAACTGCTTGCGCCGATTCCATTCTGCACAGAAAGCGATGATGAAGACGCTTTCCTCGAAGCGAAGCGAGGAGAACTTTCGCGTCTTGGAGTGGACATTGAAAGGGATCAAACAGGCTGGCGCATCGACGCGCTTCCCGCAGATTGGTCGTTAAGCGACAGTGCAACAGTAACAGAAATCCTTAATCTGCGGACAGCCGGCGAAAACATGGCGCAGAGATGGGCTGCGACAATTTGCTGCCGCGCGGCAATTAAAGACGGCGATTACCCCGATGACGAAACCGCCTTCGCGCTCGGCAAAGAAGCGCTCACTCTAAGCGATCCGCGCTGCCCTCACGGCCGCCCTATCTGGACGGAGATAAGCAAAGACGCGCTGTTAAAAGCTGTAAAGCGTCTATGAGCTACAGCATCACTATTTTGGATGCAATCAGTTTCGCAAGATAAAATCTTGATTCCATGTCAACAGCATAGTTATTATCTAAAAAAGTTTGAAACTCAGCGATAAACGATTCAGGTAAAATTGAAAGTTCGCATACTTGATTAAAATAGGCGCGGTGAGACGGTTCAAAACGCTTATTAATGCAAAAAAGAGTTAAGCAGGCGTTTTTAATAAAACCGGCTGACGCGATAAGAAAATGAAATTTATCTCCCTGAAAAAATGCCGCGCCGAGATCTGACAAAAAATGTTCCATCTTGGATTGAATTATACTCCTCATCACAATCCAAAAATTCTCATTTAAATTTTCCAGTTGTTTCCTGATTCTGTATATCCAGTCGGATCTTGAAAAAATAATATCGCAGTTTGTTAAACGGTAGAAAACATAAGTTCCTGAATCCCTTATAAGCCATAATGATTCATTTTTAACAGAAGCTATGTTAACAACATCTTCAATTTTTTTTGTTTCTTTAAATTCAATCCGAACCGGTACATTACCGATTAAAAACCGATCTTTATCACCTTGAGCGGAACATTCAAAAACCGAGATATCATTACCATACATTCCGCTGCGCTGCTTCGCGTTTGGAATGGGAGCCGAATAAAAAACATCAAGAATTAGCGCATAATACGGATCAAGAATATCAGCCAGTGCAGCTTCATTCAAAGTTATACAATCAACGCCTTCCCATGATAAGAGGATATCCGTGAAACGGTCTACCAGTTGTTTAGTCTTATATTTCATGATAATATTTTAGCATGAGATTCTTAATATCTCAATAAAATTATTTTTATGAATAACGATGAAAATGCGGGTAAACGATTTTGTTTTAAATTTCTCGTTTTGGTGCCGCATCAGGATGTGCGTTCTTTATTACGGAAACATGGCGAATTATTAATAAAAGAAGGGATAACAGGTGTTTATCAGTTTCCGTGGGCAGCGCCGATTGCTGAGCTTTCCGAAGAGCTCACCGCCGATGAATTAAAATTTTTCGCGCATTCGTTAAGGGCGAGTATCGGAAATGAAAAAATATACGCCTCTGAAACAGACACCGTCTCTTTTCCGGCAGACACAGAAAGGATGATTCTTTTTGGTCATCATCTTAATTTGAACATATCAACCGATATTATCGGTGATAGCATCAAAAAAGTAAAAAAAAACATATTTCCCATAATACTCGGCTCATGGTTAATCCCCGAAGCAAACGAACAACATTTCCGTACCATGAACCAAAAGTTCGATATGCCTTCGCATGAAAAATTATCATTCCGCGCCGCAGCGGCTGCCAATATGCACTGGAAGCCTTTTCAGATCGGGGACAAAATTGGTTTCAAATGGAAAATCGGCAAACTGTCCTGGTTTCCGAAGAAGATGTTAAAATAAAACATACTAAATGCTAAACACGGATTTAGCTCTGAGGTTATGTAAATTTAAAACACTTTTCGTATGCATCAAAGCTCTGCTGCATACAAGTAGTGTTAAACTTTACATCAACACATAAAACGGGGTAGAGATGCCGGCACAGAGTGCCACCCAAACAATTCTTCCTCTTCCTTAAAAATTCCCTCTTAACTCAAAAATCTCGAAGCTCAATCATCACTCCCAAACCTCAAGTTCGTTCCCGTTCGTGTAGTTCGTGGTAAATTCTTTCTCTCCCTCTTCGTTCTTCGTCCGTGTGGTTCGTGGTAAATATCTTTGGTTTCCCCGTGTGGTAAAAATTCTTGGCTTTTAAAAAGTCTGCCGCTTTTTATCCTTTAACGCCGCCGACGTTCAGACCGACTACAAAGTATCTCTGCATGAAGGGATAAACAAATAAAATGGGTGCTGCAGCTACTACGGTAATTGCCGCGCGGATGCTCATCGGTGTTACCATGCCGCCGGCGCCGCCTTGGGCGGCAAGGGCGACTGCTCCGGCGTCTCCGGCGCTGCGCCCCTGATTTTGGCTTGATTGCAGGTATTCCATCAGTTTGTACTGGAGCGTGTGAAGAGACGTATTGCCGGAATTGTAAATCATGGTGTCAAACCACGAGTTCCACGCGCCGACCGCGACAAACAGTCCGACAGTCGCTAATACAGGGAGGCATAAAGGCAGAACAATCCTGATAAAAATAGTAAAGTCGCCGTAACCGTCCAAACGGGCGGATTCCAGAATGCTTTCCGGGATGCCTTTTATATATGTTCGCATAACGATAAAATTAAAAGCGTTTACAATTCCGGGAACTACGTACACCCAGAATGTGTTGACCATTCCAAGACTGCGGATAAGGAAAAATGTCGGAATAAGACCGGCGTTAACATACATGGAAAAAACCAAAATCAAAGTGTACTGTTTGCGGTAAATAAAATCATTTCTTGAAAGAACATAGGCAATCATCGCGGTAAAGAAAACGCTTGTTATCATATTGATAAGCGTCCTTGAAACAGAAATAAAGAAAGCCTGAATAATCGCCCCCGTCTGAAAAAGAACTTCGTAATTAAAAAGGGAAAACTTGCGCGGGAAGAAATTAATTCCGCCCTGAAGAGTGTCCAGCGCGTCGTTAAACGACACAGCGATTGTATTCCAGAACGGATAAAGAGTAATAAAAGCAATTAACACAAGAAAAGATGTGTTAAAAAAGTGAAAAACAATATTTTCGACCTTTGACATTGTATACTGCTTCATATCAACCTCTCTTCACCGGCTCTTTTCGCGATTTCATTAGCGATAAATATCAAAGAAATGTTTACGATATTCTTGAACATTCCGGCGGCTGTTGCGAGCGAATAATTACGGTTATTGAGCCCGAAAATCAACACATAAACGTCAATTGTATCGGAAACATCCATTACAGGCCCGTTTCGCAGCAGATACTGCATTTCAAACCCCGCGTCAAGAATACGGCCGATGCTCATTATAAGCAGAATAATAATCGTTGGTTTGATGCACGGAAGAGTTATGCGCCATATTTTTTGATAGCGGTTGGCGCCGTCAATATCCGCCGCTTCATACAGGTTCGGGTCAATTCCCGCCATTGCGGCAAGGTAAATGATCGTATTCCAGCCGACATCTTTCCAGACATAGGTAGCACCGATAACTCCCCAGAAATATTTCGGCTCGGCAAGCCATAAAACAGGCTCTTTTATAGCACCCAGCGCCATAAGCGCGTTATTTACAGCTCCGCCGTCCGTGGAAAGCATGGAAGACACAAGCCCCGTAACAATAACCCATGAAAGAAAGTGGGGAAGATACGAAATAGTCTGAATAAAACGCTTAAAAAATACCCTTTTAACTTCATTTAAGAGAAGGGCAAGACCTATCGCGGTTATAAATCCTAATGAGGTATTAATAAAACTCATCGCGACAGTGTTTCTGATCGTATGCAAAAACACCTTGTCCTGAAATAAGAACTTAAACCACTTTAGCCCTGCCCATTCCTGATCGGAAAAAGACAATGTCGGTTTGTAATTCTGAAACGCCATTGTCCAGCCCCACAGGGGAACATAAGTGAAAAGAATAACGTACAATATAATGGGCGTCCCCATTAAAAGCAGCTGTCTTTGCTGTTTTAATTTTTTCTCATAATCATCGTTTGATACATCGACAGACATTTATTTCCCCTGTGAGCTTTATAGCCGCTTACTTTCTTATACCCCAGTCGATAAGCCGCTGGTTGAGCTGCTCCTGCACATAACTATCACAAGCAGCAATTCCGTTTCTGTTCATTTCCGTTATATAAGCGCTCCACAGCCTCTCAAAATCAGCGGGAGGAGCCAAAATCATCTGAGGCAGACGCTGTCTCATTGTCTGCTCGCAGCGGGTAATGGCAATCTGCGCGTCTGAGCCGTCAGGCGGAGGAGGAAGGCTCCATGTCGGAAACCACGGAGAATTGGGCGGCGGATCCTTGTCCATCAATTCGTTAGTGCTTGTAACGCCGTAAGCTTTAAAAAGTTCGATATCTTCGGGGAGAAGAATCGCTTCGCGTTCAGGAAAGAAGAACGATAAATCCGAAGGATAGCCGTCCGTGAACGACCCCTGGATTTTCGGGAAAATATCATCCATGAGCCTTGCGCGGTTTAAAGTCTGCCAGTTATCATTCTGCCAGTTTGCCCTCTGCTCCTCTGTCCTGAAAGGAATGCCCTCGCCGTTTCTCTGCCAGTGCTTGCCTTCAATTCCCCAGTGAATCGTGCGCTGTACTTCTTCATCAAGAAGATCATTTATAAATCTGATGATTCTGACAGGGTCTTTCGCGCTGACGCTTATTCCCATGCCGCGCAAAAGATTCGGAATTGCCCTGTGGCGGTAGTGAGGCGAAATATCCTGATCAAACACAATCGGAAGCGGTACCATAGTGCGGATATTTTCACCGCGATCCCTGTTCGCCAAGTCCGCCGAATACATGAACTGCCACCCTTGAACGCTCTGCGCTAAGACGCGGCCTGCGGAAATTTTCGCCAGATATTGATCGTAGTTGTCTGTAAAACTTGTCCGGTCGATAAGCCCCTGCGCGTTAAGTTCATTGAGTTTTTTGAACCAGCGCTTTGAAATATCCTGAGTAAAGAAGTTTTTATACTCAAAAGTTTCGGGATTTACAATGCCGTTGCCCTCATTCGGATAACCTGCGAGGAAATTCGGCGGATTCCACAGTTCAAAAATACGCCAATCGTGGGTAATAATTGTAAAAGGAATTGTCGGCGAGCCGTTGATGGTCGGGTTTTTACTGTAATAGCTGCTTATCATATCAAAAAATTGATCTACAGTAGCGACTTTAGGATATCCCGCGTCTTTTAAAACAGCTTTCTGAACCCAGAACGCAGCTTGGTCGTAGTTTGGGTTCTGATCAAGCCCCTGAAAAACTCCAAAGTTAATCAAATAATAGATATGACCGTCCGAGGATTTCATTTTTTCCCAGACTTCTTTGTAATGTTCTTTAATCCGGGGAGCGTAGTTTTCGATGAGATCTTCCAGAGGGATGAGCGCACCGGCATCAATCCATTCGTTTCCCCTTAATTCAAGAATATCGGGATAATCGCCGCCGGCTATCATAACACCCTGTTTCTGCTTGGCATCGCCGACAAGAATGTCCCATTTGAAGGTTACATTCAATTTTTCTTTAATGTACTGATATATAGGGTTGTTAGCGGCAGGCTGCGGATGATTTCCTGTCTCATGAAAAACTGAAATGGTAATGGGGTAATTAGGGCGGGAAGTATCCACCTTTTCCTTATTGCAGCTTACAAGTAATGAAAATACAAGTAAGATGCCCAAAAACGATAAAAGCGCTTTTCTCATAAATTTCTCCTTTTTTATAGATCATTTTATATGATAATTGAATTATGTCAATCACACACTTTTTTTATTTTTTCGTGACATTTATACCATAAGTGTGTAAAATATACTATATGGCATTTTGGAAAAGTCCGACAGAAACTGTTGGGCGTTCTTTCACTCTATTATAATTCTTAGGAGGAATTTATGAGGAAATTGGTTATTTTTTCGATGCTTCTCGTTCTAACCGCCGGAATAGCTTCTGCGCAACTGGCAAACGGCATCTACGTATGCGCTTGGGGCAGAGGCGCCTTTGTCCCGCTGTGGGTAGAAACAAAAGAGTTCCAATACGGAACGGAGAGAGTTAGCACGGATTCGTTTACGAATGAGGAGATTTTCTACAACGGAACTGGTGTAACATGGGATCCGATTAATAAGCCCCGTGTGGACTTCAGAATTATGGGTTTTGCCCAGCATGTGGGGTTCGTCATTCACGTCAATTCTGAATTTCTGGAGTCAACAGGCAACGGTGATAACGGCGCCCAGCTTTGGGTAAAGCCTTTCGGCAATGACATGTTAAAGCTCACCGTAGCAAATCAAATGATCGAAGATACGCTGCGGGGAAGAATTTCAGCCGATACAGGGTTTGAGAATTTCGTAATGGGCGCGTCAATGATGGGCTATAAAGGCAAATTGGGGGAAGCGGGAAGGAGTCCTCAGGAACCTCTGAATCAGGACGTGATTTTCAACCGTTTCGCGGGCGGCCGCGGAACCAGCAATACCGCAAATCTTGCAAATACCTCAACCCATCTCGGTTCACCGCTTTCCAATGTATTTTTCTTAAGCAGTTCTCCAATCGACGGTCTTTTCCTTGGTTTGATGCTGCAAGGTATGTTCCCGGAAACTGAGTTAGAGGAAACATGGCGGCAAATGCAATTCGGCGCTGGTTATAGTATCAAATTGTACGATAAAGAAGTCGGTTTTATCCGCGCCCAGTATATCGGCGGCTATTTTGGAGAGGAAAAAACCTCAGAAGACAGTTTCAAATTAGAAGAACCTTCCAAATTTGAGGCGGCTTTTACGTTTTCTGCCATACAAGACCTTACTGTCGAACTAGGTGTTAAATATTGGACGCCGGTAATAGATTATATATGGACGCCGGTAAAAGACAAAGGCAAAGAATCTTTCAGAGGTATTGATGTAGCTCTGGGCGCTTCCTACAAGTACGATAAGTTTAACATCACAGCCATGGCTCAGGCGTTGTACCTTGGCGCTTATACAAATTCACGTGTTCACAATTTGAATAATGATAAGAACGAAGGCTATGACGGAGCGCACCTTGTTTTTAACCTGATTCCTTCCTATGGATTTGACTTTGGAACTGTCGGTTTAAGCCTTATTTACCAGTCAAAACTTGCCAATACAGAAAATGACGGTAAAATTGACGAAACAAGCGCCTATTCTCTGTTCGGCGCTGGGATATTTTACCAAATTGGCTTCGCAGGCGGCTCATTAAAAGCGGGTATAGCCTATGCCGCGCCGCCTATTATGACAGGATATCCCTCTGTAGCGCTCCCCGGCGGCGGTTTTGGACCCTCGTCGGACTTGAAAACCGGCTTTTACGGCAGGGGTAAAATCACTATTCCAATTATTCTGGAGTATGCGTTCTTCTAAATAGTTTTAGTCGTTTTTTAGCTTTTTTTTTGTTTTTTGTAAAGAAAAGCTATATATTTAATAGTACATTATGGAGGTTCAAATGAAGAAAAATTTATTCGTTTTTCCAGTCGTTCTTTTTTTAATGATTGGATTGTTATTAGCAGGCTGTGATGGGGAATCAAAAGATCCTGGGGGAGAAGACCCCATCGACAATCCCGACGTAACTCTTATCGACTACACTGTCACAGCGGCTACAGGTGAATTGAATGTGGAAGACACTACCATGCTCCGCTTTGCATTCACGAAAGACGGCGCTAACCATAACGTCCCCGCAGGCGGTCTGGCAGTAGGTGATATAACCGTCACAGACGATACCGGAAGCGTAAATGTGGTATCCTTGAGTACTCCAGCAGGACCAAACCGGCAGTTGACAATTACCGTCAATGAACAAGGCAATGTAAAGGTAAAAATTACAAAAGAAGGCTTTGTCACTGAGGAAAAGACGGTTATGGTGTATAAAAGACTCGGCTTTGAGGAAAACCCCGATGCCAGTATTTCCGATGTTGTCACTTTTGGAACGCCGATAAAAGGTCCGAATGTTACATTTGCTTCAAACCTCGGCGCTACCATAGCGATTCTCCCGCCGCGGACTGATGATCCCGTAAGTGTCATAAACGCCGCGACTCCCGCCCTTGATCAAGTAATTGCCACCTTTGACCCGCCGTTTGTTATGCTTGACAGCGAAGGGTCTTTTAGATGGTTTGACATGGTGTGGGACAATTTCGGCTCGGTATGGGAATTTGAGAATGAAAGCGGAGGGTCTTCCTACACCGGCAGGGAATGGCACTTGCACCAAGTTCAGTTCCAATTAGACCTTACAACAACTACAGGCGCACGGATCAGATTCCAGAAAACATCCGAAACCAATACTTCCAATGCCGAAAATAAAAACCCGGTACGATTTGAAAAAGCCGATATACAAACCGGTACAGGAAATACTGCCTGGGGTACAGGACACACTATAACTGCGGTTACTTTACGGGTAACATCAATACAGTTGCGCTCGCCTCAAAACAGCTCATGGGTGGCTATCAGCGCCGACCGAGCCCCTTGGTTTGTAGATATGTGGATCAGCAAGTTGTCTGCGGAAATCTCTGTACCGCCTCCTCCCAAAGTCTTGTACAGCACGGCAAACGGCTGGCTGGCTGAGGTTAAGAATCCAAGCGCCTCACTGGCTGATATTGGCAATCCGCCGGTTATAGATTTGACAGAAGACCCGATGCCGTCTCTAGCCACTGCAGGGGACGGTTCACAGTTGATAATATACTGGGATGAAATTGACATACGGCCGCAGGATACAGGGCACTATACCACGATCGTAGTTAGTTTCACGGGCGGCAGCCCGGGCTGGTATGGTCACGGTTCAATTTTCATGGAGGGCGCAGTTGTAAGAAAAAATATGGCGTGGGACGGTGCCAACGGCAATCCGACAAACGGCTTTAGAATACCGCTGAACGGTGCATCCTATTTC
>Ga0209755_10007634_pt1 | contig 11691 bp, 8 predicted proteins | sample TergutCo191P1_FD_187301 | JGI IMG/M metagenome (GOLD analysis project Ga0209755, IMG submission 187301) | Cornitermes sp. P1 segment gut microbial communities from Petit-Saut dam, French Guiana - Co191P1 (SPAdes) (version 2) | ecosystem: Host-associated > Arthropoda: Insects > Digestive system >...
GTATTGTGGGCAGCTATATTTTCACTGGGGTAGCAGTATTAGTACTGAAGAAATACGATGTGTTGTAAACCGGGCCATACACTTGTGCCATACAATCAGATGACAAGTGGCCACTACAGGTTAATCACAGCAGAGACTTGATGTTTGTGTTTAATTGGGTCTCATTAACTGTCGCAAATAACAAAATTCATTGTCAAAGTAAAACACTTATTTGGGTACATGAAATACCAGTAATAAAGGTATGAAATAACTGCAAACATCATTAATGCATGAATTTTTTATTAACCTACAACTCTTTTTGGAAGCATAAAATACATTAAACAATTAAGACACAGCTGCATCCAACACAGTACAAAAGAAATCAACCTCATGTAACAAAAAACAAAGCAAAACTAAATGAAGAGTGATCTGTGCAGTTGTGGCAGGGTGCGGAACAATGATCCACCCACATGATTCATCCCTGTTCACTGGAACCACTCATGGAAGGTCAACAGCAAATCAATAAGGCTCACAACCATCAAGACTCTACTGTACCAAGTATATTATGGACTTACCTGGCATGGCAATCTTTGTATCATACTAATCCTCTCAAGAGACTCAAGATTAGTATCGAGTTCACAAAATAGAAAACACCCACACTTCTGAAGAGAAAGACTACAGATGCATGGTGTTATACACAACATTACACAGAGGAACCAGCGTTATCCTGTCATTCCTCAAGAGATGCAATGATACACAGCCAGCAGTCAGAAGAAGGGCACAGGACATGCAAGCACCCAACCACCTATACGCACGCCAGTCTCAGCGTGTTACCTTTCTGGCTACCATGCTTCTCAGTCTTCTCAACATAGTCCCAGCCGACAGCTGACTGGTCCTGGCGATCCGTCTGTATGCCATACTTGCCACCAAACCCTCTGGCATAATCTGAACCCAACCCAGTAAAAATATCAAGTGAAACTGTTGCTTCTTCAAGAAAACTCAATTATTTTCTCAAGAACAGTGAAATCAAACCCTTAACAATTCCTGTGAAACAGTATGCACTCACCAGACAAGTGATAAAATTGAGTAACACTTAAGCTAAGGTAGATTATTTAACCAGAACGCTGCCATTTGTTGTTCCTACTTGCGAATTCTCACAAGAAATATCAACAAATACATACAGCAGATATCACTCAACTCACAGTATGAGTAAACTCATAATGTCAGTGCTGGACAGTTTCCACACTGGTAGACTTGTATGGGAAAATCATACTGCTGGAGTATGAGTAAACTCTTTTATCATCCAGCAAGGGGGTAATTCAGACACTTAGTATTACAGATCTGCAACACATGGACAGCTAGACCACATACACAGTTACAGCAGTTTAATACACGTCCAATAGAGCTACCCCATTACGGGCCTGAACAGGGCCTTAATGGTTCCAAGAGGTTGAGGCTCCCAGAATTTGTAGACAATCGGCACATGAAGGTGCTAAGGTTGTCAGCCCCAAGCACTCGCCGCACTTACCCCCCAGGAGAGGTCCCTAGTACTTATTTCCATTACAGGCTGAGTTGACCCAAAGGTCATAGTGCACCTGGAAGGATTAAGTCAATGTAAAATCCAAATGACCCCATCAGGAATCAAACCCGTGGCCTTCCAGCTTGTAGTACAGTGCCTCAACCAACTGCACCATCATGTAACCTGTCCATGGCCAATAAGAAAGTTAAATCATATTCTAAATATAGCAAAGAGTGACCTTCCTTCTTCTTGGCACTACAGCCCTGGGTGAGCCTTGGCCTCCTCAACAATCAGTCTCCATTTCTCTCTGTCTTTCATCTTCTCCATCCACTGCTTTATCTTCATTACTTTCAGGTCTGCTACCACATCATCCATCCATCTCAAACAAGGTCTTCTTTTTCTTTTTCCTATAAACAGTCTTCCTTCCATCATCTTTCTTGGCATTGCTCCTATTTCCATTCTCTTTACATGTCCCAGCCATCTTCTCTTTGAGCTTTTATAAATTTCACAATATCCTCCCCATTTATGGGTCTATTCAATTCTTCATTATTTCCAATTCTCCAGATATCCCCCTCTTGGATCAGTTCACAGATCTTTCGCAGTATTTTCCTTTCGAAAATCCTTAACAAATTCTCGTCGGATTTTGTAAGGGTCCAGGTTTCTGATCCATGTTACTAATGGTCTTATCAGCATTTTATATATCTGCATTTTGGCAGATCTCTTTATAATCTTGCTTTTTAGTATATGATAGTTAGCTGCATATGGTCTGTTTCCTACCTGTATTCTGTCTTTTACACATTCAATAATCCTTCCTTCTTTATGCATTACATTTCCAAGATATTTGAAACTGGACACTCTTTCAAATACTTTATCTCCTACTTTCCAATTCTGAGTTTGTCGTCCCTTCTGAGTTGCAGAAACAATCATATATTTAGTCTTTTTTTTCATTCACTATTATTCCCATTTGTTGGGTTTTCTCCTCTATTTCTCTATATACTTGTCTTATCCTAGTTTCTGATCCAGTAACTATCACATCATCATCAGCATAATGCACAGATCTGGCTTTACTTTGTATAGATTGTGCCTCTCTGGTCTATTTCCTGTGCAGCATTGTGTAGTGCTAGTATAAAGGGAGTTGGTGACAGACCATCACCTTGTTGAACTCCTTTATTGAATTCGAAGGGAGCACTTACTTGATTGTCAATTTTCACTTTTGCTTTTGGTTTGACACATAGTCATCCTTATAAGCCTGATTAGCTTCTGTGGTATTCCCATTTTGTCCATTGCTCCGAACAATCTTTCGCTATTTATACCACCAAGGCCTGTTTAAAATCAATAAAAAGCATATGTAAGTCTAACCCATGTTCGTTATGCTTCTCTATCATCTGCCTAAGTACGAAACTTTGGTCAATTCTGCTTTTATTTCGATGGAATCCACACTACTCCCCTACTATCTTTTCTGTGATGATTTTCAGTCTTTCATTTAGGATGCTTGAGAATATCTTATATGTGTTGTTTAAGAGTGTAATGCCTCTGTAGTTGTTACAGTCTACTTTGTCCCCTTTCTTATATATGGGCAAATTATTCCTGTGTTCCATTCCTGGGGCATACTTTCTGTTGTCCATATTAATTTGGTTAGTTCGTGGACTGCATCCATTAATCCTTCTCCTCCACATTTTATTAATTCCACTACAATTGTATCTTCCCCTGGAGCCCTGTTATTTTCCATCCTTTGTATGGCATGTCTGATCTCTTGTTGTGTAGGTTCTTTACATATTTCCTGTGGTTGTTCTAATCCATGATCTGGCAGGGAAGCGTGACACAAAACTTAAAAAACAGTAGTATCTTCAGTTGTTCATATTCTTGTACTTGTACTTTCTGGTTCGTTCAATGATACATGAGCAACTTAGGTTATGTGATGTCACATGGCATGATGACTATGCAGGGTAAATTAAAAGCAGCTGTTCTGTGGTGCTATTTGTGAATGGATGAAGAAAAATGGATAAGCATCTCTACCTCAACCATTTCTAACACAAATACTCATCAATTTTGGATAATACTAAAAAGAATGGTCATGGTCAATTTATAATTCCTCTTTCAAATACCCGAAAAAACAACAACAAATTGGCAGTTCGGTCAAAGTTACCTCTCTGTGATTCATGCTTTTCGATCTTCTCAACATGATCCCAGCCGACGGCAGACTTGTCCTGGCGATCAGCCTGAACACCATACTTCCCCCCAAAGCCACTGCTGTAGTCACGCTGAGAACCATGCTTCTGTATCTTTTCTTTATAGCCCCAGTCTTCTGCACTCTGCAAAATGCAGCTTTATTAACAAAGAGGTATGGACTTGAACACAATCACAGCAACGTCCATTGTTGTTTCAAAGCATGTGACTGCAAAAAGCAAATGTGGCAATACAGTGTCCATTTTACTGTGTCCCAGCATGGCTGTTGTCACAGGAGCTTCTTTGCATACAAAGCTTGCATGCGCTGAAAATTGAGAGTCTAATTTTAACCCGCAGTTCAATAATTGCTCAAATTCCTGATGGATACAGTCATACTATATGATAAATGTGCCAAGCTCTGAGACACAATAAAATCAGCATTTTGTAATAATGCAATCTCATTCTGCCCAGTTCTGTCATGACATACAGAACATGAAATTATGAAATACAAATGTTAAGAACAGACAAGAAATTTAATATAATTGTCACTCTGTGTTGTCAGCCATACATGTGGCAACAAATCATTTGTTGTAGCATTTCAAACATATTTAGACCAATGCTAATATTATTTTTGCCACCAGTTGCCACCCACTTGCCTATGGTGAGCTCAAGGCTCTGTTATCCATTACATAATGTGTAACTTTATTTGGAACCCAGCCATTTCACCAATTCTGTGAGTGGTGCTCATACTATTGTGTACCTTGTCTTGTCGATCAGTCTGCACACCAAACTTGCCCCCAAACCCAGTGCTATAATCGCGCTGTGACACGTGCTTCTCCACCTTGGCTATGTAATCATGTCCAACAGCAGAGCGGTCCATTCTGGATAAACAACACGACAGAATTGAAAAGTCCTACAAAGTACATTTCAATATCCAGATACACTAAAACATCCACAATATACAAGAATGTAGCTCTGATGATATAAACAAAAATTCACGGGAAGTTTTAGTGTGAAAACCTCTCAGAAGGTTCCCACTTGAATACATGATCAGGTCGTAATTATTAGGTTATTTAATAATTTCATATCATGTGCATAAATTACACAGTAACGAACAGGATGAGAAAAAGATAATCAAAAAGTGAATATATTACAGTTTAGCAAACGATAGCTGAGGTTTGTAGCACGGTCCTGGACATGAAAAAAAAATCTGAAACCTCAGAACATCATGAGTTTAATGCAACGTAAGAACTGGTAAAATGTTATACCTGTAAAGTTACCATAATGACATAAGCAGTTTGAGGTGCAATAAGAATACTCCAACAAGTTCCAAACATTTGATAGGACTAAATTCACTCAGAACTAGTTCCCAATCACGAGCTTCCCGAATATGCAGATGAATCTTCACGAGCTTCCCAAGCATGCAGATGAAACTTCAAGTTCAATAACAAGGTATATTTGTTTCAGCTAAACTGCAACTGCTAAAGGAAGTCCTTCCATCACTACAAGCACCGATTGCATGTGACCCATGACAAGAGAAAAAAGAAATGCCCACCAGGTATTGGTGACAAAAACCTCTAAAAAAAAACAGCCACTTGGAACACAAAGATAGTGACACATTGACAACATGAAGATAAATCTTTAAGGGTAAGATAATTTTCAATGATGAGAAGTGGATGAACCTGGTGCAGATCGTATACAGTATGAGGCTTTGGTATTAACACTGTTGAAGCCATGATTCTACCACCACAGTGCAGGTCATAAAATGATAAACGTATTGAATATACTGTCAAATCTTCAGCTCGCAGACTGTCACTGCATGACTCACATCAGCAGGCATGTCCACTAGACTGGAAGAACATCAACCACTCTCCTATAATAAGAACAGAGGCAGCAGTGAACCAAGGGTATATGTTCAATAAACTATCTATGCGCATGTTATATTAATACAAACCTGTCAGTCTGTACACCAAATTTTCCACCATAGCCAAATGCTGCTTGAGGACCCTCTTCCAACTGTTTCTGCTTCGAAACGGCATCTGCTTCAGCTGTCTCTGCTCGTAGCTTATTCATACTGGAAAATATGCCCACATCTGTACTCAGATTGCAACACTTTATTTATATTGTGCAGTACCTGTTTACTTAATAATGAAGGGAGCTCAGTTTAAATAGCATCAAGTGACAGGAGAGTTGGTCAATAAAGACTTGGAAAGAAATGTGGATGTGGCATCATTCCAGGCACCATACTGCTGAGGGAATGGGGGAAAGAAAAAAAACACACACACACAGAACACTAGGAATAATAAATAAATACATATACAGAGAATACAACAAAATTAATGAAACAAACAGATCCATAGGATAATGATATACGTCACCATACATAACACAAAGCTAGCGAACTAAATTAACATGTCAGAAAGAACTTATTAGAACTCAAAATTCCATGAACTGTAGCACTGCACCACACCTACTATGACATTTAACTAAAATCAAATGCCAGACTTCGAACAGAAATGATGACTGACCAGGTCACATGAAACTGTTTAAGATTAAGGACCAATAAGGCGACATTTTACAAATGATACATATTACACTGTTACTTCACTCACCTTTTCATAAAATACAGAGAAAACTGGCATGTTGTCACATGTCACAGTTGGGTCAGCAAAGGTAAACATAAGTAAAATAAGTTTTAAAGAACTCCCACTTACTCGATAGCACCAGCAGTGCGTCCAGAGCCCTCCACTGTGCGAGAGCCCCATCGTTGCTCCTCTTCTGTAACATCATTCACAAAGTCCGGGTCTGTTTCCCAGTCATCATTATTTCCGTTCGACACGTCAAGCTTCGTCCCAGCACTTGCTTTCCACATGACTGCCGACTAGGAAGTCTGAAAATCCAGGTGGATTTATTAGAAAAACAATACACGCAAAAATACACTGACCTGACGAAATATTCCTTTAAGCCAGAATATGACAGTAACTACTTATATATACATGCACAATTCCCACAAACGTAACATCTTTTTCAGCGTGCGATCTGACATAGCACTGTTCAGAAGATGTAAACTGACTAATCTAAGTTTGGGAACACAATTTACATTTCCTGTTATCATACACACTCAAACTCACATGCAGACACTACACGCCCTCTCTCTTATACCGTATTACAAACTTCGTCGTTATATCTCTACTATCGCACTTCACGCACCTTGTACCACAGATTATCTAGTATCCTCCGACGACTCAGATCTGGCAAAGCATTGGCGAGAAAGTCAAATAACGCTAAGCGCAAATGATAAATACAGTGATAACGCTTACAATATTATTATTGCGCTCTTCTTTGTTATAAGTTGAGTTTTGACCTCATAAATGAATGTGTTTATACACTAATTTGACTGAGTAGTTCCTGCTCGGTAAAGATGAAGTTCCGGCATGTCACAGAGTGTATGAGAATGATGACGTTTAAAATTATGAAAGGATATATGGAACCTCCTTCGGTTTCACATTTGCCTGGTACAAGATCGCCATTTTCCGGGTCGAGTACGAGTAGGCCAATGGGAGTTGCAAGAGCTGCAATCTGGTGGCCTTTTTTTTGAACTACATACAATCCTCCCAGGCCAGGGATCGAAATTAACTCACTAGTTCCCAATAGATGACTCTAAATACTGGTGCTGCTAGCACAAATTCCAGTTCCGGTACGTAGCAGCACTTATGAGAAACTTCATGTCCTCAATTACGGGTTACACTTTCCACATACCTCCTCCATCCCTATGATAGCTCAATATAAGGTCGCCATTTTCTACATGCGATTTTATTCATTGTTTCATTTACAAACAATTCCCATTACTAACCAGATCATCACTTACTGCCTTTTCAGAGCTCCAGTTAATTCACGGTGCAACCACCAGATTGCAAGACTAGGCCTTCGTGTCGCTCACACGTAAAATAACACGGAAAAAAGTCTAATAATTATGACATTCAAGTATTACTGCATCAATAAAGCAATTACCACACAGGACGCTTTCGTGAGAAAGCCATACGGAATGCAATACCCTATGTTCCGGGAGTAAATTACAAACCTTATGGCGAATTCAGAACGTTGAAGGTAGATTCATTCCTGTCAAACGTCGGCAAGTTTACACCAAACGATACACCTTTACATCCTGGAAGATGGAAATGTTTAAATTTCCAATGTGAAAACCCCAAAATCCAATATGCATGTTGTAAACCAACTTTGAATAAACCATCTGGTTTCATGGGTCATTACAGTTTTGTAGGTTTACCAATGCAGGGCATTTTTGTGGTATTTCTACTGGAATCATCTTGCATGTAGCATTGCCACTTATCATTTAACCAGGCAAACTCTGTGGTGAGTGAATGACCAAAATTATTTTGAATTACAATTCTTCCACCACTAGAAATATGCCTCCTTGTGCAAATGCATACATTGCACACCTGGTCACATGAAGATGTGCCCGAAAAGCAAAATCATATTTTCACCGTGACCATGTGGGAGAAGAGTTTATTCCTGAGGAAACAACTTTGAAATGCATCTCCGATTCACATGCAGCCAAGACTGATACGTCTCAGGGCAGATTCTAATCCCATAAATTTGTGACTATGGTGATGAACTTGTGTCTTCCATAAAAGCAGTTTCTTAACCAGATGTACTCTGTTAAAAGCAACTGTAACTACAATTACAGAGGATTACTTGTGTTATTACCAAACACCACTTTACTTTTCTTAAAAATATATTGTATTATTCTCATATGTAATTAATATACAGTGATATGTGCAGAAAAATAAATATGTTACAGTTAACATGCCCAGTTGTGTATGTAAGACTAGGTGAAACAGAACATCTGAACACCAACATGACATATACTGTGAGGTACCCTGTAAATAAGTGTATCACTAGGCATTCATTGTGGTCCACTTAACAAATACCACATCTGAAGACACGAACTTCTTTCTGCTGACTTCAGTCAACTTGCCACTGAAAAAAAAAACACAAAGGTATTAATTTTTGGAACAGTTATAACTATAGTAACTTCCTCCTGACTTTCATTTAGTGACGCTTTGTCAACTGCATACACAATACAGCGCGAATGGTTGGACAATTATGAACAAAAATTTAGAAGAATGGAGGAGCAAGTTGTTGTGTTATGACATCTACCTGAAGGGATCCACCAAAAAGTATCAGTCAAGACAGCTAGTCTCCACATAAGATTTTGAACTAGGTACAAAGAAGATGTACATTAAACAGCAATGGTTTATATTATATGGTCTTGTGAAAAAATACATTTTGAAGGAAACTACTGCCTCCATCTCCACTTCTAGTCTGAAGACAGTGGCAACAGATTCCTTCAAGATATTACTACTGATCCACCAGATTATACTACATCACATCCCACCACCACAAAAAAAACTCATATCTGTGTAGTGGTTAGCATGTTCATCTGTTGTCAGACTCAATCTGATGTTTGGAATATCACATCTTAGTTTAGTGTCAGTGCCCAACAAAGTACACTGTACCTGGTTGGATGTCATATGTCGTGATAAAATACTTCAGAGGATTAAAGAATGCATTATTGATGTTCCAGCCTTCATGATCAATTTGCATTCAGCATTCATTTTGATCAGGCTTCAAGAACACATGGCAGATACAAGACACGAACACACTTAATTTGGTTCGAGCAGACAACTTGTGGGATGTATGTAGGATGGGAGTACAGTATTAATAAATTTGCAAGAAATTAAAGAAGTGACTAAGCAATACTTGATGAATAAGTAAATGGGGCTTGTTCCCCATAGGGCGATGCAGGTCTTCTGGGATGTGATGCTGTCTTGTTGAGTTATTTCCTGACATTTCAAAAGACTGTACAACTTTCACCACTAGGATCAAGCAGCCCAAAACCTTGAAGGCACGAAAGTCCTTTCAAATTTTGGGAATTACTCACTCAATGATACAGTTTCACATCTAACAAGACTAGCACCTTCAACAACAATGCTCCGAGATCCTCAAATTTATCAGACATTTCTTTTCTCCAAATCCCAACCAGTCTCCCACCTGATATGAAGCAGAGGCTCTCTCCAATGGTTTAAGCAGTGGTGCATGAAGTAGACCACTCACCTCTATCTAGTACCTTCATTAAGCATACATAAATCTACACATCCACTCCCCCACATCTTCCAAGCATGATGCTTAATTAAGCACAGAAAGAACTCATACAGAAATGAGTTTGTGAAGCTGTGAACAAACTCACTGAGGATAGGTTCCACAGATGAGCTTTTGTGTACCTGGCGATAAAACCTTTAAGATTTATGAATAACATAGTTCCCACACACTACACAGCATCACAACCGAAAAGACCCAAGAGCAAAAGGGCATATATCTAAATCAGAACAGACTGTTACTTGATACCTTATTTTTAGAGTATTTTCTCAAAGTAAATATTTTCAATTATATTAATGCAGCATTTTTTTATTTATTGCTTCATGATATTAGTTACTCACTCTATGGGGCAGAGTCCTTCTTGAAAAGCTAACCGGTTCTCAGCTAGTCAAGAAATTCTCTGCATTTTATTAACCCTAAGGTTCATTACAGCATTCACAAGTGCCTGCCACCTGTCCCCGTTCTGAGTGCTTCATGATATTAAAATTGTAATAAGTGAAACAACCACATGTAACTTTATGGCTGTTTATGAATACAGTAATATTATGCATATATACAGTAAATTCATGTATGCAGCAAATGCATATATGCATAAAATCTAGATTCGCCCAGTGAAAGCCAATACCAAATACGTTGGCAGACAGAAGCTCATACAGCAGCATAAAGGAATTTACTGCAGGTACTAAAACTTAACATGACTTAAAAGACCAGACTTACCCACTTGAAGTTCCTCTATCTCCTGAACATGACCTTACAAATCAAAATCAACCATTTTCAGTAATTACCCTTAATCCTCCTCCTCCCTCTCCCGCATGTTTCCTCTCTGCTTCCTCTAGTCTTCTCTCTAATTCCTCTTTCTTCGACAGTTGAATCTTCAGTCTCTCCGGATCTTTGATTCCTCGAGCCTCTTGTGCCCTCATTCTCCTTTCCACTGCTTCAACTTGTTGTCTTCTTCTTGTTTCCTACAAGCAGTTAAATATTTTTAAAGTAATATATTTTAAAGATAATGGTGACATAATGTACACGGTTTCAACATGGACACCACCTGCACATTTTTGAGGTGCATGCATCAATATTATTACAACATAAATGCAAAGAGCTGCATGTACATGAACTGCAAATGTTAACAAAGTTGTTAGTCAATTTCTTTTTCCTGTTCAGTTCAGTTCTTGTTTATTATCCATAGATCCAATTTAGTTACAATTAACATAAGGATATTGAAATTGTCCTAAACATCTAAAACAACATTTAACAAAATTTATAAAAAATATTTATCACACATAAGTATTGCTGTAGATACTTGTCAAAGATACATTTGTATTGTTTGTACAATAAATTAGTTGGAATAAGATTGTACAAGAATAAGAATATACATAAAACTGACAATACCAGTGATCTAGATTACAATAAGACCATATTTCTATTTATTATTGTAATTAAAATACTCTTCCATTGAATACAATGAATGTAGAAAAAGAAATCACTTTAAAGCATGTTTGAAAAGTTTTGTTTCATTAGACAATTTTTTTTAATATTTATTGGGAGGTGATTAAATAGCTTTACTTAAAAAAAAAAAAAATTAAACCCCCTTTGCAATGCAGTCAAATTGGTCATTGGAAGATGCAAATTTGTACTGTATCTTGTATTAATGCCATGGATTTCTTGGTTAGCTGTATATGAATCTCTGTTCTTCACAATGAATAATAAAGAAAATATGTACTGTGAATATAAATGTAATATTTCAAATTTTTTAAACAACTGTCTACTAGAGTCTCTGTACTTTATCTTAGTAATGATTCAAATTATTCGTTTTTTAATCTTAAAAACATTATTGTTGTGCGATGATTCCC
>Ga0209755_10007635_pt1 | contig 11690 bp, 7 predicted proteins | sample TergutCo191P1_FD_187301 | JGI IMG/M metagenome (GOLD analysis project Ga0209755, IMG submission 187301) | Cornitermes sp. P1 segment gut microbial communities from Petit-Saut dam, French Guiana - Co191P1 (SPAdes) (version 2) | ecosystem: Host-associated > Arthropoda: Insects > Digestive system >...
ATTACGGCACAATACCGATTGTACGCAAAACAGGCGGTCTTGCAGACACAATCCAAGATTGCCGTCTCGGTGATGGGAATGGCTTCACATTTGAAGAATACACATCAAGAGCGTTGATGAACGCAATTAAGGCTGCACATGATTTATACAAAAACAGGCGAGAAGACTGGGAAAATCTCATGCGCGAAGCGATGGATTATGACTTCGGCTGGGAAAGCAGCGCGAAAGCCTACGCAAACCTATATAGAGAATTAGAAGGATAAGATTAAGTAGTAAATGTATATTTTTGATGAAAACGACAAATATTTCAGATCCCCGGGCGGTGCAATCAAACTGTCAGGAGAACTGATACTACAGATTAAGTTGCGCCGCGGCGACGCCGCGAATCCGCGAGTATGCGTGTATCCCGATGGTGGAGAAGTCGAAGAAATACCGCTCGATTACGTTGAGGCTGTAGGCAACTACGACCTTTACAAGATTGTACTCGGCTTTGAGACCGTGGCACTTTATTGGTATCATTTTCTCATAGATACCGTACATCAGGGTACGATGGCAATTCCGGAGCATGAGGGCGGTGGTTTTCAGATTACCGTATACAAACCGGAAAAAAGTCAGCCAAATTGGATACAAGGCGGGGTAATATACCACATATTTGTTGACAGATTCAGAAGTGACGGCAAGTTTCGTCCGAAAGCCGGAGCAATAAATCGGGAAGATTGGGGCGGTTGCCCGTACTTTCTGCCCGATGAGCGGGGAATTGTCCGCAACAATGACTTCTTTGGCGGCAATCTCTACGGTGTTATAGAAAAACTCCCCTATCTCGAAGAACTTGGGGTCAACTGCATATACCTGAGTCCTGTCTTTGAGGCAGATTCAAACCACAAGTACGACACAGGCGATTTTATGAAAGTAGATGAAGCTTTCGGTGGCGATGAAGCACTGGAAAAGCTGTGTAAGCAAGCCGATAAGCGAGGAATAAAGGTCATACTGGACGGCGTGTTCAACCATGTCGGAAGCGACAGCGTATACTTTAACCGCTACGGAAACTATAACAGCGTCGGAGCATATAAAAATGAAAGTTCGCCATACCACGATTGGTTTTACTGGAAAGATGACGGAACCTACGAATCTTGGTGGGGGATAGAACTTCTCCCCGCTGTAAACAAACAAAATGAAGGCTACAGAGACTTCCTTTGCGGCAAAGACGGTGTTATTGCGAACTGGATGAAGCGCGGAGTCTCAGGTTGGCGGCTAGATGTCGTTGACGAAATACCTGATGTGTTGCTTGACCCGCTTTGTCAGGCAATGAGACGCGAAGATAAAAACGTGTATATTGCCGGGGAGGTCTGGGAAGATGCGTCTCACAAAATTGCATACGATGTGCGTCGCAGGTATTTTCTCGGAGGACAGCTCACAAGTGTAACAAATTACCCGCTGAAAAATGCGATAATTGCCTTTATAAAAGACGGAGATGTGAGTGCACTTGCATATACCATGGCATCACTCTACAGAAATTACCCGAAGTATATCCTGGATTCACTGATGAACATAATCGGAACGCATGACACAATGCGTATACTGACAGTGTTAGGAGGGGATAATTTTCCGAAAGACAGGCTTTCGATGAGTCACTACAGTCTGACGGAAGAAGAACTGATTCTCGGGAAAAAACGACTGCGGCTCGCTGCGGCACTGCAATTTACACTGCCGGGTGTACCATGTGTATACTATGGTGATGAAGTAGGAATGGAAGGCGGTGCCGACCCGTTCAGCCGACGGTGCTATCCGTGGGGTAACGAGGACACGGAACTACTGGAATGGTACAAAAAATTATCTAAAATCCGCAAAGAGAACAGTAGTTTCAAAGATGGCGAATACACGCTCATTGAGGCTAGAGACGGGCTATTTGCTTTCACTCGGGGCAAAGGCGAAAACAAAGTGTTAATAGCTGTAAACATATCCGAAAAAGACAGGTCAGTAACCATAAAGGGCTTTACCAAAGACCTGCTTAGTAACAAGAAAATACAGACACCGGTTATAAAATCAGAAGAGGTGGGAATTTACAAATGTTAGATAAGTTGATTGGAAAAGCAAAACTAAAAGGCACAAATTATAGCGATAAAGAAATATTCTCCATGTTGTTCTTGGATAAACTTGAAGTTTTACGTGGGGTGACACTCGAAATTGCAACTAAAGACGACATCTATGTTGCGCTTGCTTCTCTTGTCAGAGACCAAATGATGAAAAATTGGACAAGAAATATTGCAAACAGCCACAACAAAAAGAAAAAGCAAGTTTACTATTTCTCTCTTGAGTTCCTTCTCGGACCTATGCTGGAGCGGAATATACTGGCGTTGGGCTTGGGCGACATCTGTAAGAAAGCGATGAAGGACTTAGATATTGACTTGCAGGACATCTATGCCGTAGAGCTTGACCCCGGACTCGGAAACGGTGGTCTCGGAAGGCTTGCAGCATGTTTTATGGAGTCGCTTGCATTTTTGGGAATCCCCGGAAACGGTTGCTCAATTCGCTATAAATACGGATTGTTTGAGCAAAAGATAGTTGACGGGCATCAAGTAGAAATGCCTGATAACTGGCTTCGCAACGAATCTGTATGGGAAGTCAAAAAGCCTAATAAAGCTGTACTTGTCAAATATTACGGCAAGCTCCGCGAAGAACGGGCAGCAGACAGGATTTACTATCACCACGAGAATTTCGAGCCTGTAATAGCCATGCCGTATGACGTGCCGCTGCAAGGTTTTGAAGGAGAAACAGTCAACACACTTCGTCTCTGGAGTGCGGAATCAACACAGCAGTTTGACTATGGCGCATTCTCGGGCGGAGACTACTTAAATGCCGTATCACAGAAGTATTCGGCGGAAGCCATATCGGAAGTGCTGTATCCGGACGATTCAAACTATCAAAACAGAATACTCAGGTTAAAGCAGCAATACTTCTTTGTGTCGGCAGGTTTGCAGAGTATTTTAAACCACTATAAACAAAACTACGGAGACGTGAGAAAACTCCACAAATATGTCTCGGTACACATAAACGACACTCACCCCGCGCTTGCCGTGCCTGAGCTTATGCGTTTGCTTATGGACGATGAAGGTCTGGGCTGGGATGAGGCTTGGGAAATCACGGTTAAGACAATATCCTACACGAACCACACCATACTGCCGGAAGCACTGGAAAAATGGGCGGAAAATTCATTTTCAGAGCTTCTGCCGAGAATATACATGATAGTATGTGAAATTAACGCACGCTGGTGCGCTATGCTCAATGAACGCTATAATGGTGATGCAGGCAGGGTATCAAGCATGGCAATCATCAACTACGGTGAAATTCATATGGCATATCTCGCCATTGTCGGCAGCCATGCAATAAACGGTGTTGCAAAAGTACACAGTGAAATCCTGAAAAACGAATTATTCCACGGATTTTACGAGATATATCCCAAGCGTTTTAACAATAAAACAAACGGCATAGCTCACAGACGCTGGGTGCATAAGGCGAACCCGGAACTGAGCAATCTAATTTCTGATACAATCGGACCGGAGTGGCTGAGAGAACCGCTAAAGCTCAAGTTGCTTGATGAAAAAGGTGCGGTTCACGATAAGAGATTTCTCGAAAGACTCCGTGAAATTAAGCGTGAAGATAAGGTTAAGCTGGCAAAGATTATCAAAGAGAGTAACGGCATAATTGTAAGCCCTGACTCCATCTTTGATGTGCAGATTAAGAGAATTCACGCATACAAGCGTCAGCTGCTGTTTTTGCTTAATATCATAGATCTCTACTACGATATAATAGACAACCCGACCAATATAGTCCCGAGAACATTTGTCCTTGCGGGCAAAGCGGCACCGAGTTATCATTTTGCCAAGGAAATCATAAAATTCACATCTGTTGTAGCTGATAAAATAAACAATGACCCGCGCGTTAAAGACAGCCTTAAAGTGGTGTTTCTCGAAAACTACCGCGTATCGCTTGCCGAGAAAATTTTCCCTGCAACAGATTTGAGCGAGCAAATTTCTACAGCCAGTATGGAAGCGTCAGGCACGGGCAACATGAAGTTTATGATGAACGGCGCGGTGACAATCGGCACTTACGACGGTGCAAATATCGAGATTTTTGAAGCTGTCGGCAAAGGAAATTACATCTCGTTCGGTCTTACCGTTCCGCAGGTGTTTGAACTTCGCAGAAACCACAGCTATAACAGCCGCGAATTCCTCTACGGACATGAACGTCTAAAGCGCATAGTACATGACTTTATCAATTCGGACTGGCAAGATGCGCTCAGAGCGGACTTCCCGTATATCTTTGACTCGCTGATAACACATAACGATGAATTTTTCGTACTAAAGGATTTTGACGCATATGTGCAGGCACAAAAAAATGCCACAAAGCTGTACAAAGACGTTGATAAATGGTCTGTAATGTCAGCAATGAACATCGCACACTCCGGTTGCTTCTCAAGCGACGAAGTAATAAGAAAGTATGCAAAGGAAATTTGGAATGTCGAAGTATAAATATCCGCGTTCGTCAGGCGTGCTAATGCCTGTGACATCACTGCCGGGGCCTTACGGCGTAGGCGTGTTGGGTCAGCAGGCTATGAACTTTATTGATTTCCTGTGTGACACAGGATTTCACGCATGGCAAATTCTGCCTGTCGAACATGCAAATGGTTGGTGTAACTCACCATACAGAGCTGTTTCAGCATTTGCAGGAGAGCCGAACCTGATAGATCCGGAAATGCTTCTGGAGATGGGACTTGTCACCGAAGATGAGTTAAACGAGCGAAAAAACGGACTGAGCGAGACTCGTGTCGAGTATGGTCTGGTTCGTGAGAAACAATGGAAACTGCTCAGAACTGCATACTCACGCCTTGAGGGTAAACCTTATGAGAAGTTTAAACCTTTTTGGCTTGACGAGTATACGCTGTTTTTTGCACTTAAACAGCATTTTGGCGAGAATGCATGGTTTAATTGGGAAGATGTATCTCTCCGCCGTCATGATAAGGCGGCTATAATGAAGTTTCGCAACGAGCATAGTGAAGAACTGGAATTTCACAGATTTGTGCAATGGCTCTTTGATATGCAGTGGAATAAGATTAGAAAATATGCGGCAAAGCGCAAAATATCACTAATCGGGGATATGCCGATTTATGTAGCTGATGACAGTGCTGAGGTTTGGAGCAGGCAAGACCTCTTTGAGGTGGATAAAAATGACAAGTTTACGTCTATAGGAGGCGTTCCGCCTGACTATTTCAGTGAGGACGGGCAGCGTTGGGGTGATCCCATATACAATTGGAAACTGCTTGCAGATGAGGGCTTCAAATGGTGGGTAGACCGCCTGGGAGCAAACCTGGCGCGTTATGATGTTGTGCGACTCGACCATTTCAGAGGTTTTGAAAGCTATTGGAGTATTCCGGCTGAGTCAAAGACGGCGAAAACCGGCACGTGGAAAAAAGGGCCGGGTATGTCTCTGTTTAAGGTGCTTAAAGAGCAACTAGGCGACTTGAATCTTTCTGTCATAGCTGAGGATTTGGGGATAATTGATGAAAAAGTCGAAAGGCTTCTCGAAAAGTCTGAGCTCCGAGGTATGCATGTGCTACAGTTCTCCTTATTAGGTGATGCCGACAGTTTGCCGTATAATATAGGAAAAGGTTCTGTGACTTATACAGGAACACATGACAATACAACTACTCTCGGTTGGCTTTATGAGCTCTCTCATGCCGAGAGGGATAAAATCTTGTTTTATACCGGTTTTGACGGAGACTGGCAGAGCGGTGGCCCAAACAGTGCTATTGCAAAGCATTGGATGCGTGTTCTGTTTGCGACACCTTCATCGCTTGCAATTGCGCCAATCCAAGATATGTTAGGTTATGGTGAAGATACTCGTACAAATACTCCCGGGACAGACAGCGGAAATTGGCAATTCAGAATCCGTGAGGGTGTACTTGACGAGGTTGACAAAGAGTTTTACAAGCATCTGCACGAAGTATTCGTTCGCTTAGACCCTGTAAAAGAGTTTAAGAAGAAAGCAAAACAGGAAACTAAATCGTCTGTTAGCCCGACCGAATAAAAATATCTTGAAATCGACAAAAAGTTACTGTATAATCAATCTCGGTCTGAAAAAATAACGGGGTGTGGCGCAGTTGGTAGCGCACCAGTTTTGGGAACTGGGGGCCCTCGGTTCGAGCCCGAGCACTCCGACCAAATGGTATAAATACGAACTTTTGAACATTTGATTTGGAATGTCCAAAAAGTTCGTATTACTCTGTCTTGTCAGAAGTCTTGCAATTGCAGACTTTTCCATGTTGTCGCTCTATTCATTGGCAAAGGTAGCAAATTTGCGAAAAACGCTAAAACGCATGACGGAAAACAAAAATGTACGACTTTTGAACCCTGTGTCCAATTTCTATACGGGATTATTTTTCTTGCCGTATTCCTTTTCAAAACGGTCAGGTGTCTTATACGCAAGAGTCCTATGCGGGCGCTGAGTGTTATAGAAAATGATATAATCCTCAACGCTTCTCCGGAATTCATTCTCTGATTTGTAGTTTACTCTATATAACTCTTCCCTCTTGAGCGAAGCGAAGAAAGCCTCAGCTACAGCATTGTCGTGTGGCCTGCCTGAGTTAGAAAATGATTGGACAACCTTGTTCACGTGTAATAGTTTCCGAAAGGCTTTGGATGTATACTGAACGCCCCTGTCGCTGTGGAAAGTCAAGTCTCGGGGGCGGCTTCGAGCTTCAAACGCTTTCTTAAAAGTCGAGGTAATCAGGTATGTGCTATTGTTCTTTGATACACCATGTGAAATGATCTTTCTGGAGAACAAGTCTATGATGACGCATACATAAAAATATTGTTCCTTGACTTTGAAACAGGTCACGTCGCTAACCCAAACTAAATTTTGCTCTGCGGTATTGAACTGACGCTGAAGGACGTTTTGTTTTTTGGAAAGACTGAGCCTCTTTTTGTATTCCCGTTTTGAATCTTTTCTGATACTAGTTAAATTCATCTCCTGCATAAGCTCGGCAACATACTTGGGCGATGTTTTGATACCGCGATCTGCTAACACAGCGCATACTTTATTAGCGCCATACCGTTGGCGGCTTTCCTCGAACACATCATTGATATGTCCCCGTATTTCCTCACGGCGCTTGTCATAGTAGGTGATATCTTTTCTCCGGAAGATGTGATTGTAAAACGTGCCACGAGCCACGTCCATCGCTTCGCAAAGGGCATGTACGCTGAACTGACCGTATAGCTTTTCCAATGCTCCAAGTTTTTCTTGCAGTGGGGACGATATTCCGCAGCCGGCGGCTTTGATAACTTTGAGAAGCTCCTCAAGTTTATCAGCTCGGCGCTTTAGGTTGTAGTAATCGCTATAGGAAACACTGGCCAAAGTTGACGTTTTGAGAGGTTGATACCGCTTAATCCATGAGTAAATGGTGCTACGCGGGATACCGTGTTGGGCGCATAAGTATACTACGGATTGACCGGCGGTATAGGCGGATACAATAGATGCCTTTTCTTGTTCTGTTAATTTGTTGTACATGTATGATACCTCCAAAGTAAGTTTGAGAGATATTATACATTGATATTGCAGTATTTATCTTTCTCCTATAAAGTTACATTTATGCTGCTAGTGTTTTTTTGCGTAAATTGCGTATATAAATAGAAAATTATCTTGACTTCCGGCTTGATTAGGGCTAAACTATGCATAACAGGGCCCCGCACACCTATGTCAAGTCTCTGTACTTGTTATGTGTCCCACGCGGGGACGTTTTTATGGAAGTGCTTATGAAAAATCCATTCACTTATGAAAAGCAGCTAGCGGCACTAAAATCAAAAGGGCTTAAAGTCGAAAACGATGATAAGTGCCTTAAGTTCTTGCGCTCAGTCAACTATTATTGGTTTTCCGCATACCTTTTGCCGTTCAAGCAAAGTGATGGTACTTGCGCACAGGGTCTGACTTTTGAAAAAGTTCATAGCATTTTTGAGTTTGACCGCAAGCTCCGTGCTTTGATATTTTTTGTGATTGAGGAAATAGAGCTGAGTATGCGTTCTCAGTTAGCTTACTACTTTGCACATAAACATGGTGCCTATGCGTATTTAGATAAAAACCTCTACAATGCCGGTCACGACCACAAAAAATTTAAAAGCACTATAAAAGGTGCTGTACATAACCATCGAAACACCCCTGTAGTCATGCACCATAATGCAAAATATGGTGGTAAGTTTCCCATTTGGGTCATCATAGACTTTTTCTCTCTAGGTAATCTTTCATACTTCTATGCCGATTGGGATATAGTCGATAAGAAAGCCTTTGCAAAAAAGCTGTTCGGTGCAACGTACCCATTTTTAGATAGCTGGATGAAATGCATAACGGTATTAAGAAACCGTTGCGCACATTATTCGCGGCTATATTTTTCCATGTTCACTGATGCACCAAAAATTCCACGCCGTATTAAGTATAGATGTACGGGGCGTTTGTTCGACCAGTTGATTATGTTGCAGTTACTTTATCTTGATAAGCAAAAATGGAACGATGTATTACTGCTACCGCTAAAGGAACTTGTAGCAGAGTATAGCGGTAGCGTTTCACCGGAACACTTAGGATTCCCTGATAACTGGCAAGAACTGATTGAACACAAAACCGACAGTTAGACTTCCAACTCCGATGGCTTAGGTTTGCTGCGGTCGTTGTTTTACCTACACCGCCTTTTCTTGAGCCTATAAAGATTGTTTTTCCCATACGGTTTCTCGCTTTTCTCTGTTATTTTGGGCTTGTAATTTTTTAGCGTTCATGTTAAAATCTGTTTGTAACGCTGTAGTTTTTGCCCTATTTTGGTGTGAAAAAGAGTGGCGAAATGAATAACGCCTAACCCTCAACCCATTGTAAATAAAGGTTTTATTGGATTTAGCGTTATTATACCGTATTGGCAGCCTAAACTCCGGAGCCTCTGAGGTTCCGGGGTTTTGGTTTTTAGTTGAATCAACTGTTGGGAGTTTACATAATCCGGTATATTGTGACTGACAAAAGCAACAAAAAGCACAATATATTGATTTCTGTATTGACTTTCCCATAGCAAAAATGTAATATATTAGCATTGATGTATAGAATATTCAACGAGAGTCAGCGAGGGATGTAAGTTAATGGAAACTCTTAAATCTATAGATTTGTTTGCCGGAATCGGTGGCATAAGATTGGGTTTTGAGGGAGCTTTTAAAAAGTTGATCGAAACAGTTTTTGTCAGCGAGTGGGACAGACATGCGCAAAAAACCTACAAAACGAACTTTGATAAGGACGAGTTTGAAATTTCAGGAGATATTACTGAAATTTCCGAATCCGATGTGCCCGCTTTCGATATTTGCTTGGCCGGGTTTCCTTGTCAGGCTTTTAGCCTTGCGGGCAGGCGCAAAGGCTTTAACGATGATTATAAAGGAATGGCTCGCGGCACATTATTTTTCGATTTAGTAAGAATTTGTGAATATCACAAACCGAAAGTCATTTTTTGCGAAAATGTAAAAGGCTTGACAATCCATGATAGGGGACGTACTTACAATGTAATCAAAAGTTCATTAGAGGAAATAGGGTACACAGTCTACGAGAAGGTTCTTAACAGTAGGGATTTCGGAGTTCCGCAAAATCGTGAACGCATTTATATTGTTGCTTTTCGCAACGACATAAACAGTAAAGGGTTTAAGTTTCCATCACCGACAGATTCAAGCAAGCGTATTAAAAATATAATAGAAGATAAACCTGTATCGGCTAAATATTATCTCAGCGAAACCTATATTGAAACACTTCGGAGACATAGAGCAAGACACGAGGCTAAGGGAAACGGTTTCGGCTATGAAATCCGTGATTTGGAAGACGTAGCCGGTGCAATTGTCTGCGGCGGGATGGGACGCGAACGCAATCTGCTCATAGATAAGCGACAAAAAGACTTAACGCCGGTAACTCACATAAAAGGGGAAATCAATAAAGAAGGAATACGCAAGATGACTCCGAGAGAATGGGCGAGATTGCAAGGGTATGATGATAAATATAAACTCCGGTTAGCAGATGTTCATTTATATAAGCAACTTGGTAATTCTGTCACTGTTCCGGTCATAGAAGCAATAGCGGAAGAAATTAAAGCTGTTTTGGCAAACCGGAAAGTTAAGACTGTTAGCTCTGAAAAAATGATAGAGGGAAATGTCGAGTTTAAGGTAGCTGTATGATAACAGGGAATAAAGGTGAGTGGTCGGAAACATATGCCTTTTTAAAGCTTCTTGCGGAAGGAAAGCTATTTGCAGCGGACGAACAACTCAATCGCATTGGTGATATGTTCTTTCCGATAATGAAGATTATACGAGAGGAAATAAGAGGCAGACCTTACGAATACATCCCGGACAACAATGGTATTGTTAAAGTGTGTTTTGGTGATGAGGAAGTACTGTGCTTGCCGTGCGGAGATTTTGAAAGTGAAGCAAATTATCTGTTAGATAAGATTGCTGCCGGTAGAAGTGCTTTCGCCGTAGAGCGAACGGAAGCATTTATTAATAGAATACATTCAACAAAGCTAAAAGCACCTACTTCCGACAAATCTGACATAAATATACAAATCCACGATATTAATACAGGGTATCAGAATGTCGTTGGGTTCAGCATTAAAAGCGAGCTGGGAAGTCCTCCGACTTTACTTAACGCAGGAAAGACAACAAATTTCATATATGCAGTTGACGGTTTGGATTCAAATTATATTGATAGCATAAATTCAATCGATACCCAGACAAAAATCATTGACAGAATTAGAGCCATTACGGATAATAATGGGCAGTTTCGATTTCAAAGAATGGAAAATGAAACATTTCGAAATAATCTTTTTATGATTGATAGTCAGATGCCTATCATTGTAGCTGAAATGCTGGTTGGGTATTATTCCGGTGTTGCATCGGATTGTGACGGGCTTGCGGATTATGTTAGTCAGGTAAATCCGCTATCATGTAATGCAGAATTTTATAGGCATAAAATAAAGGATATGCTCTGTGCAATTGCTTTGGGTATGAAACCTGCAACTGCGTGGGACGGCACAGACGAAGCCACAGGGGGTTATATAGTAGTCAAAACTGATGGAGACGTTTTGGCATATCATATTTATAATAGAGATGCATTCAAAAATTATCTTTTGCGTAATACAAAGCCGGAGCGAGGAAGTACAAACAGGCATGGTTTTGGCTTTCTCTACGAGGATAACGGAATAAAGATAAAAATGAATCTGCAAATACGATTTATATGATGTATACTACTAAACACACAAAGCAAATGCCTCAGGTTTGCTAAGTGTGTTTATTTGTGGTAGAATACTATCAGAATCTCAAACTCTTGTGAAGAAAACAAGGTTTTAACGGGAGGTAGGACTACACTCGTGAAGGTAAGTCTGAAAGCAAAGCTTATAGTGCCTGTTGTCATTGTGCTGGTACTTCTGGTAGTAGCAATATTTGCCTTTGTGTCAATGCACTCTGTTCTCCTCGCAGATACGCTTTCAAACGAGAGAGTGCTGGGAGCGGCGCAAACAGCACGCGTACATCTGGAGGGACTTGAAGAACAATCCCAGCTTGTGTCATTCACCGTATCCATAAACCCGCAATTCATTCAAATGTTAGAATCTCGTAACAGGGAATACATGATAGAAT
>Ga0209755_10007636_pt1 | contig 11689 bp, 14 predicted proteins | sample TergutCo191P1_FD_187301 | JGI IMG/M metagenome (GOLD analysis project Ga0209755, IMG submission 187301) | Cornitermes sp. P1 segment gut microbial communities from Petit-Saut dam, French Guiana - Co191P1 (SPAdes) (version 2) | ecosystem: Host-associated > Arthropoda: Insects > Digestive system...
TTTGCGAAGAAATTTGCTCTGTCACCCATTTTCCCACAGAAAACCCCTGTTTTTGAGCAAAATTAGCCACTTCAAACCGCCCATTTTCAACATTTTGATGGGCAGTTGACACCCTCACATAGCCGTAGATCATCGTAAAAAGGTAGAAAAAACAGGCTTTCTCAAAAAACCACCGTTTTTTGACATGCCCGAAATATAGAAAAAAACGGCGTTTTTGGCAAGGGTTTGAAGGTAAAAAAACTCTCAATAAACGGTGGATTATTGATACGCAAGGAAAGATATGTCAAATGCATATAGAATCAGCTACTTCCAAAATAAAACTTGGAATGAAGAAGTAAGCCGAACAGAAAAAATGTTTTGCGCAGAATTGTTTTTTCTCTTAAAAGAGAAAGATAATTTATTGGAATTTATAAAAAAATTCAAACTAAAACAAGGATGCTACGATGTTGGCTATGAGGTTGCTTTTTACCGAGACCTTTTAAAAATAAAAGAATTTGCAAATAAAATTAAAGATAAATATTCTCTTCACAGAGCTTTCGATTTAGCTCTATTTTCAGAAAATGATATTTACATAATAGAGGCGAAAGCACAAGATGGCTTTAATAACAAGCAGCTTGGTTATTTCAAGAAAGACGAGAAAAAAGTTTTGAAAATGCTTAAGGAAATCAACCCTAAAATAAAGGTTGAAATACATTTACTGGCACTTATATCCAGCAATTATAATCTTAAGCAAGAGACGAGAGACAAATTTGAAAACATAATCACTTGGAGAGACGTTTATGAATTGTATGGCAATGAGATTTTCAACCGTGCTGATGGAATTTACAACAAATAATGGAGGTGTAAAATGAGTTCAAATGAAAATGCAAAAGAAAACCCTAAGAAGATGGGCAAAATTAAAAGCTGTGCTTTTATTTTAATTGGCTTTGTCTTAGTTAGCCTTATTATACTTTTTATCATAGGAACTATAGCAGGCGATAGCAGCGAAGAAGAGCAAAACACTGCAACAGAGCAGCAACCGCAAAAGGATAATTTAGCAAAAGAACAAATAGAGAAAGATAGTTTGACGATTGAACAAGCAAAAAGAGACAGCCTTTTGGGAGAAGTTAATTTAAAGTATTCTTATTTTTTTGGGAGGCTTACAGTGGCACAAGACATTGTAAACAGGTGTGAATACTCTGATAATATTACTAATATAAAATCTTTAGTAGAGCAAGGAGCAACTGTAAAAGCATCTGATACTTTGCTAGTCACAAATGCTTTAGCTGATTTAGAAGAAACTAAAAAAAATATGTCTGCTCAAATGCAAGAAGTACGTAAATTACTCCCAGGTGAAGATCTTAGAAGAGTTGAAAAAGCCCATAACTTAGACTTAAAAGATATAAACAGCAGAATAAAAAATTGCAAAGAAATTAAAAAAATTCTTATTAAAAACTTGAAGGAAAATTAGATATGGAAACATCATGCGACCCAACTCTCTGCAAAATTAACTCCCCCTCCCAAATCTTATACAGCAACAAAATTTCTCAAAGTGATTATTGTCTATAGATTAGTACCTGCACTGAACAGACATACAATCACAATCAACAAAAAAATAGTTCATATAAACTAAAAACTAGGTTTTTCATAGGTAAATTTAAGGAATATTTGTCTGTTTTTCCTCAGAAAACGAATCCGCATTACCTAATTCTAACCCAGCCTTAACAATACCAGCAACTTTTCTGGCGAAATCTAAATAAGCCAGAGCATCTTCAATTGTAGGCAGAGAATGCATAAAGTTCCTTTCCAGTTTCTTCAAGCTCTTGCACAAAAAAATCATTTTTGCTTTTTAGATAGTTATATTCTCCCCTTGAATAAACAACAATATCCACAGCAAAGTCTTTACGAATTTCTCGGATAGATTTATTTAGTGGGCGTTTCCTATAGAGTCTATCGCTTAGAGTCTTTGCAAACTCTTCCGTATCTAAAATCACAACCAAATCAATATCGCTATCTTCTGTAGCCGTACCTTTAGCATAAGAACCGAATAGAATAATCTTATAGATATTCAAGCCCATAAGGCACTGAACTATTTTAGATATCACATCAGCAGACAAAGACATATAAGGAATATAGAAAATTAAGCTATTAAACTACCCAAACAACTCATCATGCGACCCAACTCTCTGCAAAATCAACTCCCTGAGTTTTAGCTTAGAATACTTCTTTTCCATGACTGTTCAGGATTTACTTATCACAAGATTCTTCATACAATGTTTCAGGAGCAATGTCTATTTCTCCATTTTCCCAAACAACAGTTCCATAGTCAACATACGCTTTTTTAAAAAGTAAAGGATTCTTTAGCCTTTTGAAAATACCTTTATCAAGCAATGGTTTTATATCGTAAATCTTTACTGCATTATCGGAAAAAGTTACTTGCAGCATATAATCTTCTAAAGGTTTGACCGAAACAACATCAATAATATCAGAAATGTATGTTACATGATCTCCTATCTTTTCATCATAATAGTGTTTCATAGGGCTATCTCAAAGGTTCTATCTTAATAATAGATTCATTGCTGGAAGCTAAAATCCAATTTGCGTTTAATTCATCTTTATGCAAAATAGCCCATGCCTTGATGAGAACCTTTTTATTGTCTGGCATTGCACCTTCAAACATTTCTCCATCAAAATCAAATAGAGCCTTGAATTCCGCAAATCTAGCATGAAAATGCGGAGGATTGTGATCGGTAAAATTCATTGTTAGAATTATACCGTAAAAAGAAGTAAGTAATGGCATATAGTTAATATAGTAAATTGGTCCGCTACTTAGCAGTTGTTTTAGGTCAAGCCTACCCAAATAAATCTTCATGCGACCCAACTCTCTGCAAAATCAACTCCCCATCCCAAATCTTATACAGCAACAGAAAATCAGTTTTTTTTAAACCCCTTTTTCTTCCCCGACTTAATATAATTCTCCGTCCACTTAAACGCCTCAACAGTCTCCTCATTCGGAACGCTCTCTCTTTCCCCCAAAGCAACGGGAAACGGAATCCCCTTACGAAAAACAAGCTGAGTCAAATACAGGCGAATCGCCGTAGTCAAATCCATGCCCAAAGCCTCAACAATAGCTGAAGCCTGTTCTTTAAGTTCCGTATCCAACCTTAGCGCAACACTAGTTGTCTTGCTCATTTACTTCTCCTTTAATGCTAATTTAGCACTAATATAGGGTTAATTTATATATAATGTAGAAATTTTATGGTCTCAATATTCCAATATCCTACCAACCCAATCCTAATATACCGAAACTTTATTTTTTCTATATTACACTTTCCAACCTGGAAGACTAGGCTAATTGGTAAGTCAGCGGTCTTGAAAACCGCCGCCGTAAGGCTTGGGGGTTCGAGTCCCTCGTCTTCCGCTAAAAGGAACAGAAATGAGAATTATAACCGGAGAATTGCGTGGGCGGGCGTTGCAACCCGTAAAAGACAAGAATGTTCGCCCAACATCTTCTAAAACACGGGAAGCACTTTTTAACATTTTAGGCTCAGTCGATGGCTTTAAGGTTTTAGACCTGTACGCAGGGACTGGCTCTGTTGGCTTTGAAGCCATATCAAGAGGTGCAAGCTCTGTCACTATGGTGGACATATCCGGCAAGCTCTTAAAAACAATAACCGAAACCGCAGAAAAGTGGAAAATCGCAGAACGTGTGGTTTGCGTAAAATCCGATGTTTTACGCTTTGAATCGGAACATAAATACGATTTAATATTCGCAGACCCACCCTTTACCGAAAGCTACCCCGACTTGAGAACCCTCTTGCCTAAGCTAACCGAAAACGGATTCGCAGTTTTTGAAATGCCATCAAGAAACATGCCCGTCTGGGCAACCGAAGCAAATAAAATCAGAAACTACGGGGAATCGAGTTTGGCAATATTTCATTAGTTAATATATGCTATTCGCTAATGTTCTTTATCGTAATGTGCCCTTTATCATCGCATTTGTCTTCTGCGCTTTCTGTTTCAAGTGTGCAGTGCTGAATGCCGCGATGCTCGGCTTTATGGCGAATTTCCGATTTGATTTTTTGAATATCGCAAAGCTGTACGCCTTCTTTTAAAACTATGTGCGCAGTCATGGCATTTTGCATTGTGGAAAGCGCCCATATATGCAAATGATGAATGTTTTTCACGTTTTCTATGCTTTCTATTTCTTTTGTTATTTCATTTAAATCTATGTTGTACGGAACTCCGTCTAAACTTATGCGCAAAGTTTGCTTCAAGAGTGACCATGTGCTTGTGAATATAACAGCCGCAATTATTATGCTAACCACGCTGTCTATCCAGTGAACATCGTAAAGCATTATTAAAGCACCGGAAATAACCACGCCAAGCGAAACGAGAGCATCGGCTGCGAGGTGCAAATACGCACCCTTTATGTTCAAGTCTTTTTTTCTGTTGCCGAAAAACAGCATTGCGGTAAAGCCGTTTATAAAAATTCCTATTCCGGCGGTAATCATAACAACACGCCCGTTTATTTCAATAGGCGAGGAAATTCGCTCTGCAGCTTCATAAACTATAACCACTATTGTGATTAGCAAAATAACTGCGTTGGCAAGCGCAGCTAAAATGGTTGCTTTTTTGTAGCCATAGGTGTATTTCTGAGTTGGCTTTGAAAGTGCGAGGCGAAAAGCAAAGAACGCAATCAACAGGCTTGCCGTATCTGCAAGGTTGTGCCCGGCATCTGCCAAAATTGCGAGTGAGCCGCTCAAATAACCAACAATGGCTTCAACAACAACAAAAATCGCATTCAACGCAATGCCAAGCGCAAAGGCTTTTTGCATATAGTTATAATTAAGTTCGTGGCTATGATCGTGGTCGTGGTTATGCATATTTTACCTTGAGTTTAAATAATCCAGCACTTTTTGTGTTAAATCATTTTCGTTTTTCCAAAAAAGAACTGCTCCGGTTGCTCGGTCTAAAACGTAATCGTAGCCTTCGCTCAAGGCTATTTCCGTTACGGCTTTTCTTATAAGGGCTATTATGGGCGCACTCACTTTTTCGTTTTCCGTTAAAAGTTCGCCGCTTCTGCCGTAAATTTTCTCTATGAATTTTTTGAGTTCGGAATCTCTGCGAGCATATTCAGCTTCGAGTTCTCTTTTTTGCTCTTCCGAAAGCATTAGGCTTTGCTTTTCCAGCTTTTCCTTCACAAAAGCCAGCTCTTTTTGCAACAAATTTGCCTGCTGTTCCCATTTAGCCACCTGCCTATCGTATTCTTCCTGTGCTTTTCTGGTGCCCTTGTAGCCTTCGAATATAAGCTTGGAATCAACATGAGCAACTCGCATTCCATCTGCTGCCAAAGAGAGGGATGTCAATAAAAACAACAATGCAAAAAGAATCTTGAAGAAACGCATTGCAAGAATATAGAAAAACGCCAAAAATAAAATTTCTACTTTTAGAAACATGCCCCTTATTCTTTTTACAGCAATAATGTTATTTACAAGTTATGCTTTTACTCAAAGCTACCAAAACTTGACGTTGCAAAATTGCATTGACATTGCAAAAAAGAACAGCCTCTCGCTTGCAAGCATAAAATTAAACGAAAAAACGGCAGCCTCTTCGTTAACACAGGCAAAAAACGCCAGGCTACCCGGCTTAAACGGAAGTGCCGGGCAAGATATTGTTGACGGGCAGCCTTTTAACGACCCTTCCAGATTTGACTATTTAACCAGTCTGAGCCTAAGACTAAGTTCCTCAATGCCGCTATACACCGGCGGAAGAATCGATCATTCAATCAATCAAGCAGAATTTCGCAACGAAATCGCAAAGCTAAATTCAGAGTCTGCAGAAAGAGCCTTGTCGGAACAGGTTATAAGAGCATATATGCAGGTTTGGTCTGCAATAGAATCCGAAAATTCTGCACGAGCTTCTCTTGAACTCTCAAAAAGACTGCTAGCCAAAGATTCCATTTTTTTCAACGCAGGCAGTTTAACCGCAACAGATTTGGCTCTCGCTTATGCGCAAATGGCAAGCGATTCTCTAAGTGTGTTGCAAATACAAAGCACATTAACACAAAATTTAACCTCAATTCGCCAAATACTGGAAATTCCTCACGGTTCAACATTTTCGCTGGCCTCACCGGATTCCGCAATTTCCAAAGTAATAGAAGATTATGCAACTCTGTTGAAAAAAGCCGAGCAAAATTCCATAAGCAAAAAAGTAGATTCGCTTTCTATTTTGGCAGCAGACGAAGCCATTGGCATTGCAAACTCAGGCCGCTACCCAAACGTGAATTTAAGCGCAGGGCTTGGCACCGGCCTCCTTTGGAAAGAAGACCCAAACTATGGGGTGCAGTTAAAAAACCGCTTCAATTATTCCGCATCGCTTGGCCTAAGCATCACTATTATAGACTGGGGAGCCACACAGCATAGCATTTTGCAAGCACAAGTGGCAAAAGAGCAGCAGCAAATTTCTTCTCTTACAACGCAAAAGCAAATTGAAAACGCTATTGAACAGCTATCTTTGCAAGTTGAAACTTATCGCTTGCAATGGGAGGTTTCCGCAATTCAAGTAGAAGCTCAAAAACTCTCTCTCGAAAAATCGGTTCAGCAGCACGAACTCGGAATGCTCGACATTTCTTCGCTTGTTCAACAGCAAACTATTTTCAACGCCTCGCAAATAAGGCACAACCAGGCAAAATATAATTACCTGCTCGGAAAATCTCTGTTGGAATTACAAATACAATAATTGCGTCACTCAACGCTCACAAAAATTTCTGGCGTTTCTGAACATCTGCATCCAGTAGCCATCACCGTCCAGGGGCTTAGTCCACGAGTTTTGGAGCATTCTAAATGCACGCTCCGGATGCGGCATCATAATAAGAACCCTGCCGTCTTCGCTTGTTAAACCCGTTATGCCAAGCGGGCTTCCGTTTGGGTTCAGCGGATACATCTCTGTTGGCTCGTGGTTGTTGTCCACATAACGAATAGCAACCAAGCTTTGTTCCATAGAGGCTGCATTTTCAAACTCAGCTCTGCCCTCTCCGTGCGCAACCGGAATAGGAATTACAAAGTTTTCCATTCCTTTAAGCATAATAGATGGAGATTTTTCAATTTTAACGCTAACAAAACGGGCTTCAAAACGTTCTGATAAATTCTGCTTGAATTTTGGCCAGTGCGCAGTGCCGGGTATAATGCTTTTCAAATTGGAAAGCATTTGGCAACCATTGCAAACTCCAAGAGAAAATGTATCTTTTCTTTCAAAGAATTTTTGGAAAGCAACACGTGCTCTTTCATTAAATAAAATGCTTTTAGCCCAGCCTTCACCTGCGCCCAAAACATCGCCGTAGCTAAACCCGCCGCAAGCAACCAGTCCGGAAAATTCGCTCAAATCAGTGCGCCCGCTAATAACATCGCTTGTGTGAACATCAATTGCTTTAAAACCGGCTCTGTCAAAAGCCGCTGCCATTTCCACTTCGCCGTTTACACCCTGTTCTCGGAGGATTGCTATTTTTGGCTTAGAGAGTGGAGAGTTGAGAGTGGAGAGAGGAGAGTGTTTTACGCTGATTCCAACATCTTTTTCGCTGCATTTCCATTCGTATTCCTGTTTTGCACATTCTGGATTATCCCTTAGCTTTGCAATTTCGTAAGAAGTTCTGCTCCATATTTTGCGCAGTTCGCTAAGAGAAAAGTTGAGAGTTGAGAGCTCCGAGTTGAGAGTTAGGCAAAAATCGTTAGCTAATACTCCGATTTTTTTGAATGGAAACAATTTGCAAGCATCTTCAAAATCGCTTTCTTTTATTTGCAAAACAGCACCCAACTCTTCATTAAATAATTCTTCAACTCTCCACTCTCCACTCTCCACTTTCAACTCAACCCCAACGTGTCCGGCAAAAGCCATCTCCGTTACCGTAGTGAATAATCCGCCATCGGAGCGATCGTGGTATGCTAAGATTTTATCTTGTGTATTCAGAGTTTGAATTGCTTTAAAGAATTGTTTTAACTGTTCCGGGTCTGCATCAGGAGTTTCGCCGCCGAATTGGTTATAGACTTCGCAGGCTATTGAACCGCCCATTCTGTTTTTTCCCAAGTCTGCAAGGATTAAAATTGTGCCTTCTGCTTTTTGCAATTCCGGCGTTAAGCTTTTGCGCACATCTTCGCAAGGAGCAAATGCGCTCACTATCAAGGAAACCGGAGAAGTTACGGTTTTGTTATCCCAACCGGCGCTCATGCTCATTGAATCTTTGCCAACAGGAACAGCAATGCCAAGATTCGGGCAAAAATCCATTCCAACCGCTTTAACCGCTTCGTATAGAGCTGCGCCTTCGCCTTGTGTAGCAGGGTTTGCCATCCAGTTTGCAGAAAGACGAATTTTTGAAATGTCGCTTATTTTCGCAGCGGCAATGTTTGTAATAGCTTCTGCAACCGCCATTCTGGCGGCCGCCGCAGAATTTAGCAAAGCAAGCGGAGCTTTCTCTCCAATGGCAAAAGCTTCGCCTGTCACGGAATCCAGCGTGCTGGTGGTTACAGCGCAATCTGCAACAGGAACCTGCCATTTACCAACCATCTGCTCACGCACAACCATGCCTGTAACGGAACGGTCGCCTATGGTGATTAAAAAACCTTTGTCTGCAACGGCGGGGTGCGAAAGAACCCTATGCACGATTTCTGGGAGTTGAGAGTTTTTTTCACTCTCCACTCTCCACTCTCCACTCTCAACTCTCAACTCTCCACTGTCTCTGCGCTTCATCCGTGGTGCGCCGCCCAACAACAATTCAATCGGAATATCTATCGGGTTGTTTTTGAAATGCGAATCGCTTAAAACCAGTTTTTGTTCGGTTATTGCTTCGCCTACTACGGCAAACGGACAGCGTTCCCTGTCGCATAGCTCTTTGAATATGGGCAAACTTTCTTTTGAAATCGCAAGCACATAGCGTTCCTGCGCTTCGTTGCACCATATTTCGTGCGGACTCATGCCTCTTTCTTCGCTTGGAATGTCTCGCAATCGGAATTTGCCGCCAAAGCCGGCATCTTTTACCAGTTCCGGAAGCGCATTTGAAAGCCCTCCTGCGCCCACATCGTGAATAAATGCTATGGGGTTTTTCTCTTCCAATGCCCAGCACCTGTCTATTACCTCTTGGCAACGGCGTTGCATCTCCGGATTCTCTCGCTGAACGCTTGCAAAGTCCAAATCTTCGTCACCGCTTCCGGTTGCCATAGAACTTGCTGCGCCGCCGCCCAAACCTATGAGCATTGCAGGGCCGCCTAAAACAATGAGCAAATCGCCTTCTTTAAGAGTTCCTTTTTGCACGTGGCGAGCCTTTATGTTTCCAATTCCTCCGGCAAGCATTATAGGTTTGTGATAGCCTCGTATTTTTCCGTTTATCTCTTGCTCGAAAGTTCTGAAATAACCGCAAATATTCGGGCGGCCAAACTCGTTGTTAAATGCTGCAGCCCCAAGCGGCCCATCTATCATTATTTGCAAAGGGCTTTCTATGCGAGAAGGCTTGCCGAAATCACGTTCCCACGGTTGAACGTAACCCGGTATTTTCAAATTTGAAACCGAAAATCCGCAAAGCCCGGCTTTTGGCTTTGAGCCAACGCCTGTTGCGCCTTCGTCTCTTATTTCGCCGCCGCTTCCGGTAGCTGCCCCTGGGAACGGGCTTATCGCAGTTGGGTGATTGTGCGTTTCAACCTTCATCAAAATATGCACAGGCTCTTTATGCCAACCGTATTCATTGCTTACAGCATCGGCATAAAAACGCCCGGCTTCAAAGCCTTCCATAACGGCGGCGTTATCTTTATATGCGCTCAGAATGCCGCTCGGAGAACATTTATATGTATTTTTTATCATTTGAAAAAGCGACAAATCCTGCTCTTCGCCGTTTATTTCCCATTCCGCATTGAATATCTTGTGGCGGCAATGCTCGGAGTTTGCCTGCGCAAACATCATAAGCTCAACATCGCTTGGCTCACGGCCAAGCTCGGCAAACTTTTTCGTTAGGTAATCTATTTCTTCGCCGGAAAGAGCAAGCCCAAGTTCTGCATTCGCCTTTTTCAAATCTGTGATTCTGGTTAAGCGTTTTGGCTCTGCATGCCTGAACAAAGCGGAAAGCTCCTCTTTTGAATGAAAAATTTGCTGTGTCATTCTGTCAAAAACCAAGCTTTCTTCGGAGGCCCAAAGCACGGCTCTTTCTATGCGAGTTACAGCCGTAAGCCCACAAATGTGGAGTATGTCTGTTGCTTTTGAACTCCAGGGGCTTATGGTTCCGACTCTGGGTGCTACTATTAGTTGAGAGTTGAGAGTTGAGATCTCCGAGTTGAGAAGTATTTCCAGTTTTTTCAGTTCTTCCTGGGTTAAGTCTCTGGAAGTTTCTGCTATATGCAAGAATTGAGCGTTTGGGCCTTTAGCTGAACCGGATAAGAATAACATTGAGGAAAATTAGAAAAACAAGCGCATAAATGCCGGCGGCTATATCGTCTAGCATAACTCCGTGGGCATTTAAGACTTTTTTATCGAAATAACCGACAGGAAACGGTTTTGCAATATCGAAAATGCGAAAAAGAACGAATGATATTGCTGCATAAATCAACCATTCGCTTTGGCTCTCGGCAAAGGTAGATATATATATTAGAGGGATAAGCTGCCCGGCAACCTCGTCTATAACAATAAAAGAAGGGTCGTGGCTAGTGTGTTTTAGAACTTCTTTGCTCGCCCAGGTTCCGGCTGCATACACAAGCACAAAAAAAGCCAGCATAGCAGGCACGGCACCACAATAAAAGTTAAGCAAGAAAGCAAAAGGAATCGTAGCCAAAGACCCTGCAGTTCCAGGTGCTTTAGGGAAATAGCCAACCCCGAAAAAGGTAGCTATTATATATGCAACCTTCAAATGTTAATCTCCGCTTTGGTTTTAAGCTCCCCGAACAGCTCTGCAAACGGGATGTTTTTGTAAACCGAATATGAGGCCGAGTTGTCTATGGAGGCTTTTAAATTGCCCTTTGCAGGAAGGAGATGAACCACCGATAAAATGAAAATTGAGGCTATAATTCCTTTTAATACGCCAAAAACCCCACCTAAAATGCGGTTTACAAAGGTTACTTTTTCGGATTTTCCCATAAAGAAGCTCGCAATGAGCGCTCCTGTGCGAATTAGCATGAAAGGAAGGAAAAAAGCTATAAAAGCACCGCAAACCAGTGCCAACATAGGGGATATTCCTTCAAGATTTGTGCCTAGAAGGTAGGCAAAGGAGCCTGTAAAGACCATTACGGACAAAACTCCGGCCACCCAAGCCGCCAACCTAAGCGCGCTAACTATGAATCCTTCTCTGAACCCTAAGGCGCAGAAGGCCAAAACGAGTAAAAAAACAATTATATCTATAAACATTGACATAATATAGTTTTTTTATCAACAAATCTGCCGGCCTTTTAGTAGGCCTATTTCACCTCTTTAAATGCACCTTTTGCCTGAATTTCAGAAGCGCAAGATTGATTTCTATATCCATTTCGGCATCTGAAACCTCCAAGCCACTAGCCAAAATATCAGAAATAATCTCTCCGCTCTTTCGCATAAGGGCATTTTGTTTCTCTTTTTCGGGCTTTTTTGCTAATTCGCCGACATTTCTTGATAATTCCCTTATTTTGGCGAATGTTTCAACGATTGCTATCGTTGTTTGCGTTGCTTTTTGGCTTTTTAGAATTGTGGCAAGCATATAAAGTCC
>Ga0209755_10007637_pt1 | contig 11686 bp, 11 predicted proteins | sample TergutCo191P1_FD_187301 | JGI IMG/M metagenome (GOLD analysis project Ga0209755, IMG submission 187301) | Cornitermes sp. P1 segment gut microbial communities from Petit-Saut dam, French Guiana - Co191P1 (SPAdes) (version 2) | ecosystem: Host-associated > Arthropoda: Insects > Digestive system...
CCCCAACTGCCGGAAGAGCATATTGGTTACGCTCTGCTGGCGTGCCCGCTGGACACTTTGACGCCTTGTTTCGCCCCGTCGCGACTGTCTGGACTGATGGCGTTCGTGCTGCTGCTGATGCTAACCATACCTCTATCGGTTTCCGCCCATCATTATAGCCAAACTAATTTAACAAGATAACCAAAAGATTATAAAAAATGATATAATATTTATAGGTGATCTTATGGTAAAAATAATTGGTGCTGGTTTAGCTGGCAGCGAGATTGCTTGGTATTTGGCAAATCAAGGTATTAAAGTAAAATTATACGAAATGCGTCCCCTTAAAAAAACACCTGTTCATCAAACAGGTTTTTTTGCTGAATTGGTTTGTTCTAACTCGTTAAGATCAGATGATATTAATAATGCAGTAGGTTTATTAAAAGCTGAAATGCGTTTACTTGATTCTTTAATTTTACAAGCCGCAACGCACACACAAGTTCCAGCAGGATCATCACTTGCAGTTGATCGTACTCTTTTTAGCCAGTATATAACTGATAAAATTAAAAGCCATCCATTAATTGAAGTGATTAATGAAGAAGTAACCACAATTAATGATCAAGAGATCACAGTTATTGCGGCAGGCCCCTTAGCTAGCGAAACTCTTACTCAAACTATTATTAACAAAATAGGAGATCATAACTTATATTTTTTTGATGCAGTAGCGCCAATTATTGAAAAAGATTCTATTGATATGAGTATTGCTTATATCAAAGATCGTTATGATAAATCAGATAATCCATCTTATATTAACTGTCCAATGACCAAAGAAGAATACTTAAAGTTTTATCACGAATTAATCAATGCTCAAAAAGTAATTCCCAAAGACTTTGAAAATAATGTCTTTGAAGGTTGTATGCCAGTGGAAGTGATGGCTTCTCGTGGAATTGATACTTTATTATTTGGTCCCCTTAAACCTGTCGGTTTAGAAAAAGATTTAATGAGACCTTATGCAGTAGTGCAATTAAGACAAGATGATGCGGCTGCTAGTATGTATAATATGGTAGGCTTTCAAACTCATATGACTTTCTCTGAACAAAAGCGTATCATTCAAATGATACCAGGCCTACAAAAGGCTAATATCTTACGTTATGGGGTTATTCATAAAAATACATATATTAATGCCTCACAACTATTAAACGCTACCTATCAAGTTAAAACGAACCCTAATTTATTTTTTGTGGGTCAAATTGCAGGTGTTGAAGGTTATGTTGAATCAGCTGCTTCCGCCTTAGCGTGTGGAATCGCGATTAATGGATTACTTAAACAAAAGAAAGTAATTACTTTACCACCAGTGACTATGATCGGAGCGATGGCTCATTATATTTCTACCCCTAATAAATCGTTTGTGCCAATGAATGCTAATTTTGGTTTAATGCCTAATTTAGAAAATGCTTTCCGCAAAAAGGCACTACGTAAAGAAGCATACGCTACTCGCTCACTACAAGCCTTAAAAGAGTTTATTGAGGTTCTAAAATGAAAATATTTGAAGAATACCAAAACTATTTAAGCCTTAATAAAAACTACTCTATTCATACAGTAGAGGCTTACCTTAATGATATTAAACACTTTAATGATTATGTTATTAAAGAAGAACTAGCTGATAATTTATTAGGGATTCGTAAAGATCGCATTGTACGTTATTATTTAGCCAGTTTAAGTGATCAATATAGCACTAAAACAATTAATCGTAAAGTATCAGCCCTTAAATCATTTTATGATTATGCTAAAAGTCAAGATGAATGTGAAGTCAATATTTTTGATAATGCCCTTAGTCCTAAGTTAGAAAAGAAATTACCTAACTTAGTGAGTGATAATGCCATAGATTTATTACTACAATCAATTGAAAAAACTACTGACTTAAATATTCGTAATTATTTAATTATTGATTTATTATATAGTTGTGGTTTAAGAGCATCAGAATTAATTGGTTTAACATTATCAGATATTAATATTAGTAATAAAACCATTACTGTTAATGGTAAAGGTAAAAAACAAAGATTAATTCCACTTCATCAAGAATTAATTGATAACTTACTTCATTATATGAAATATATTCGGATCAATCTTTTAACCAAAGGTGAAAATCTTAATTCCAATAAATTATTAATTAATTATAAAGGACTTGATTTAACGGTTAGAGGCTTACGCAAGATTCTTAATTCTGTGATTGAAAAGTCAGGCGAAACTTACAAACTACATCCACATATGTTAAGGCATGCTTTTGCCACTACCCTTTTAGATCACGGAGCAGATTTAAGAATTGTCCAAGAACTACTAGGACATGAGTCTTTAAGTAGTACACAAATATATACCCAAGTATCAACTAAGAGTTTAATCCAAAAATATAATAATACACACCCAAGGACGGTAAAAAAATGAAAGATTTATGCAAACCTATTTATGAAAATGGTATTACTGAATTAAAAAATATGAAAAAAAGAACCACTGTACGTGGTGTCATTATTAAAAATGATGAAGTATTAATGGTTTATTCACCCCAGTTTGATGACTATACATTCCCGGGTGGTGGTAAAAAAGAAGCAGAAACTATGGAGTCAGCACTATTAAGAGAATTAAAAGAAGAACTAGGAGCAGATTTCGTTTATAATATTAAACCATTTGGTAAATTAGTAGAATATCGTTATGGTCTTAATCAAAATGATCAAATCTATGAACAAACCTCATATTACTTTATTTGTCAAGTTGGCTCACTAGGTAGGCAAGAACTAGCAACTCGTGAAGCAATCCACGGCGTAATTCCGACTTGGATAAATATTAAAGAAGCAATCGCTCATAATGAAAAAGTAATTAATGATACTAATCATTCTAAACAAGGAATGCAAACGGTTTTAATGCGCGAAAATATTGTTTTAAGTAAAATCTTAGAACAATTCACTCGTTTTTTCAAAGTAGTTTCTAATTATGAAAAACAATCAATTACCCTTCCTAAAAGAGCAACCCACTTATCAGCAGGTTATGATTTAGCGGCTTGTGAGGATACAGTAATTAAAAAGGGTGAGATTAAGTTAGTACCAACAGGGGTGAAAGTGCATTTATTAGAAGATGAGGTTTTAATGATTTATCCACGTTCTTCATTAGCGATTAAACAAGGTTTAATGATGCCTAATTCAGTTGGTGTGATTGATGCCGATTATTATGATAATCCCCAAAATGAAGGTCACATTTTCATTCCTTTATACCACCTACAACAAAAAGATATCACCATTAAAAAAGGTGATCGTATCGCACAAGGGATATTTCAAAAATATTTAACCAGTGTAGATGATGAAGTTAATGTAACCAGAAGCGGTGGCTTTGGTTCAACTAACCAGGAGTTATAATTATGATATATTTAATCAGACACGGCGAAACTGATTGGAATAAGGCAGGACGCCTACAAGGACACACTGATATTGAACTTAATGAAATAGGGCTTAAACAAGCCAAATTAGCCAGTCAAGATATCAAAAAATATAATATTAAGCATATTTATACATCTAATTTATTAAGAGCAGTTAAAACAGCCCAAATTGTTAATAATGATTTAGGTTTAGATATTAAACTAGATGTTAGATTAAAAGAAACCAAGTTCGGTGATTTTGAAGGACGCTTAGCCTCAGAAATCACCCCACAACAGTGGCAAGACTTTAATGAAAACCCTAAAAACTTTAAGGCCGAAAATTGGCATGATTTATATATTAGGGTTAAAAGTTTTTATGAAGAAGTTAAAGAACAAGCAGGCACTTTAATTGTTACGCACGCAGGAACTGCACGCATGTTATTGTATGTGGCTGATAATGATGAGTTTAATCAGGCAGAGTTTTCAAGACTTTTTAAGGAAAATAAGAAGATTGCTAACTGCGAAGTTATTAAAATTAAATAATTGTTTAGCACCAAGGGAGGGTTGTCGGATATTGATGGCTCTTTTTACTTAGACAGTATTTCCCACAATGTTGTGAAAGTATGTAAAAAAATCAATGTTTTAACCCTTTAATTAAGCAATCAAATAAAAAAATAACTCATTTATGGTGATAATGGTTAAAAAACTTAATTAAGTTATTAAACTATCCACATGCAAAACAATTTTCTCATAACTGATAACGGCTTTATAGAGCCGTCAAAATAAATACGACAAATTTGTCAGTTCTTTTTTAACAGAAAAATGGTATATTCTTAACGCAAAAACATAATTATGAAAAATGGTGTTTATATTAGTAATGACTTTCTTAATTTCTTAAATAGGAATATAATGAATATGTCAAGGGGGTGTTAGTATGGATTTCAGTAGAAACGCATTTGGGGAGAAGTTAATAAAAAATCGTAAGAAGTCAAGAATGACACAAAAGGACTTAGCTGACAAACTAGGCGTATCAGACCGCACCGTGTCAAGATGGGAAAACGGAACGGCTTATCCAGATTATCAACAAATTAAACAAATGGAACAAGAATTAAGGTTCGTTTTTACCACACTTGATGAAGTTGTAGAAACACCTTCAATAACCAACAGAGATACTAACGAATTAAAAACTGTTAAAAATTCAGTTTGTCTTTTAGTCACGGCTATTAGTTTAATTGTTGCTAGTCTTGTTTTTATGATTATTTTGCGTATTACCCCTTATAACTATACAGTATTAATGAGCACGCTTTTAGGTATCACGTTTGCCTTTGCCACTTTAATTGGCACTACCTCCTTAGCGATTATGATTGTGGGTATTTATGCCTACCTTTTAAGAAAAGATCGCAAGCTTAAAACAATCATTATCATTATTAGTATTTATTTATATTTAGTCACTGCGATCTTATTAACGATTTTCTTGTGAGGTAATAACTATGAAAAAGTGCATTATTTTAATTTTAATTCCTATCTTAATATTGCTAGTAGCCTGTCGTGAAACTAATAATGGAAGTAATATTTTTAATATTAGTCGCGAAAGCCAAATTATTGTTGAGGGCGATCGCTTGATTATTGCCAACAGCATAGTGGATTATCAACAAATTACTGACTTTATGAAAAAGCACTCTATTATATTAATGTATAATGTCAATGCCAATAATACTAGCATCCTTAATAGTAGTGCTTTAATTATTTCTAATGTTGACAATGTTAGAAGAATAGATATTTTAAGATTAACATCCCACAATTTTGAAGAATATAAAGGGCTTGTTAATGCCTTTTTCGTTGAAAATGTTAGAAGAACACCAAACGACTTTATTAATGGTCAAGTAGAAGCATTAGAAATTAATATGACAGTCATTGATGTACGTTTAGGTATTATTGAATCTAACATTCATTTAGAAAAAATAGAGTCTAATTTATTTTTTATTAGTAAACAAAATAATTTTATTCCTGGTCGAGTTTTAGCCAAGACTGGTGTTGGAAGTTTTCATAATCGTTATTCACACTTCGCTAATAGCATTATTTGTGTAACCGCTATTAACAATTATGATCAGAATCATTGTAATGGCGATATTGTTGTGCATGAAGCGTTTCCTAATAATACTTTTGCTGGAATCATTGTTAGCCCCTTTACTAACCAAGTTTTAGGCAATTCACGATCAACTGGGTTTTATACTATTGATGATCAACAATTAATCGCTTATAATGATAATGATGAATTAGAAGGATCACGCATAATTAATATTAGTAATCCGTATTTACCTAATCAAAGAAGAAGCAGTTTAGCGTTTGCCCCACTAGCCACTCATCAACAATCCTTAAATAGTGGTTATTTATTTGAGGTTAGCCCAAGAACTGTTGGGATAATGCTACACTTAGAATTAAGTTATAGTTTAACTAATGGGCGTTGGTTTATTTTTAACCGTGTACATCAGTTTGGCACTGAGATTAATGTGAATATTGATTTAGATATTTTGTTGTAGAACTAATGATTTTAATGTTTTTACCCTAAAAAGTGTATAAAGTTTTAATAAATGGCGAAAAGTGGCACGACTTTTAGCCATTTTGGTTTATAATGGTTATATATTAATAAATTTGGAGGAGATTGATGAAAAGATTAATAGAAGAAAAATTAATAAATTGGAAAGTTAGTAATAATAGAAAACCCTTAATTATAAATGGAGCAAACCAAATCGGTAAAACATACTCTTTAATCCAATTTGGTAAAACCCATTATTCAGATTTAGCATATTTTAACTTTGAATCTAACGTTAAACTGCAAAATATTTTTGAAGGCGATTTTAATACTGAAAGAATTATTCTTGAATTAAGTGCATATATTGGAAAAAGGTTATTAAAAGATAATATGTTAATAATTTTTGATGAGATTCAAGCCTGCCCGAAAGCGATCACATCATTAAAGTATTTTAACGAAAATGATAATGAATATCATATTGCTTGTGCGGGAAGTTTATTAGGAGTGGTTGTTTCAAAAACTGCTAATAGTAATTTTTCATTTCCAGTGGGCAAGATTGAAAGTATTAATATGTTTCCAATGAACTTTAAGGAGTTTTTATTGGCGATGCGTGAAGAACCATTAATTGATTTAATTGCTCAATGTTACAACAGTTTTACTCAAATATCAGAAATCAATCATAACAAAGCGTTAAAACTTTATAAAGATTTTTTAATTGTGGGTGGCATGCCAGAAGCAGTTATGCAATATATTGAAACTAATAATATGGATTTTGCTAAAATTGTGCAAAATCAAATATTTTCGGATTATGCTAATGACTTTATAAAATACTCTACTAAATCGGAGTCTGTTAGACACGGGGCATTATATAATTCAATTCCCTCTCAATTGTCTTCTGGCAAAAATAGGTTTTATTACTCTGCCATTTTAGAGGGCGCTAGATCAAGAGATTTTTACTTATCAATTGATTGGTTGATTAGGGCTGGTTTAGTCACACAAATATTTTCGTTAAAATCAAAGGAAAAAATTAGATTACCATTAGAATCGTTTGTAGAAAATGATCATTTTAAGTTATTTATGTCTGATATTGGTCTTATGACTAATAAATTAGCAATAAGTCAATCTATGTTATTAAATGATAAAACCTTAGACAGTATTACAAAGGGGGCATTAGCCGAACAATATTTAGCAAACGAATTAATTAATAACGGACATAAATTATATTACTGGCAAACCGAAAGTAATTCAGAAGTTGATTTTATATTACAACTTGATGATACTTTCATTCCGATAGAGTGTAAATCGGCCGATAATACACAATCAAAAAGTCTTAAATTATTTGTTGATAAATATAACCCCAAATATTCAATTAGAGTTTCAAGTAAAAACTTTGGGTTTAACAACAACATTAAATCAGTGCCACTTTATGCGGCGTGGTGCATTAAGTAGTATAAATTAAATATTATTGACTCAATAACCAATTATATTTTCTTTAATATTGTGTCAAATATGACATTCAGACATAAAATATTTTTCATTTTTTGCTTGACATCTACTAACCACTTATAGTATTATATTAAAGGTACATAAAAAAAGAAACAAATCCACAACAGCCCTTATCTAATAGTTTAAGGAGAAAAGAAGTAAAATGAAAACATTTATGGCAAATGAATCAACTATTACTCGTAAATGGTATGTAGTTGATGCTAACGGAAAAACATTGGGTCGTTTAGCAACCCAAGTCGCATCAGTAATTAAAGGAAAACATAAACCAACCTACACTCCACATGTAGATTCTGGTGATTATGTAATCGTAATCAATGCTGATAAAATTGCTTTGACTGGTAAAAAATGGACAGGCAAAAAATATTATAGTCACTCAGGTTATTCTGGTGGTTTATCAGAAACAGCAGCAAAAGATGTAATGGCAAAGTTCCCTACCCGTATGGTTGAAAAAGCGGTAGTAGGCATGCTTCCTCATACTGCATTAGGCAGACAAATGGCAAAGAAACTATTTGTTTATGCTGGGTCAGAACATAAACACCAAGCCCAACAACCAGAAAGTTTAGAGGTATAACCTATGGCAAAATTAGTACAATATTTAGGTACTGGACGTCGTAAAAGTTCAGTAGCAAGAGTTATTTTAACTCCGGGTAAGGGTACAATTACAATTAACGGTCGCACATTTGAAGATTATATTCCTTCGGCTGCAACTAGATTAGATGTTTTACAACCACTTGCTAAAACAAACAATGAAACTGCTTTTGATATTACTTGTAATGTTAATGGTGGTGGCTTAACTGGTCAAGCAGGAGCAATCCGTTTAGGTATCACTCGTGCATTATTAGAAGTTGATCCAGAGTTAAGAAAAATCTTGAAACCTGCTGGTTTAGTTACACGTGATCCACGTTCAAAAGAGCGTAAAAAATACGGTCTTAAAGCAGCACGTCGTGCACCACAGTTTTCAAAAAGATAAATCTATATTACAAAAACGGCCATTATTATGGCTGTTTTTTTCTTCAAAAATAACATAATATATATTTTAATATATATATTTTTATTAAAAATGTTATAATAACAAATGTATAATTTATTAAAAAGAGGTAAATAATGGATCAAGTACGTGTTAGATACGCACCAAGCCCTACTGGACAACTTCATATCGGCAATGCCAGATCAGCACTATTTAACTTATTATTTGCTCGTCATTATCAAGGAAAGTTCATTATTAGAATTGAAGATACTGATACTAAAAGAAATGTCAAAGACGGTGAAAAATCCCAATTAGATAACTTAGCGTGGTTAGGGATTGTGGCGGATGAATCACCCTTAACACCAGGACAATATGGTCCATACCGTCAATTAGAAAGATTAGATATTTATCAAAAGTATGCTAATGAATTACTACAAAAGGGTTTAGCGTATAAAGATTATTTAGAAAATAGTGATAAATATGCCATTCGCTTCAAAGTACCATCTAATATCACTTATACCTTTAATGATATGGTTAGAGGGCCATTAAAGTTTGAATCCAAAGAAGTTGAAGATTGGGTCATCTTAAAAGAAAATGGTATCCCAACTTATAACTTTGCGGTCGTGATTGATGATTACTTAATGAAAATCACCCATGTTTTACGTGGAGAGGAACACATCACTAATACCCCTAAACAAATTATGATTTATCAAGCCTTTAATTGGACACCACCTTTATTTGGTCATATGACAATTATTGTGAATGAAAAAAAGAAAAAGCTTTCTAAACGTGATACTAACGTTTTACAGTTTATTAGTGATTATAAAGATTTAGGTTATTTACCAGAAGCAATGTTTAATTTTATTTCTTTATTAGGTTGGTCACCACGTTCTAGCGAAGAAATACTTTCATCAAATGAATTAATTAATTTATTTGACAGCCAACAATTATCTAAATCCCCTGCAATGTTTGATCAAGAAAAGTTAGCATTTATTAATGCCCAGTATATTAAAAAACTTGATCCCTTAGCTTTAATAGATTTATGTCAGCCCTTCTTACAACAAGCAGGCATTAAGATTATTAATCAAGAATGGTTAATTAACTTACTAACGCTTTTTCAAGACCGCTTAGTTTATGGGGCCCAAATCGTAGAGTTTTACCAAAAGTTTTTTAGTCAATTCACTTTAAGTGAAGAACTATTAAATACCTTAAAAGAATTACCAGCACTAATTGTGCTAAAAGTCTTAATTGAAAAGTTAGAAAATATTAATTTCAATCTTGATTCAATTAATGAAGCAATTAAAAATGTTTCACAACAAACTAACATAAAGGGCAAAGAACTCTTTATGTCAATTAGAATATCAACCACCGCTGAAAGTCACGGTCCATCATTACCCCATTCATTATTATTGTTGGGACAAACAGAAGTGATCAAGCGGTTAAAACAAGCGTTAAACGCGTTAAAAGGAGTTAAATTATGAAAAAAATAATATTCTTACTATTTGCGGGATTAGTCACCTTAATGTTAGTGGCTTGTGGCGGTGAAGAACTTAACGTTAGAGCATCCTTCCCAACTGGTAATATTGAATTAAACGGAACAAGCATCACTTTCTCAGTGAGTTTAATTGATCCTGACTTATTATTACCTGAACATCAAATTACAATCTCTATTGAAGGAAACAATGCAGTTACTCCAATTGTAGAAGATGCTTGGTTAAGAGTGCCAAGAACCTTTACTTTTGAAGGATTAACACCAGGTACTACTTATACAGTTGTGGTAGAAACTGATTTACCAGAAGAAGGTAATGTGCGTTTAGCTAGTCGTGAATTTACGACTGCCGAAGTTGGACGTGCTGAGGATGTGCCAATCATGATTACTAATGCAGAAGAGTTTTTTGATATGGCAAATGCTGAAAACGGGACATTCTTTGAATTAGCTAATAACATTAACTTTGAAGGAGCACAAGCACCAGTAATGTTTAACGCTAATCGTCGTTTTACACACCATTTTAATGGTGCGGGATTCGCTTTACAAAACTTAAACCAAACTGCTGATGAGCACGTAAGTGGAGCATATATTTCAATCTTTGGCTTTATTCGTAATGGTTCAATTCGTAATTTAGTTTTAGACGGTATTACAATTGATAATAGAAGTAATCCTGGTAATACTGCCGTTTATGCTGGTATTTTAGCTAGCCGTATTGACTCAATTGATGCAGTTATTGAAAATATTACGATTAAAAACTCAGCATTATTAGTAAGACATAACCAAAGAAGTACTGCTGATGGCTGGACTAATGTGGCTAATAATCGTTCATTATTCTTAGGAACAGTTGTGGGTGCAGCCCAAGGAACAATTCGTGATATTACTATTTATGATACACAAGTAGAAGTAACAATGTCTAATTTAATGCAAGGCTTAACCGCGATTGCTGGTGTCCATATTGGTGGAGCGATTGGTTTAATTGAACAAAATCGTGGTCGTGAGTTTTCTAACTTTGATGTTAATATTGATTTAGAAGTTAATATTAACTCAAATAGAGTACCAGGTCAATCAAGATTAAATATTGGTGGTGTAGTAGGATTCCATCGTGGAATGGATCGTCATGGTGAGGTTGCGTTAGAGTCAGCCGTTGTTCGTGGAACTGTGGCTCTTAATATTTCAATGAATGATGATTCATCAGCAGGAGCACCATGGATCGCAGTTGGCGGATTTATCGGTAGTGTTGATGCTCAACAAATTATGCGTGATGTAGTAGTAATGAATGATGTATCGGTAACGTTTGCTTCTAATTCAACTAACGTACTTGATGGAAGATTAAGAATTGGATCTATTATTGGTTGGACACTACAACATAACAATAGTTTCCAAAGAGTAGTATCGTTTAATCAAACATCAGTGCTTAACGCATCAACTACCACTTCAAATTATAACTTTGAATTAATGAACACAAGTAGAACTATTAATCATAGTAATATTTCAGTTAGAACCTTAAATAGTACTTTAAGCTTCAATAGTGCTACGGTTGTTAGTGCCTTTGAAACATTAGATGGAAGTATCACTGACTTTATTGCTAGTCAATGGGTATTAGACATTTTAGCAACAATTCTATAAATAAAATAACAAGAGAGTGATTGCGATAATATCGGATCATCTCTCTTTTTTGTTATCAGAACTAAACCGCTTTACCATCAATTCAATTAATCATAATCACCATGATGATGCCAGCCGAGCAGCATCAAGAGATGACGGTGTAATATCTAATAGAAATTATTGGCTACGCTCTGCTGGTTCTTATAC
>Ga0209755_10007638_pt1 | contig 11686 bp, 5 predicted proteins | sample TergutCo191P1_FD_187301 | JGI IMG/M metagenome (GOLD analysis project Ga0209755, IMG submission 187301) | Cornitermes sp. P1 segment gut microbial communities from Petit-Saut dam, French Guiana - Co191P1 (SPAdes) (version 2) | ecosystem: Host-associated > Arthropoda: Insects > Digestive system >...
TGTTATCAGGCGCATTGTTCCATATACCTGTGTTGGCAAACGCATTGCGGCCGATACTCGTCACGCTGGCGGGGATGGTGATACTCGTGAGCGCGGTACCTTCGAACGCAGCCCAGCCGATAAACGTCACGCTGTTGGGTATGGTCACACTCGTGAGCGCGGAGCAGCCTCTGAACGCCTCGACGTCGATAATCGTCACGCTGTTGGGGATGGTCACGCTCGTAAGCGCAGTGCAGCCTTTGAACGCTCCGATGGCGATACGCGTTACGGGCATGTACGGGCTTGCGTCGTTCTGGCGGTACTGTGCGGGTATACTGATTGCTCCTGTAATAGACCTGTTATTGGCAACGACTCTGTAGGTTTCTCCGCTGCGAATGAATCCCAGCCCTTCATTGGCATACACGATTCCGGTAAATAATAGTATTGCTAAAATTGTCAGAATTTTTTTCATTTAAAATTCTCCTTTGTTGTTATTTGTTCTCTGAAATTACCTCACCGTAAAGTCAATGGCGGTTCGGGTTCTGCTCGACATAGTAAGCGTGGCAATCCGCCACTGCCCGTTTGCAGGCCTTACGACAGCCATCAGCCTGTATTGCCCCGGTCTTACGGTGCCTGGCACTGTGCAATTTATACTCAAAAATCTTGTTGCGGATCCTGCGTTTAACGCGCTTCGGCTTTCGCTTCCTATTACTTCCACAATTCTGCCGTTATTGCCCACTAACGCAACCCCTACTTCTCCGCCTGAGAAAGTATTCGCGCCGACATTTCTAAAAGCCATAGTAACCTGAAAACGCACATTCTGCGCTGCAGAGGTTGTTCTGCCTACGGAAAAATCCTCCAACGCCAGCCCGTAGCCGCCTCCGGGCGTTACGCTTTCCGCCGTAACGGTTAAATCAAATGAGTTTGGAACATTCGGCAAAGCCATCGTGGCGATACGCCACTGTCCGCCTTGCGGTCTTACAACCGCCATCAGCCGGTATTGACCTGGTCTTACGGTTTCCGGCACAAAGCCGTGTATTGTTCCCAAGAACCCTTCCCTGTTGGCGGTTCCTATTACTTCCACAATTCTGCTGTTATTGTCCACTAACGCCAACCCAAACTGGCCGCCTGAAAATTCCGTACCGACATTTCTGAAGCTTGGCGTAGCGGTTAATAATTCGTTTTGCGACACAGTAGTTTGATCTACTCTAAAAGCCGATAACGCCTGCCCGTAACCGCCTGAGTTTGCAAGCCCTGCGGTGACGGTGACAGGTATAGCGTTAGAAATATTAACCGGGGATATTGAAACAATTTTCCATTCGCCGCCTGTCTGTCTGGTGACAGCCACCAACCGGTATTGTCCGGGCCTTACGGTTTCGGGCATGAAACAATTTATAGTATGACCTGATGAAGAAGCGGACAGGGATTCTCCCGGACGGCGGCTTTCCTGATTCTCTGTTCCTATAACTGCAATCAGAGATTGCGCTGTAACAGCGCCGCTTGCATTAACCAGCGCCACCCCGACCTGACCGCCTGAGAAAAAACCGAAACTTGTTACATTGGCGGTAACAGTAAACAATTCATTTTGCTGTATGCCGGTTTTATTCGCGGCAAAATTACGCAGTCCCATTTCATGACTGCCGGTACTGCCCCGATTAGGTCTGATATTGATGACTATGCTGTGATCGCGGTTGTAATTTCTGTCGGGATGAGGCACCAGTGCGTTAAGAGAATACCATCCGTCTCTGCCGCCCCCCCATCCCCAGTTGACATGAAACCTGCGGGCTCTGTCGTATCCGTCAACTATAAAAGCGTGGCCGCCGCCTTGCCTGCCTGCCGAATAGTAAACCGGTAAACCTGCATCCAACTGCGATCTTATCAGCGCTTCCCAATCGGCATCGTTGTAATATACGCGCTCATGTGTTTGAATACTTCTATCATAATCAAAAGTATCGGTTAATAAGAGGTATTGATTTCTCTGCGCACCCACTGCCAGGGCTTTATGATACATTAATGTAGCTACAGCGTTCCGCTGCCGCTCATTGCTGTTTTCGCCGTCGCTGCGGTAACTGTTAATCATATTATCCCAATCATAAGCAACATTTAAATTTTCAGACGGCACTCTGCTGATACCGGCGGCGAAGCCGGGGCCAATCATTGCACTTTGCCCCCGCCCCCGTGCCGGATGCCGGTGGAACGCCATAATCTGCGCCCACGCTGTATTGGTACAATTGGTAACGATCCGCCCGTTAGCAGCGGCTCTTCTGTCATTGGGAAAATAAGGAAACAAATCATTATACGGAGGACCCTGGTTCCACTTTGTCCGTATCAATGGACGGACTACCGCTTGAGGATTCGGCGTTTCCCTCAGCAGCGATTCAAGTTCGTCGTCACCGGGTATTATCGGGGAATCGCTTTCATCTGCCGTCTGCGCCGCCTGCTGTGCAACAGCCGCCGCGCCGCTGTCTCGAACGCTTACCGTATAACTGCCGTCTCCTCTGTCCCGGACAAGTCCTGCGAAGAATGTGACAAGTTCTCCTGTGCTTAAATTTCGCGTAAAACGGAAATTACGGTTTTGCCCGCTGTTATTGTCAATATCCCTTGTGCCGCTCACCGCCGAAAACGCAACCGGATCAAGCGTTCCGTTGTTTGTAGATTCAAATATGTATTCCCCCGCCGCAGGCGCAGTAAAACTCAGCAGTACTCTCTGCCCGCCGTTTACAGTAACGGTTGCCGGAACGTTTGCCGCAAGCGATACCGACGGGATAGTTGAGGTATTAATGCTTAGCGTATAACTGCCTGTTCCCACATCGCTGACAACACCCGCAAAGAAAGTGAAAACTTCCCCTGCGTTTAAATGCCGCAAAAAGCGGAAGTTATAGCCTTGCCCGCCGTCATCGTCAATAGTGTCCGATCTAAACGAGCTGGTCGCCGACGAATACGCAATCGGGTCAAGCGTTCCGTTGTTTGAAGACTCAAAATTGTAAGCCCCCGCCGCAGGCGCGGTAAAATTCACCTGCACTCTCTGCCCGCCATTTATTGTGACGGTTGCAGGAGAGTTTGCCGCAAACGTCTGCTGCGCCTGCGCCGCCACCGCCAAAGCCAAAAGGAACGCCGCCGTTAATATTAATGCCTTAATCTTCTTCATTAAAAACCTCTCCTTTGTTTTAAATTCTTGTCCTGTTTCACGTTATTTTGTTTTACCTCACCGTAAAGCGAATGCTGCTGGGAGCATTATCAAAAGACATCGTTATAATTCTCCATTCTCCGCCTGCGGGTCTTACTGCAATTCTTAATTGATAATTTCCCGGAGCCATTGTATTGGGAATAGTGCAGTTTACAAATGAAGCACGCCCGGAGCCTGCGCCAAACGAAGTGGAAGCTCTTGTCCCGATAACTGTTTCATTGCCCGCGCTATCTGTCAACACCGCGCGCAGCGAACCTTCAAATGACTCCATGCCGGGATTCCTAATATCGTAATTAACATTAAACTGCGCGCCTCGCGATGCTGAAACTATGCCGTTGTCTGCGCTTAAAGACGCAAATGCCAATCCGTAACCGCCGCCGTTAGCAAGCCCTGCGGTAACGGTAACAGGAATGGCGTTTGGAACCCTTGCCTCTTTATCCGAATCCGTAACAATTCTCCATTCGCCGTTTGTAGGCCTTGTAACAATCATTAATCGGTATTGCCCCGGCCTTACCGTTGCGGGCACAAAACAATTTATTGCCGAAGTACGGGATAAACGAGGATTTATCGCGGTGTAATTTTCTGTTCGTATAATATCAATTATTCCGCCATTGGTATCGACCAATGCAGCTCCTATTTGACCGCCGGGGAATATGCTGAAACTTCTCAGAGAGAGATCGACCGTAAACAATTCATTTTGGGATACGGATGTTTTGCTTGCAGAAAAAGAATTTAATCCAAATCTGTTATTGTCTGACACTCCTCCAGCGTCGGGCTTAATATTTATGATGATGTGCTGTTCATCGGGCCACCATCCCCTGTTTCCTATATTGTTAAGAGAATACCAGCCGTCAGATTGACCGTTATTGCCGATATTCATATGAAATCTGCCTTGATTGTCGTAACCGTCTATGATAAAAGCGTGACTGTTAACTACGCCCCGGGCAAGACTCTCCTGAGAATGACCCCAATAATATACAGGCATTCCCGCATCCAGCTGGGATTTTATCAGCGCTTCCCACTGTGCCTCATTATAAAACCTGCGTTCATGCCATTGAATACTTCTGTCATACCCGAAATTAATAGTCATTGAAGCGAAATAACTTCCGGGATACCTTAAACCGTTTGCGCCGTTTGCGGCGGCTACATGGTAAAATAATGTGGCTACTGCGCTGCGCTGCCGCTCTGTTCCGCTGTTCGCATTTGGATAGATTCTGAGCATATTATCCCAATCGTACGCGACATTTAAATTTACGGTCGGAACAGCGACATTTTGCACCATAAGTAACCTGCTCTGCCCTGTTCCCCTTACAGGATGCCGGTAATAATACATTATCTGCGCAAGAGCGGTATTCCCGCAGTCAGCGTGGATGCGCCCGGAATTGCTGTCATGCCAGCGGATTTCGGGATTGGCAGGGAACAAATTATTAAACGGAGCATAGGGACTCCATTGCGTTTGTATAAGCGGCGCAACAACAATATTATTATTTACCGTTACCTGAAAACTGATAGCGGTTGGAGCGTTGTTAAGAGAATTTGTTATAAATTGCCGCTCACCGCCTGCGGCGTCACTTACAGCAATTCTTATCTGATAATGACCCGGACGTACTGTAGCGGGAACAACACAGGTAACAAATGAACTGCGGCCGGAGCCTGCGCCAAACGACGTGGAAGCTCTTGTTCCGATTGTTGTTATAACATTACCCGCATTATCCGTTAAAAACGCGCTTAACGAACCTTCAAATGTCCGCGAACCCGGATTTCTTATGTCGTAATTAACATTAAACTGTTCATACTGAGTCACGGAAACTCTGTCGGCGGTTAAAGCCCGGAATGTCAATTCGTAACCGGCATTTGTTTGGGCGGATAGATTTGTGAGAATTAAAAAAATAATTAAAATAAAAACGAATAACTTTTTGTTCATTTATTTCTCCTTTACTTTATTAAAACGCGCAAAAATTTTGTACAGTATAAATCATAAATCGGGCGCTTGAACCCTCCGGCCGTTGGGTTAATCCAACACCTAAGTGAGTAAAATCGGTATCAAGTATGTTTGCCCTATGTCCGGGCGAATTCATCCAACCGGCAACCGCCGCCTCTGGCGTAGCTCTGCCATAGGAGATGTTTTCGCCATAAAACCTTCCGTTTACAACACCGGCACGCTCCATTCTCTGACTTGCAGTAGATCCGTCCGAGCCCGTATGCCCGCCTCCCGTATGCCGTCCCAGATCATTGCGCATCATATCCAGGCTGTGGGCGCGGGAGGAAACGGCGAGGGGTTCGTGCCAGATCAGAGGCGGAAGGCCGTGGTTTACCCTTTCAATGTTTGTAAGTTCTAACACCCGCTGTTCAAACGCCAAAATCTCTGAAGGAGTCATCACTATCGGCACAGTAATTACCATTAGCGTCCAATAGATCGCATGAGTGGCATTTGAGCCTGCCTGCCGTTGAACTATTCCAATAGCAACATGAGAACGATCTTCGTCCAGAATGGCCGCTCGTGAAGAATTCGAATTCATCCAGGCTGTAACCCTCTGTTCGGGCGTGTTATTGTTTCCGGCAACGAATCTATTCATCCCGGCAATATTTGTGATTCCGGCTTGACTTATCCTCTGATCTAAACCGGAGGCGTCTAAAGAATTGACGCGTAACATTTCTTCACTATTTGCGCGGGAAACCGAAGCCAAAGCATTATGCAAAATCAAAGGCGGAAGGTTATGTCTTTCCCTTTCAATATTTATAAGTTCAAATGTACGTTGTTCAAGCGTCAGAATGTCGGAAGGAGACATCCCCGCAGGCGCATTAGTTATAACGCTTACCGTGTAACTGCCGCTTCCCGTGTTGCGGTGAACCCCCGAAAAGAAAGTGATAACTTCCCCTGCACTCAAATTCCGCGTAAAACGGAAATTACGGCCTTGCCCCCCGTCATCGTTAATAATCACCGCGCTTCCCGTGCCGCTCGCTGCCGAAAACGCCACAGGGTCAAGCGTTCCGTTGTTTGAAGATTCAAATATGTAAGCCCCCGCAGAAGGCGCGGAAAAACTCAACTGCACTCTTTGCCCGTTATTTATATCGACAGTCGCAGGGACGTTTGCCGCAAGCGATACCGACTGAACGGTTTGAACAATTACTGCGTATCTGCCGTTTCCCGTGTTGCGGTGAACCCCCGCGAAGAAAGTGAAAACTTCCCCTGCGCGTAAATTCTGCGCAAACTGGAAATTACGACCTTCCCCGCCGTCATCGTCAATAATCACCGCGCTTCCCGTGCCGCTTGCCGCCGAAAACGCAACCGGGTCTAAGGAACCGTCGTTTGAAGATTCAAACGAGAAAACCCCAGCAGAAGGCGCGGTAAAACTCAACTGAACTCTTTGCCCGTTATTTATAGTGACGGTTGCCGGAACGTTTGCAGTAAGCGTCTGCTGCGCGTGCGCCGTCCCCGCCAAAGCCAAAAAGAACGCCGCCGCCAAAATTAATACTTTCATTTTAATCACAATACTTCTCCTTTGTTCTCTGCTCGATGTTCCTACCTGCTGCCTTGAACATTTACCGTGTAACTGCCGCTTCCCCTGTTGCTGAAAACTCCCGCGAAGAAAGTGAAAACTTCCCCTGCGAGTAAATTTCGCGTAAAACGGAAATTGCGGCCCTGCCCGCCGTCATCGTTAATAATCACCGAGCTTGTCGTGCCGATTGATGCCGAAAATGCCACCGGGTCTAACGAACCGTTATTTGAAGATTCAAATGTGTAAGTCCCCGCAGAAGGCGCGGTAAAACTAAACTGCACTCTTTGCCCGTTATTTATAGTGACAGCCGCCGGGGTGTTTAACGCAAGCGATACTGACTGCATACCTTGAACGTTTATCGTATAACTGCCGGTTCCATTGTCGCGGTGAACACCCGCGAAGAAAGTGAAAACTTCCCCTGTGCTTAAATTCTGCGCAAATTGGAAATTACGGCCTTCCCCGCCGTCATCGTTAATAATCGCCGCGCTTCCCGTGCCGCTTGACGCCGAATACGCAACCGGGTCAAGCGAACCGTTGTTTGTTGACTCAATTATATAAATTCCCGCAGAAGGCGCGGTAAAACTAAACTGCACTCTTTGCCCGTTATTTATAGTGATAGTCGCAGGGGCGTTTGCCGCAAGCGTTTGCTGCGCAGCAGGCTGTTGTGCTGTTGGCTGTTGTGCTGTTGGCTGTGTAGTCGGCTGTGCCGCAGGCTGGCTGGCTGCCGTGCCGGTAACAGTAAAATCAATGCCGGTTGGAATGTCCGGCAAAGCCAGCGTGGCGATACGCCATTCCCCGCCTGAAGGTCTTATAACAGCCATCAATCTGTATTGCCCGGCTCTTACGGTATTTGGCACTGTGCAATTAAATTCCAAAGCGCTTGATAATGATCCTGCGTTCAGCGCACTGCGGTTTCTTGTTCCAATAACTTCTACAATCCTGCCGTTATTATCGACTAACGCTGCCCCTACCTGACCGCCGGGGAATTGTTCCAAACCTACATTTCTTGGAGTCACCGTAACTGTAAACCGTTCGTTTTGCCGTACACTTGTCATGCTTGAGGTAAAAGAAGTCAATGCAAGCCCGTAACCGCCGCCTGTTGTTCCGCGTTCTGCGTTAACCGTAAAATTAATCGAGTTTGGTACATCCGGCAAAGCCAGCGTTGCAACCCGCCACTGTCCGCCCTCGGGTCTTACGACAGCCATCAATCTGTATTGCCCGGCTCTTACAGTTTCGGGTACATAACAATTGAATTCCAAAGCGCCTGATAATGATCCTGCGTTCAGCGCACTGCGGTTTCTGATTCCAATTACTTCAACAATTCTGCCGTTTGTTCCTACAAGCGCCGCTCCAACCTGACCGCCCGGAAATTGTACAAGACCGACATTTCTTGGAACTATGGTGACAGCAAACATTTCGTTTTGCGCTACTGTGTTTTTGCTCGCATTAAAAGCTGTTAACGCAAGCCCATAGCCGCCGCCTGGCGTTATGGTTTCTGCAGTAACATTAAAATCAATTGAGTTTGGAATATCGGGCAAAGCCAGCGTTGCAACCCGCCACTGTCCGCCCTCGGGTCTTACAACTGCCATCAATCTGTATTGCCCGGCTCTTACAGTTTCGGGCACATAGCAATTAAATTCCAAAGCGCCTGATAATGATCCTGCGTTCAGCGCACTGCGGTTTCTTGTTCCGATAACTTCTGCAATCCTGCCTGAATTATCAACTAACGCCGCTCCAACCTGACCGCCGGGGAATTGTTCCAAACCTACATTTCTTGGAATCATCGTAACTGTAAATAATTCGTTTTGCGCTGCTGTGTTTTTGCTCGCATTAAAAGCTGTTAACGCAAGCCCGTAGCCGCCTCCCGGCGTTACAGTTCCGGCAGTAACAGTTAAATTTATCGCAGACGGAACGCCATCGCCGACTGCGGAAATCGCGGCAATTTTCCATTCGCCGCCTGTTTCTCTCGTTACAATTCTTAAATTGCCAATACCGGGGCTTACAGTTTCCGGTAAAAAACAATTCATCGTTCTTGTCAGAGAAGAACCGGGACGCCGTTCGCCGTAATTGGCGATTCCGACTATTGATGTAATTGCGCCTATTGTATTCACTACCGCCGCTCCAACCTGACCGCCCGAGAAAAAGCCGAAGCTTGTCACATTTGCGGTAACTGTAAACAATTCATTTTGCTGAATTGCAGTTTTATTGACAGTGAATCCTTTTATGCCCATTTCATGACTGCCTGTGCTTCTTTGATTGGGTCTAATATTGGTGGTGATAGAATGACGAAGATAATAATTACGGTTGCCTGGTGTCAATGCGTTCAGGGAATACCATCCATCGTGACCGCCGCCCCAGCCCCAGTTAACATGAAACTTGCCTTGATTGTCGTATCCGTCCACTACAAAACCATGACCGCCGCCATCTCTGCCTGCACTGTAATATACAGGCAAGCCGGCATCCAACTGCGATCTTATCAATGCTTCCCATCCGGCATCGGTGTAAAATATGCGCTCATGACGCTGAATGCTTCTGTCATAACCGAAAGTCTCGGTCATTGCAGTGTAATAATTTCCTTGTGCGCCTACTGCCAGAGCAACATGATACATTAACACAGCTACGGCATTGCGTTGACGCTCGTTGCTGTTTGTGCCGTCTCTGCGATAGCTGTTAAGCATATTATTCCAATCATAAGCAACGTTTAAATTTACAGATGATACAGTGACATTGTGATTCGGACCTACAACCGTACTTTGCCCGCTGCCTCGCGCAGGATGCCGGTGAAACGCCATTATCTGCGCCCATGCCGTATTGGTGCAATTTGTATAGAGCCGCCCGGTGCCGTCATCTTTCGGATGACCGCGAATAAAAGGAAACAAATCATTGTACGGAGCGTATTGGTTCCACTTTTGCCGTACCAGCGGTCCGACGACGGCTCTGGAATTCACTGGTTCATTTAGCAGCGAATCAAGCTCATCATCGCGCAGTAACATTGGAGCATCGCCCGATACCGCTTCCGGCGGAGCTTCCACCTCCCTGATCTCTACAGCCGGAGTATCCACAACCGCCGCTTCCTGCGTATGCAAATAATTGCTGTTGGAAAACGCCAGCATAAGCGTAAATAAAATTGCGAAAAGGCCGTATTTCGATTTCATATAATTCCCTCTTTTTACTGTTCTCTGCTCATTTAAAACAACGTGCTGTTTGCACATCTGAGGCGCCGCTGCTTGCGCAGCTCCCCTTAATCTCTCGTAAGTTCCCTCTGCAATGTGCCCATATTATGACTAAACTGTCTGGTTCCGTAACCGACATTGGAAAAGCGGAAAAGGTGTTCAAAAAAAGTAATGTTATTCCAGTTGTAATCAGCAGTTTGAACAATTTGACCGGTTTCACGATTTATACGTTCATTATCAAACCAGGTTAAATCAAAATATAATGTTCTGCCGTCAGCTAATCTTAAAACATTCCATGCGTGATTGGGAGATACCCATCTTTGAACAGCGCGGACAGAAGGTAACCTAAATGCTTTTTCCATTACCTCGTTTGCGTAACCGTCGCAGACATGCCTCCTTAAACCGGGAGTCGGTCTTACCGGCGCGCCTGTGTAACCGCTGAATGAAGCCCAATCATATTCAATCTCGGCGCTTAGATGTCTTGCGAATTCGATAATTTCCGCAAATACAGGATCGGTTATTAGAAGATGATCAACATACAGGCGATGCTGATATTTGAATCTTAATGTCTGATAATAGGCATATTCCCCATAAGTATTGAATATATTTTCTCCTCCGCGGTATTGACCACCCCATGTCGTAACTGTTCCTGCTCCCCGGAACCTCGGCGCTATAGTATAGCTCGCTTCCGTAAAAACAGTGTTATTGTCTTCCCCCCACCAGACTCTAAGTTGTGAATCTAACATAAACGACTGTTCCATTTTTTCAGGCGTAAACGCGGAGTTCATTATCCAGTCTCTCACTTCCGGCGGGAAATATCCGAGATTAGCTCCGTAGTAAATTATTTCGGGATAGGGAAGATTTCTAAAAGTAACAAACCCATTCACCATCTCGGCAAAAGGAACATCTGCCGATACCTGCGCCGCAAGCTGTGCTGGCGGTTGCGTCTGTGCCGTCTGAGCCGCAGGTTGTGCTGTAGGTTGAGCCGCGTTTAAGCCTTGAACAGTTACCGTGTAACTGCCGTTTCCAGTGTTGCGGTGAACTCCCGCGAAGAAAGTAAAAACTTCCCCCGCGCGTAAGTTTCGCGAAAAGCGGAAATTACGGCCTTCCCCGCCGTCATCGTTAATAGTCGCCGCGCTTCCCGTGCCGCTCGCTGCCGAAAACGCCACCGGATCCAAAGAACCGTTGTTTGTTGAGTCAATTATATATTCACCCGCAGAAGGCGCGGTAAAATTCAACTGCACTCTCTGCCCGTTATTTATATTGACAGTCGCAGGGGCATTTACCGTAAGCGTCTGCTGCGCGTGCAAATAATTGCTGTTGGAAAACGCCGGTACAAGCATTAACAAAATTGCGATAAAGCCGTATTTTGATTTCATATAACTCTTCACTCCTTATTTATTTTATGTATAATTGTTCATTACTTATTTAAAACAACCTCAGCCACCCGGTATTGGATCCATTCGCGTATGAAACGCCAAGGTCTCTGTCATGGTTCGCCCATGTTGCCGATGCGCCTGCCGATACAGTTAAATTTGTATTTGAGCCCGCAGTATAATTCGGGATGTTTCCGGCAGGGCGGTTCCACGCGATTATTACGGCGTTGTTAGGTGAAGCGGTGTTAAGGTGGTGAGTGCCGCTGACAACTGCGGCAATATTCCTGCCCGTTCCCGCTATTACGCCGCCGTTTAAATTGAATACACTGCCCGTACCGGTTACCCTAATGCCGCTGCCTGCGCTGTTTGAGGTATTGGTATTGTTGATAATTTCACCGCCTGACATGGTGAACTGGGCTCCGCCCCATTGAATCAAACCGCCGCCGTTTGTACCTGCGATATTGTCTGAGA
>Ga0209755_10007639_pt1 | contig 11683 bp, 2 predicted proteins | sample TergutCo191P1_FD_187301 | JGI IMG/M metagenome (GOLD analysis project Ga0209755, IMG submission 187301) | Cornitermes sp. P1 segment gut microbial communities from Petit-Saut dam, French Guiana - Co191P1 (SPAdes) (version 2) | ecosystem: Host-associated > Arthropoda: Insects > Digestive system >...
CATTCTGTCATTCTGTCTTTCTGCTTGTCTGTGATCCACTGTCGGAAACAACAAAATTCAGTATTTACGAGCTTCATAAACATCGTCAGAAAGTTTAGAGATTATACAAAATTACGGGTATTTTAGCCCTAATAAAGTTCTACATTTTTTCTACCCACGTGGCAACAGTGAATCTCTAAAAGTTGATCCCAACGGAACGTATTAAAAAAAAAATAAGCTGTCAAAAAAACACATTGCGCGTCAACAGAGTTCTTTCTTAGCTCGTCTGGATTCGGAGGTAATTAAACAATAGCAATTTGTTTAATGTGTCGTCCCGTAACTAGAGTAGCATTGAAGTGATTGCGATAAACATTTTATACTGAAAGTTCTTGCACAGTTTTTAATATAATTGGTGTCCATTCTTTTGTCGTAAATATCTGGGCAGAAATTTTTTGGAAAGGCAAGTTTCGGAGAATTTCGTAAAAATGTTCTGAAATTCGGATTTCGCCTTACAGTAAAGTCTGCTGTACGTACGGCCATAAATGGATCCTTTAGTTAGGTCTATGTTATAATTCATTGAACATGTAGTAAAATTACACCATAGAATTTCAAGAAACACTTGTTTAAATTCTTACAAAATTGGCGATTGCCAAGCTTGCTTATTAACGTCTCATTTCGTACAGTTATTTCTTGTAAATTCTTCGTACAAACGGTTAGCAAATCTTTAGTTTAGCATTCTCATACATCTCCTGCTATACCATAACGTTCTGACATATATTCTGTGGGAATTATAAAATATCCTGTCGTAAGTGTGTCAGTTATTAGAATTCTACCTAACCTTCTTAAATCACATAAAAACACTATTCCATTGCTGGCCTCTCGTTGAGCAACGTCCTTGAAATGACCTTGCAATTTAACAGGCTTACGGTAGGGTTGACAGCGAATAATATTTTTACAATACACAAAAATATCAGTGTAGGCAAGTCACAGGAACTGGGGATTATAAACATTTATTAAAATACACAACAGGCTTAACAACAGTCTCTTGTGTAACTCATAAATATATGAAAAGCATGTCATAACAAGGGTTAATTAGGCGACCTTCTTCTGCTTATATGGGCTATGGACATAAGGTTTGATGAAAATTATGTATTATGTATAAAGTGCTGTTACTCATATTTTTATTGTATTATTCTATTGACACATTTTTTGTCTGATTTATAACAACAATTTTAAATTTTAGCACATTTCAGTGGCCATTACTCTGTATGTCCTGACAAAAAAGTATAAACAACCAGTTGGCCTAATTTAAAGTGAGTGAATTTTATAAATTTGTATTTTAAACCTGGCAATGAATAATTTCCAAATATATTATTATTATTATTGTTATTATTATCGAATTTCTCACTTTCCTGCTTTGGCTGGGAAATATTCACCTATCCTGGGATACAGTAATGAACAGGATTAGGCTCGGTGGTCTTATTTATAGTTTAAAAAGTTTCTTACAATTGAACATGTGCCAAGAATTACAGATTTTTGCATTTGTATGTACGTATTCGGGTGCAGGTTAAGTCTTGTTAGATTTTGTGATAGTGACTTTGGAATTACTCCCGTAGATGATATTATTATCGGGATCACTTGTGCTGCCTTTTGCTTCCACACAGCACATATTTCATTCGCCAGTTATTGGTACTTGTTTTGTTTGTCGGTTATTGTTTTGGCGAGATTATGTGTATTTGGGACAGCAGTGTCTATCAAAAAGGTGTTTTTTGTTTTCTTATTCATAAAAGTTATGTCAGGTCGATTAGAAAGTACTCTTTTGTCCCTAAGTATGCTGCGATTCCAGTACAGCTTGAAATTTTCATTCTCCTTTACATTGGCTTGTGTGTACTTATAATATGGACTTTTATCATCAATCAATTCGGCTGCTTCTGCCATTTTCTGATGGATAATTTTGGCTAGTCCATCATGTCTCTTTGCATACTCGGTAGGTGCTAGTTGCTCACAAGCTGCAGTAATGTGTTGGAATGTCTCCGATTCTTTTCCACATCTTCTGCACAGCTCATCGGTATCTGGCTGCTTCAAAATATATTTCTTATCGTTTCTTGTTAGTGTGACTTGGTCCTGTATTGCTGTTAAAAAGCCCTCTGTTTCGGCGAACAAATCAGCGTTTGGCTTTATTATTATTATTATTATTATTATTATTATTATTATTATTATTATTATTATTACTGTGTATGTGAGATGTTTCTGGAATTCTGGCGTAGTGATAGAGCTAGTGTTAAATATTCCGAAGACACCGCTTTGGTTTAGGACCAAAGTAGAGATTATTTTAAAGGAGACGTTTATGTTCCACTTCATACTCTTCGATATGACACAATTTGTGGACATGGCAGACTGCCTTCAAACAATTAAATCCAAATGTTCATTTCCGGCCACAATGGGAATTTCACTTCTTGCCTTGTCTTCAGCTAGGTAAATTCTGGGTTATATGTCAGTTTCTGTCATATAAAACACTGAACTGGGAAAGGTTGAGGAGCTCAGACAGTACGGTGACAGGCTTATGGACTGGACAAGAGGAATTACATTTATGGTATGCCTTAATATTCTCTCTTCGCAATAGCGCCCACACCACCTCTGGTTTCCCAACAGTCTACGACCAACGGGTAACCGGGATTTCTTGCCAGACATCAAGCGGCCAACCCTTTAATGCAGAAATTGAGAATGCGTGGAAAAATATTTCCACTCCCTTATGCCTATTTATGACTCAGTGTTTAATTAAGCACTGGTACAATTTTGCTTTATCCGTAATTTACGAAGATCATGTAGCATAAACACATACTGCAGCATGGAGGGTATCGGAAATAAAGCATGTGTGGAAATTTGAAAACCTTAACCCATAAATTCACAATTCGAATAAGATTAGGCTTTCTGTCGTCTGGGATGTGACGATATCACATCAAGAGCAAATCAGTCGCGTTTATTGGACTTATTTCAGTTATGGTGGTCTTAGGAAGAGACGATAATCTGTCGGCTAGTTTTCTTTGGACTATGTGTGTGTTGGTGATGAGAAAACCAGAATGGATTTGCTTGAATGTTTATTCAGAACTTTCAATATTCAAACTTCAAATTTGCCCTCCTTCTGACAATCAGAGGTTTCATTATGCTGAAGGCAGAAGAACTAAGCTGCTGGAATATTTATTAATTTTATCCTTCTCCGTCTGAGGCTATAGTGTGTTTAATGAAGAGCCAAATTGTGGCTTAGCGACAGAGCAGAGAATACGATCGATGTGAATAAAATATTTAGCGAAAATTTGTTGACCCATTGCTAAAGAGGAACAGCCCCTTTAACATTATTATAGGCGCCTCAGAATTAAAGTGCTGTCGTTCTTGTATCTTCACGAAGTCAGTCATTCATACAGTTACAGATAAGTACACCAGGTGGCAGTAATATTCCAATGCTGTCTGTCATTACGAAGCAATCGATAAGTACCTCTACTTCGATGGGCAGTGCAACCACACCTTTACGGATAAAATTTATCTTCAGTCACCGAGCATACCGTTGTCCGCGTACATTTCACGCCATGAAGGTATGAGGATAAGAGGATATGTAGCTGTACGCATTCTAAACCTCGCCACTAGATGGAGGTGAGTGGTAAGATTGAAACGCAACCGGTGAAAAGGCCCTGGTAAGTATTTGGAGCGCCAAATTGCTAGTCCCAACAATTTGGAAAAGAGAAAGAACCCTTATCTTATCTGATGATCGAAAAATAAATCCTTGAATGTCCAACCCCTAGGCCAGTCGCTATGCTGACTGAGCTACCTCAGCTTATGTCTCTACGTAGGACAGTCGCTCGTTCCATGAAGCGCTCTTTCAAGAAACTTTGAAAATCGTAGACATCATACAGAGGGTAATAGCGATTGGACAAGTTCTTGATTTAATACACGCCTATAAAATGTTGTCAGCGGAGATCTGTGGAACCGGTAACTAGAAAAAGAAAGTGTTTATTTTGAAGATATGCTGGATGTCCGCTAGAGGATAAACAAAGAGGCGCAGCTGTAACCTGCATTTGCGGTTTTGAGGCATCTTTGAGATCATTCATATCACTGGACAAAGAACAGGACTAGACTAAAATAATGGCGTGTGTGGTTGCAGCTTGGAGGCACGCCGTGGCACAGTTGGTTGAGGCAATACGCTACAATCTGGAAAGTCGCGGGTTCAACACGCAATTTGACAATTTGAATTTTTCGATGATTTAATCCTTCCGGCCACACTATGGTCCTGGGTTCGACTCATTCTCTTAGAGAAATGAGTACCAGAGTTATCAACCCTGGGAGTAAAGTCGGCCGGTACGTAGGGCTGATCACCTTGTCACCTTCATGTTGCCGATTTTCTAGAATCATGTTAGTCTCAAACTCCTGAAGCCCGGAGGGCCTGTCCACGCCCGTATAGTGATTGCTTCCTTTACTTTATGGTAGCAATGTAAGTGTAGTTGCAGACACCTAAAGATATTAAGTCATTTCCTGTTTAGTATCTTAAATTGGTAAACCAATCTGTGCAGAAAATATGAGGTCAAATCCCATGGTCGCGGCTTGAGTTGTGAGAAAGCGAGAGACGGTTATTTTAACCTTTCCAAGTAACTCTTCTCTGGATTTTTTTTTGTAAACCTGTATTAATTTTAAAAGGCGTCTAGAACTTTATTAACATGCTACAGACCTGCATGTTTGTGAGTGTCATGTTGAGAATGGAGGAGGAGGAGCTAGAGTGTTGGGTTGAGAAGGAAATTAGTAATGTGAATCCCTGATGTCAAAGTAGCTGCAGCATGTAGGCGAGAGAAAACGTCTTGTTGCGGGCAGCGCAGCCAAACCCATCACCCTCAACTTCCTCCCCTGCGTATTACAAATTCCAGCGTCCATGACATCAGATACCTTGCTCCCAAGAGAGGTCAAGCTGCCAGCACGCATCACGGTATAAGCGACCCAACAAAAAATTAACTTTTCCTAACCAAGCTCCACTGTTCGCAACATTGTACGTTGTATTCAGGAAGCTTAGGCTAGGTTTAGTTCTCCTCACGAAATATTAAGGGCAATATCCATCACGTAGTGTATTAGAAGATATCATAAATGTCAAACCAGTTTATGTCCTATTTTCTTTCTTAAGAAAAATTTCGAACCAAATGATTGGACTTCTAAGAAACGCCTTATGAACAATGTATCATTGGAGGCCATCCAGAAATGTTATTGTTAAATTCACGACAATAAGTAACACGACACAAAGGTGGAACACGTGTCTACAGCCATTAGCAAATCTAGCGCCATATCATGTTTCATTCGAAATGATTTGTGGTAATACATTTTGAAAAATATCCAAGAAGTTTAAAACGTATAAAATATTTTTCTATACGTTTCAATTTTACAGCTGTAAGTAATAAAACACTGTAGCTATTTTTTACTATTTTGTACTATGACCACGGTACATGTATTAAAGTAAAATGCTGGAGCCATGTGTGTGAAGTTTAGCAAGGAGATATATCATAAGCACGCAGACAATCTCTGATAAAACTTTATTCGTAGGTCAACAATTACAAACATTTTAAGCTTGCAAATTTTTAATTTTGTCGTTCACGAATACAAAGGCGTGACGAAGACGACAACGACGACGACGATGATGGTGATGATAATCATAAATCAGTTGGGTAAGAAGAAGACGCAACGGGAAGACAGGATTTTATATTTCTTCTCAAGACTTCGTTTTACGTTAGTGGACACAAATTTGTCTGTATCTTGCCAACATTAAAAATTCACATATCAACATACGACCCAGAGAACTGCGCTCTTCTGGGTAATTACGCAGCGAGCAGTGGTAAATTCTTACCAACGTTTCGGGACAACCTGTCTATCCCATCCTCAGGGTTCAAGAATCCAAAATTCTTTAACCCTGAGGATGGGACCGATATGTTGTCCCGAAACGTCAGTAAGAAATTACCACCGGTCGCTGCGTAATAACCCAGAAGAGCGCAGTTCTCAGGAGCTTGGCGGCGGAAGCCTAAAATTACTCTCACGATGAACCAGTTTAACGTTGTTCATTCCATGCAATGACAGTATGTGTTTTATTTACAAAACTAACGTATGCACATACGCAGTAAACACAATAGTAACATTTCTGTCTCTGTTGCATGTTTCAGCGATTACATCGCCTTCATCAGGTGTGTAACACACCATGCTATTGGAAGTGTGTCATATTTTAACGTGTTTTTTTAAATAGCTCTGTGTGTTGCACTGATGATAGCGATGTAATAACGGAAATATGTAGGAGGGATAGAAATTTTACTATTTTGTCTACTGTGTTCACATACCATTTTGTTTTTTAAACAAAACACGTGATAAAACTTAGACCCATGTAAGCATTTTTTTTTCCTGTGGCGCTGCGGCCCAACGCGGGCCATGGCCTCCTCATTCTTGAGGTTTCTAGATCACACACAACGACGCGCCACATTCGGTAGGACTCCTCTGGACGAGTGATCAGGTCGTCGCAGAGACCTCTACCTGACAACACACAACACTTAACAACAGACAAACATCCATGCCACCGGTGGGATTCGAACCCACAATCTCAGCAGGCGAGCGGCCACGGACCTGCGCCTTAGACCGCGCGCCATGCAAGCATTACAAAAAATTATTTCTTAAGATTTTCGTCTTTTTTTTCAGTTTAGTAGAGCGGAATCACATTTTTAAGTTTTGATACTTTATTAAATATTTACAGAACCCTTCTTTGGTAACTCTAATGCTCATAACTGTCACCATTGATACGATGTTAATATCGAAGTTTCGTGAAATCTGTTTACAATATTGGTGCCCAAAACTGACCGACAATGTTGTTGAGAAAAGTGTCAATAGCCTGCTGGTGGGGATCTTCGGGAATCAGCCAGCGAATTGGTAAGTTATTTAGAAAGATAAGTATTTCATCAAGGTTGTCACTTATTCAAGTAGCCAGATGTTCTGTTTGTTATTTAGTTACAATTCAGATCCTTGTTATTCCAACAGGTAGAAATTTGGGACATTCTCGAAGACATTCACGTATTTTTCAGGGCGCTCGTAACTTGAAGTGTTCCAGACGCACGAAAAAGCTGTAAGCCGTCGTGATGTTTCAAATGTATTGTCCTCTGACTGCGGTATTGGTTAGAACAGTGTTACCTTGCACAAACATGACAGAGAAACAAACCAAGGTTATGTGTGGACAAAAAATCAGCTCTGTGGAATGTCGGAAAAGAATGCTGTTAAGAGAGAAATAAAGATGCGCGTCGCTATTTCGGTAGGAGAAGATGAAGAGTTCCAATTAACGATAGGTAAAGGAAGGTTGCTCAGTTTAGAAGAATAGTTGTCCTATTAATATTAACTATTCATGTTCCTTTGTTTCAGACGTCAGAGACTATTTTGATTGAGCGAGGGGCGTTACACGGTCTCTAAAATCCTTGTCTTCCGGTTAGCTGTGATTTATGAATAACCGGCAGAGAATGAAGAGCAGGTGAAGTAAAACCCTGGCTCAGTCACGAAACACGTCGCTGTCAAAGTGACGCCAATTTCCTGGACTGAATTCCGTTATTCATGTTGTGCATATTTACTTTAGGTTCTTACATACTTATATTTTTAGAACAAATTTTAAAAATAACATCTGGTGGCGTGATACACTTTAGGTTTCCAAAGTTTGATAGATTTTTGTGTTAAATAATTGCGGTTTTTTAAATCTCAGTAGCAATACACACTGCCTACACTCGAATGGAAAGGTACAGGGTCATTATTGTTTCTGAACAATATCGTTTGTCACTTCCTGTCTGCTCACTTATCGTAGGACAAGCTGTAGCCTCATAGTGGGTCCTAACACAGTTGCAACATAGGTGAGGGTTAACAAATAACGTTAATCGGATGAAATAATAATTTTGTACTTATTACTGGCGAGTAACTAACGATTCTAAGAAAATAATGATTGCATTTCTTTCGACGGTCTTCTCAGCGCCTAATCCCACGATACGGAATAGTGAATGAAAAAGGATTAAGCGGTAGTTGCCTGTTTAAAGTGGAGTTTGGCTACGAGATAAACGACTGCCATTCAGTTCCCGACGGGGTCACTAATTTTATTTCCAAAATGTCTGCCTTCCCTGGGGCCTACTGGGTGCCTGAGCGGGGACGTTATTTCTGGGTAAAATGGCTGGAGCATAAACTCGATCACTCACCTTCACGTTGCCGAGGTGAATAACATGTCGTGAAATCCCGAACCTTAACTCCCATTGACATACTTACAGGGTAATGCTAAATTCAGCACAGAGACAGAGACTTTTATTCCACTATCTGACTGAATAAGTCATGGAAAATTGCGAGCCAGTTCATCTGGTTAGCCTGTGTCCGGCAAAAGCCCAATTATGAAGTAAAGCAGATTGAAGTCAGGGAAGGCTTGCTGTCATTTGACTCGGAATCTTTTGTCTTCCATATTTAACTACTCAAAACTAAAAAGATAAAGATATACGGGACTATAATTAGGCCGTTATTTTGAATGGGTGTGACACTTGGTTACTCACATGGAAAAAGGAAGCTAACCTGTGGATGTTCGGAATGGAGTGCTGAGGAGGATATTTGGAGTTAATGTGGACGACGTAACAAGACAGTGGAGAACATTACATAAAGAATCGTTCAGTGATTTCTAATCCTCTCAAATATTATTCGCTTAATCGAATACAAAATAAGAGCAGCAGGGCATGTGACACTTATGATAGACAGGAGAAGTGCCTACATGTTTTGGTGGGGAGACCTGACTGAATTAGATCACTTGGAAGACCTAGGAGTGGATGGGATAATATTATTAAAATGGATCTTAAATAAGTGAGACGGAAGAATGCATTGGATTGATCTGGCTCGGGATAGGGACAACTGGCTAGCTCTTGTGAATGCGGTATTGGACTTTTGGGTGCCATGAACTGTGGGTAATTTCTTGACTAGCTGAAGACTTGTTAGCATCTCAGGAAAAAAAATCTGCTCCATGGAGTTAGTTAGTTAGTTCTTTTGTTTATTTGTCAGTCCGTCTGTGTGTGATAATATGCGGAGAATTTGTTGACTAGAGCCTCTAACTTCGCCAAGCTGATTGGATGATGGTGTTGTTGTTGTTGCTTTGTGTGTGTGTGTGTGTGTGTGTGTGTGTGTGTGTCTAAGTCCTCCGCTTCTCAGCTTTAAGTTGTATAGCAGCTTCTGTGAGAGTAAATGAGCCTGCTTTCTGTCTGTTTATCCATTCATGTTCTTAAGAAAGTGGATCGCATTGTAGGCAATACAGCTAAACATCTGAATTTTCCAAAATTTGGTGAAATTCTTACATGTAGAATTTTAAAAAGAATATCCATCAGTTTAGGCGTTGGTAGGCTGCTAGTCACAAATGACGGATGGACGGAGAGACATGTTCTGCATTTAAAATATTCATTTTTACTTGTAGAAGAAGGCCTAATAATATATATATATATGTGTCCAATTTCGTGAATTAAAAGCTCTACCTTACACCAGCTGTAAGTTCTGTGTAGGAAAACACAAAATTTGACGACGTACAGTACTGAAAACAAAGTAAAAAGAAGCGCAGCTCAAGCCCGATAGTAAGAGAAGTCATCTGTAAGACTGTATCTTGAATATGAACATGCTTAGAATTTCGTAATGCTCGTAAGTAAGAACCGTAAAGGCTTTGCGGTTGCAGCATAAACGGTGCTAAAAGAATGTGAGAGGTTATGAAGAAATGTGAACATAGGACTTTGAAATGAGACAGTGATATCACATAATAGCAAAAACTATAGTAGGATATATGTGAGGCATAAGTTTTATAATATTGCACTAGAGAATAAAGAGGCGAGGACCCCGGCCTTATAAGCTGCATTGTGTGTCCAGTTTAATATCCCTAAAGACACTGAGGAATTCTTGGAATTTCTAAAGTTCTGCGCTGTTGTTGCAGAGAAACTGTGCTCTAAGGTGGGCCCAGGGAGGCATGGAAATCGCAGCATCCAGTGGCGGGTTTACTCACATTTAAACCATTCTGATATCGAGAAGAAGAATAAGATGCCTCACTTAGTCACATCTGGTATTTCTAGTTAAGAATACCAACATTTTCGTTTAGCCTTTCCTCGACAGTTGGAGCCTTCTAAGTCTGAGGAGTAATTATATATTTTTAATCTTAGAAAATACGTAGACATTTAAAGAACCCTAAAGATTTTATTTTCCTGTACAGAAACAAAATATCAACTAGAATATTATAGGATCTACGTAAGTTATTACGGATCTGAAACAAAAGCCAAAAGAAGATAAGAAAATGACTGTCATTTAGATGTGACACCACATGGATTGATACAATTTTACTACGCATCCTACCAAATAGTTCGTGGTGTCCTAAAAGTGCATTAGATTGTCACATTCAATTATTTTACTTCGTAAATATTGAATTTACAGCATAACGTGACAGAATATTTCTTATGCATGATACATAGGTAAAAGTCCCTGTGTTTGCAAATTGAATCACGACAGATACCCGTAAAAGAAACAAGTAAAATATATTGAGTACCGGAAACTATCAGTTGTCATGTTAAAAATAGTAATGTCGTAAATTATGCCTTATTTGGTAATTGTTTTAATCGACTTTCAATAAATTATGTATTAGTCGAAATTCGTATCAGTTTTAAGTTTACCTTGAAGATTTTTAATTAGGATTTTCGTTCAAACGTAACGTTTAATTGATAGTAATTTTAAAGGCACTTGGGATTAAATACGTTACCGTCTACGGTCATAAGATTATTCTTAGTTTCCCACAGGCGGAAGCCTGGCTATGACCTTTAGAGTCATGGGCACTTACGTCGGAATTCATTCAACTTTTTCTTTCCCTCTGTGATTTAAGATACTGATATGTAATGTATCTTGCTAGATTGGCAATTTCCTGTTGAAAAAAATAATTACACAAAACCATCTCACATACAAATGCGCAAAACACACACACACAAAACACAAGGACACACATAACTATAACATGCTTTTCTTGAGACTGATAATAGGGGAAGAATATACAAATTTACCTATGGTTTTTTAATTTCTTCTTTTGATCCTAATATTCTGCAGTTACATGTCCCAGTTTTTTTGGATTCCATTTCCCTGCAGTTATGTCTCCAATTTCTTTTGTGTTCCATTTCTCTGTAGTTACATTTCCCTTTTTTAATTCCAATTCTCTGTTTCACACATCTCCCTTTTTTGGATTCCAGTTCCCTGCAGTTACATGTCCCATTTCTTTTTGTTTCCACTTCTCCGCAGTGATGTTTCCCATTTCTGTAGCAATCCAGTGCTCTACACTTACATTACTCATTTCTGTAGGATTACAGTTCCCGGCAGTTACGTGTTCTATTTCATTAGGATTCCAGTTCTATGTCATTGACTTCAACTCATTTCACCTAACCCTTTAACGCACAATGATTACTGACTGCAACAACAGTGAAATTTGTGCATTTTCCCGTAGAGTATATTTATGTTTTGAGTGACGCTCGCAGTAAAAATGTATTATTTTCTGAACCAGCGTTAACCTGTGGGCTTTATAATGTAAATTGGTTGTTTACTGTGCGGTAGAAGCTGAATCGCTAAATTTAATTCAGAGAAATTTATGGAAAATGAGGTTTTCACCGCAGTTAATGTGATACGTGAG
>Ga0209755_10007640_pt1 | contig 11682 bp, 8 predicted proteins | sample TergutCo191P1_FD_187301 | JGI IMG/M metagenome (GOLD analysis project Ga0209755, IMG submission 187301) | Cornitermes sp. P1 segment gut microbial communities from Petit-Saut dam, French Guiana - Co191P1 (SPAdes) (version 2) | ecosystem: Host-associated > Arthropoda: Insects > Digestive system >...
CTAATATCTCTTGCGGCAGCTTTTGTTTTGGCGGTTCTTATGGCGTTTTCAATGCTTAGGACATTTACCAATCGCATTAAAGTCATAGAGGAGGCGGCTGACAAGGTTGCCAGGGGCGACTTTGAACTTGAACTGCAAAACGGCACAGATGAAATAACTACGGTATTTTCAAAAACGCTCGACGTATTTTCCCATCTTGTTAATGAGATTAATAACGTAACAGACGAGGGGAAAAAGGGCAACATGGACGTTCGGATTGACCCTGAAGGTTATCAAGGCAAGCACAAAGAAACCGTGCTTGCAATAAACACGTTGCTTGACTCCGCTGAGGAAATGCTCAGGCAAAAAGAACTTTCACAGGTTGCGCAAAAAGCCAGTGAAGAAAAGAGTAAATTCCTTGCTCGTATGAGCCATGAAATCCGCACGCCTATTACGGCTGTTTTGGGTATATCTGAAATATGTCTCAGAAGCGCTACCTTATCGCAATATATGAAAGAAGCACTTAGCAAAATTCATGATTCCGCACAGACGCTGCTCAATCTCGTCAATGATATTTTGGACTTTTCAAAAATTGAAGCCGGGAAAATGCCTATTATTGACAGGGAATATGAAGTGGCAAAGCTGATAGGTAATGTGACGCAAATGCACACGGTATATATGGAGCATAAAACTGTCGGTCTCCGGGTAAATGTAGATAAGCAGCTACCCACCCGATTAATAGGCGACACGCTGCGTATCAGGCAGATAGTTAATAATTTAATGTCAAACGCATTTAAATATACAGAATCAGGCTATGTCTCCTTATCATTTGTGCGCGGTGAAGAAAATGCCGACTTCATTGACTTGATTGTTATTATTGAAGATACAGGGTATGGCATGAGCGAGAGTCAAATAGAAGTCATGAAAACCAGCGAATATTCTCGATTTTATGAATCTGAGGATAACTTCATCAGCGGCACAGGGCTGGGTATACCTATAGTGTACAGTTTGGCGCAGATAATGAACGGTGAAATTGATTTTGAAAGCGAAATTGGCAAAGGTACAACCGCACGTATAACTATCCCGCAAAAGCTATGTACGCCTGAGACATTGGGCGAAGAAACAGTTGAAAAGCTGCAAAACTATGAGTCAAATGCATGGCAGACTGATGAGAAATTCAAGTTTATACCTGAGCCTATGCCGTATGGTAAGGTGCTTGTGGTTGATGATGTGGATGCAAATTTGTTCGTTGCAAAGGGCTTGCTCGCTTTTTACGGCATTTCCGTAGACACCTGCTCAAGCGGACAAGATGCAATAAGCAAAATTGAGCAAGGTCTTGTGTATGACATCGTTTTTATGGATATTCTAATGCCCGAGCAAAACGGCACGGAAACCATGCATATACTGCGGGAGAAAGGTTACAGCCATCCCATAGTGGCACTCACGGCAAATGCTCTGGTCGGGCAAGCTGAAGAATACACAAAAAGCGGTTTTGACGATGTTGTTTCAAAACCCATACAATCAACGCAGCTTAACGATGTTTTAATCAAGTTTATACGCGACAAACAACCTCCTGAGGTTATCGCCGCGGCAAAAGCGAGTCAATTAGCGAGTAAATTAGTGCAGGAAAATGATATTGATTCTTTTATCAACGATGAAAGGGTTCTGGAAAAATTGCGTGCGGATTTTGCCGGGAGTCACAAAGATGCATTCACGACAATAACACAAGCATTAAACTCAGGGGATACAGAAACAGCTCACAGGCTGGCGCATACAATAAAAAGTTCCGCTGCACTTATCGGCGAAAAAACGCTGTCAAAACTCGCAAAGAGCGCAGAGGATTCGCTGAGAGACGAAAAAACACTTTCCGAAACTCAACTGTCCGATTTTGAAAAAGAGCTAAAAATTGTAATTGAGAACATAAAACTTCCTGAGACTGCAGACGCCTTCGATGAAATGCCGAGTGATGAAATCACTCAGCTTCTGGACAAGGTCGGACCTTTGATTCGCGCACAAAATGCTGACAGCCTAAAGTTTATAGATGAGTTACGCCGCATCCCTGAGGCTGCTGCACTTATCAAGCAGATGTACGATTTTGACTTTGAGTTAGCGAAAAAAAGCTTGGACACGCTGAAGCAAATATATGATGAATAGCTCAAAGCTCCCCATACTTTATTCCGATGGAATCAAAATCAGGCAAAGAATATAAGCAAGCACATTTGGCCCTATGAGAAAAATAAACACCAAACGAAATATAAGAGGGTCAATGTTGAAGTATTCACCAAGACCACCGCAAACCCCTGCAATCCATTTATTACTGCTTGAACGATACAAACGTTTTGCTCCCATGATAATGACCATTCCTTTCAAAAATCTTTAAGCATTGGATTTATCAAGTATGCCATAAAAACAACCAAGACGCAACTGTTTTGTGTCTCGCGTTGCCGGAGTGTTACAGTGTCCGAGCTTAGGAGTATAATACACTATAAATTACAATATCAAAAGAGGTAAATTATGAAAAAAGCAGCAATTTTAGTTATCCTATGCGTATTTGCAGCTCTGTTTATTACGGCTTGTGCGGAAGAATCCGGAGAAGATGTGCAAATAAACGTTATGCTGGTGGACGGAGCGCCCGGTCTCAGCATGGCTTACATGATGTCAGAGCAATTTGCCGGAGTAGACGGTATGGAGATTTCGTATACAATGACAAACGATGTAGACACACTTGTTGCGGCACTGATGAACTCAGAGCCTGATTTTGCAATAGCTCCTATAAACATAGCGGCGATGATGCATGCTAACGGCAGTGGGTATCGTCTCGCCGCAATTCCGACTTGGGGTTTAATGCACATCGTTTCGGACCGTGATGTAAACTCTCTTGAAGAACTCCGTGGTGAAACGGTAATCGCTTTTGCCAGAGCCGGAACGCCGGGGGTTACACTCAGGGCAGTACTCACGCAAAGCGGAATCCCGTTTATCGAACCCGACTCGGCAGACTTCACTCCTGACCCTGACGCAGTGGCAATCATTTATCTGACAGCACCCAGTGATGTCAGAGATGCGGTTGCAACAGGCATGGTCGTCGGTGGCGAAGAAGTTAGTTTTGCGCTTTTGGCTGAGCCTGTAGCTACTGCAATAACGGGCTTCGCGGGTAATATGGGGCGAGAAGGGTTTGTTGCACGGATAAACCTGCAAGATGAGTGGGCGAGAAATAATGATGGTGAAGTATACCCGCAAACTGCCCTGATATTCCACGAAAGACTGCTTGATGGCGACACGGATTTACTGAGCAGCTTTATCGCGGCGGTTGAGCAATCGACCAATTTTGTAGTTCAGAGTCCTGTTGAAGCAGGGGATTTGCTTGTGGAGCTTGGCTCTGTTGCAATACCGAACGGACAGGTTATCGGAGCTGCCATGAACGCAGGCAGGATTCCCATGCGTTTTACCCGCGCACCCGAAGCAAGGTCAGCGGTTGAAACCTTCTTGCAAACTATTTTTGATGAAAACCCCAACCTGATTGGCGGCGCAATGCCCTCTGATGATTTCTTCTTCGGCGGTTGATGGTTATATACGCTGATTGTGATGGCAAAACGGAAACGGACACTCCCGCAAAAGAGGTGTCCGTTTTTTTGTTTTATTTTCGCTTTATAAGCCGCCTGCTGCACGCCACAGGGGGTAAAGTACCGCTGTGGGTGAAAACACAAGCAGGTCGCCATACATTGTGTATCCGAATTTACCGTACACACCGCCGCCGTGAAACGGTGTGCTTGCTTCAAGATATGTCGGAATGCCGCGCTCGTCCATTACGTCAAGATGCGCTTTCATCAGTGCAACGCCGATACCTCTGCCTCGCTGCGCCTTATCTACCACAAAGCCGACCAACTGCGTAAACGCCGTGTTTTTTGGCTCACTCTCGTGGGACAAATCGGCAACAGCGCGAAAATTCGGGGCAAACTCACCCGTAGCGGCATCTATGTCGTCGTAGATAGACGCGTCAACATCATGCGGCAACCAAACACTTGCACCGACAACAGTTCCGCTTTCCTCTGCCACATAGATAAAGGCTCCTTTCGCCCCCAGATACATTTTGTAATAATCCTTTACAACGGAGAGCCGCTCAGCGTCCGAAGGGACTACCCACTTAAAAAATATGTCGTCAAAATAGCCCTCAGAAATAAATGCAGCTATGGTATCAAGCTCCTTTGGAGCCATTGATCTGATATCTATATTCAGCATAGACAATCTCCTGAAATTTAAATTTAGTTTAACCCTAATTTTTCACAGATTATAAACCTTCAAACAGTAGTACAAGTGCACTGAGAGCATTTTCGAGTCTGTTTGAGCTGGCGACTACACTGAATATAAATTCTCCTTCGTGAAACCCAAGTTCTCGAAGTAACGGGCTGCCACCTATATCAATGCCCACTATGCGCTCCTGACCGCCCAAACCACCGGGTTCATGTAGGTCATGCTGTGCATAAACAAGGTTTTCTCCGATAGTGCCAAAAACCGAAGGATACCTTGCTTCAATATCAGCCAACATGTTCTCAAGCGGCATAACCACTCCCATCATGGCGTTTTCTTCAAGCTGTTCTGCACTTTGAACAAACACATCAAGTTCTCCCGTTGCAATCATCGCCATTCTTCTGCTAATCATCGCCATCTGCATTTGAGGGTCCGGGACATCTTCAAAAAACAGAGACGCCATAACAACTTCATTAGCCGATTCGTCAACAAGGTGCTCTGTCAGGACATCTGCCAAGCCTTCTAACTGCTCGTGCATAACAAAGTCCGCGCTCCACTCAATAAGTAATGCTGTTTGTGCCGGAGGGTTGATGAACACTGTGTTAATTATGCTTCCTGCAATAAGTAAAAAAACAACTATCCCTATTAAAATCAATTTATAATATTCCCAGATATACTCCGCTTTTTCTTTGAAACTCATTGTGCGGAGCTTTGTTATTTCTAAACGAACTTTGACTCTGAAAGGTGCGTATACCGGTGTTTCCATAATCTCTCCTAAATAATTCTCTGTTGTGCGATAAGCACTATAACACAGTATAGCAGATTCTCAGGAAAAAGAGGATAATTTTTTTGCTTAAAGTTCACGTTTATGATAGTATACCAAATAAAACTGTTATATCAGCAGGGGGGTTGATAGTATCAGGCAATTTATGGAAAAATTTGCGGCAGTGGACATGACAGACGGAGTGCCGTATAAAAAACTCCTCATGTTTACCGTACCGCTTTTAATAGGTAACGTCTTTCAACAATTATACAGCACTGTTGACGCCATCTTCCTCGGAAGGTTTGTCGGCGATAATGCGCTTGCTGCAATCGGCAGTTCGATGGCGATATTCTTTCTCATCTTAATGCTTGTTATGGGCATAGCCATTGGTGCGGGAATAATGACATCACAATATTTCGGTGCAAAAAGCCGCCAAGACCTCTCTTACACGATAGGCACATCAATTACTCTGACTGCACTCGTCGGAGTAGTCTTAACCATATTCGGACCGCTCTTGACAAGACCTGTTTTGCTCCTGCTCGAAACACCCGCAGAAATACTTGACGACAGCGCACTTTATATGAATATATTGATGTGGGGTATCTTGGGGCTTGCCTACTTCAATATGTTTTCCGGGCTGCTTCGTGGAATGGGTGAAGCAATAGCACCGCTCATATATCTCATTATTGCAAGCGTTCTGAACATTGCACTAAATTTTATATTCATCGTAGTTCTTGAGATGGGTGTATTAGGAGCAGCTGTAGGCACAGTAATTGCACAAGCTTTTTCAAGCATTTTATGCCTGCGCAGGCTTATGAAAATGCGCGATGTGTTTGATATGGGGTGGCATTACCTGATACCGAGAAAAAAATATGTACACCAAGTGCTTAAGCTCGGAATCCCTACAGGCTTGTCACAGGCAATATTCGCTGTGTCAATGATGATTGTACAGCCGCTTGTTAATGGTTTTGGCGCGATGTTCATAGCTGTACACGTCATAGTCATGCGAATAGACGGGTTTGTCGTAATGCCTGCGTTTTCGTTTGGAAACGCCATGACAGTATACACAGGGCAAAATGTAGGCGCAGGCAAGATGGAGCGAGTAGATAAGGGCATAAAGCAATGTCTTATCATGGCAACGCTTGTTTCGATAGTTTTAATAGCCGCAATTTTGCTGTTCGGGCGCCACATCGCCGGAGCATTTACAGACACACAGGAAGTCATTGATATGACCATGCGAATGCTCTGGATTTTGGCATTTGGCTACTTGGCTTTTTCGGCAAACATTGTAGTCTGGGGTGTAATCCGTGGCGCGGGCGACGCTGTATCACCACTCTGGGGCGCATTCATAAATTCCGTTGTTGTAAGGTTGCCTACGGCGTTTTTATTTGTGTATTTTATGGGCACACCGGATGCAATAATGCTTTCGCTGTTGGTTACATGGGTGTCAAATCTGATAATATCCATTATAGTTTTGCGTATTGGTAAATGGCGCAAAAGGGGGCTTGTACATATGAAAAACCATGAGCAGGAGCCAAAGCCTGAACCGGCACCGTAGGCACACGTACCTTGATATCCCACAGATATTTACAAAATTCAGGAGGAAGGCTATGAAATACAGAGCACTTGGAAGAACGGGCATTAGGGTCAGCGAAATAGGGCTGGGCTGCGAACATCTTGAAGGAAAGGACTATTCCACCGTTAAAAAAGCAATAGATGAAGCTTTTTTGCTGGGAATAAACATTTTTGATGTCTTTATGTCAGAGCCGAACGTCCGCACGAATATCGGAAAGGCACTTAAAGGTAATCGCGAAAAAGCCATTATACAAGGACATATAGGCGCAATCTGGAAAAACGGGCAATATGCGCTCAGCCGTGATATAAACGAGTGTAAAGAAGCTTTTGAAGATTTGCTGACAAGGCTTGATACCAATTATATTGATATAGGAATGTTGCATTATGTGGATACTGAGGAGAGCTTTGATGGTGTCTTTAATGGCGAGATTATTTCATATGCAAAAGAGCTTAAAGAAAAAGGCATAATAAAAACAATCGGTCTAAGTTCACATGTAGCCGAGTTTGCTAAACGTGCCGTGGAGACAGACCTTATTGACGTGCTGATGTTCAGCCTTAATCCCGCATTTGACCTCATGCCGAGCAAAATGTCTTTAGATGATATATTTGAGGAGAAAAACACCAAGACGGCAATGCAAAATCAAATAGACCCTGAAAGAATGGAACTATATCATACCTGCAAGAGGCACGGTACGGCGATAACGGTCATGAAGGCTTACATGGCAGGGAGACTTCTGAGTGAGAAACAATCTCCGTTTGGTGTGGCCATGACCGAGGCACAGTGTATACATTACGCGCTGTCCCGCCCGGCGGTCGCCTCTGCGCTCATCGGCTGCATTACACCGCTTGAGATGCACAAGGCCGTGGCATACGAGACTGCCACTGATAAAGATAAGGACTTTTCCGAAGTGCTGAAAAAGAACTTCACTGTAAAAGGTAAATGCGTCTATTGCAATCATTGTCTGCCCTGTCCTGAGCAAATCGACGTGGCACAGGTCAACAAATTTTTGGATTTGGCGAGTGCTTCTGAGCAAATTCCCGCCACGGTGAGAGAACATTATAACTCTCTATCCAAACACGCAGGAGACTGCACCGCCTGCAGGGGGTGTGAGTCGCGTTGCCCGTTTGAAGTGAATGTGAGTGCGCGAATGAAAGAAGCAGTCAATTGTTTTGGTAAGTGAGTGGAATATTGGTATTATTTTTTAAGTAAAATGTTCGATTGCATTGTGCGTTAATACTGTGTATAATTGAAAATGTGGTTAGGAAATGCATTGTTTTGAATACATAACTAGCAGAAAGGCGGCTGATCTGTGGGAATAAAAGTAAGGCGAGTGCAAGTTCTCTGCGTCAATGGTAAATTTTAGAACGCGATAAGGCTTGGGTGTATGCTTAATTTTGGTTGTACCCCAGATGTCCTAAAAAACCCAGTGAGGGCAGAACTAACGTTACAGAATATTAAGGTAGGCTTTGTGAATTATGGCAAGTGGGTTAGCAGTCACAACGAGTATAAATACATATCAAATATCGCTCTTCGATTGGATGGAGTCGAAAGCACCCTTCTTTTTGTCGAATACATGGGATTCATTCAGATTTATAGACTTATTTGCAGGGATTGGTGGCATACGTCTTGGCTTTGAGGGCGTTGGTGGACGATGCGTATTTTCGTCTGAATGGGACAATCAGGCAGCAAAAACATATGAAGCGAATTTTGGAGAGAAACCCGCGGGCGATATAACTCAAATTTGTGCAAAAGATATTCCTGATTTTGATATTCTGCTTGGGGGCTTTCCGTGTCAACCATTCAGCATTATCGGCGATAAAGAAGGTTTTAAACACGAAACACAAGGCACGTTATTTTTTGATATTATTCGCATTTTAGAAGAAAAAAAGCCATCTGCTTTTATGTTGGAAAATGTTCGAAATCTTACTACCCACGACAAAGGAAACACATTCAGAGTTATAATAATGCACTTGGAAAACTTGGGGTATTACGTTCATAGCAAAGTCTTAAACGCCCTTGATTTCGGTGTGCCCCAAAAACGAGAGCGTATTATTATTTGCGGATTTCGCGACAGGGTGGATTTTAATTTTCCTCAACCAATACCTGACTTTGAGAGGCTTTCTTTACTTGATGTTCTTGAAAATGACAACGAAATTGACAAGAGCCTTTGGGTTCGAGATTGTATAAAGGATAGTAGAATAGAGCGAATGAAAGTTGAGCTAGAGCGACCTTATATAACACACGAAAATGTCGGGGGTTCTGTTACACCACATCATTTTTCCTGCGCTTTGAGAGCAGGGGCTTCTGCAAATTACATTTTAATAAACAACGAGCGCAGGCTCTCTCCTCGTGAAATGTTGCGTTTACAAGGCTTTCCTGACACCTTCAAAGTAGTTGTTCCCTACACTAGCATAAAAAAACAAACCGGAAATAGTGTAGCCGTGCCGGTTATTAGAGCTGTGGCGAAAGAAATGTTAAAGGCCTTAAAAAACCATGAAAGAAGGATGGGAGAAAATGCCGACCAAGGAGCAAGCCAAAACCGCTATAGACACGCTTATCAGCAAGTCGAGAGTGCATCTGTATAAGCCGATACAGGTAGCCGAAATACTTTACCATGCGCGGATAAACCTCAGTTCCATAGATCTAGCCAACCTTGAAGATTATCGCAACAAAAGCAAGAAGTGGCGTGACGAGGTGTGTAAGGTTCTTCTTGGTCGCACAAGTACCAGTAGTGCGCGTTATCAAGATGACTTATTTAACGATAATGCAATTCCACCAAAAATTATGGTGGAATTGGGAAAAGAGAATGAGCGAACAGGCGGCGCGGTGGAAGCCTATATTTATTCGCATTTCACTAAGCGTTATACCCGACTGTCTGATGCTCTGAACTATGCCCTCAAATCATCGAGTGAATCATTTGATCTAAAAACGTTTATTGATGGCTTTAGGCACGAAAGAGGGCTACGAAGAAGTATAGATAAGATTTATGAAATAGTCGTTTATGCCCTTTTTACTACCATCGTTACCGCCCTTGAATTAAAAGTGGAAATCTCAATAGATGTTGACAAAGAAAAGGTTTTGGCGGAGTTTGCTGATTTTGCTGAATTTGTGATGTGCTTAGATGCAAACAATATGAAAAAAGTGCAAAATGCGAAGGTTTATAGGGTTGGTGTAACAAATGCCGCTGACAGAGGGCTTGATATGTACTCCAATTGGGGACCAGCCATTCAGATTAAGCACTTGACATTGAGTGAAGAAATGGCAGAGGGCATTGTCGGCAGCGTTTCGAGCGATAAAATCGTTATAGTCTGCAAGGATGCCGAAGAAAAAATAATCCTCTCCATATTAAACCAAATGGGCTGGAGTAATCGTATACAAAGCATTGTAACGGAGTCGAATTTGCAAAGCTGGTATGAAAAAGCATTACGTGGCACGTATGCCAAAGAACTGAGTATTGAGTTATTGTCATGTTTATGCGGCGAAATTGAAAACGAGTTTCCGTCTGTTAACGAAATGCCAGCTATTATTAAAAATCGTAACTATAATGATATATTAGATGATTTTTGGGTGTAAGTTTGCTTAATTTATAGCAATTCATTGTTGCTGGGATTTTCATTAGACCCTGCTAAAAAATCCGCATCGGACGAGGTAGCCCAATGCGGCTTTTGGTATAGCTGATAACTTTAGGTGCAGCTAGATTTAAGACTGCACTGTTACTTTACAGAGACCTTAATCATATTCCACGACAGGGGTGCGAGCTCTGCGCTGACTTGATTGCCTGAAACCTTTGCTGTAGCTTTATCATTTGGTTTTACATTGCCGCTTGACTTGGTGTTAACGGCTTTGAGGTCATGTCCGCTCAGCTCGCTGTATGCATTTATTCCTGTTACATTAAACCCTTGCAGGTCAATATCAAATTCTACTGTTTCATCTAAGTTGCGGTTCACTGCAAAAATTACGACTTCGCCTTTTTCCTCGTTGTGAACAGCAACAGACTCTACATACGGTACAGCTTCAAACTCCTCACAGCTGTAGGTAGGCACATCAACCACCGGGGTAAGCACAGTACCGATTCCATTATTTGCTGCGTGCATAAACGGATAAAATGTGGTCTGCCTCCATGCATCTCCACCTTTTTCTGTCATAATTGGAGCTATAACATTTACAAGTTGTGCTAGGCACGCAATCTTAACTCTGTCACAATTTTTGAGAAGTGTAATCAGTAAACACCCTACCAAAAGTGCATCTTCAAAGTTATATACATCTTCAAGCAGCGGGAGTGCTTCTGTCCACGGCTCTTGCTGCTTTAGTTTTTCGTCTTGCGCATTAGAGTGGTACCATACATTCCATTCGTCAAAACTCAGATATAGCTTTTTCTTGCTTCGCTTTTTTGCCTTAACATAATCACAAATTGAAGCTACGCTTCTTATGAAGTTATCCATGTTAAGCGATTTTGCCAAATAACCTTTTAAGTCGTTGGTTCTGTTTCCGTAATATACATGAAGCGATAAATAGTCAACATATTCATATGTATGCTCCAATACAGTCGCTTCCCATGAAGCGTATGTCGGCATTTCGCTGTTTGAACTGCCGCAAGCAACCAACTCAATGCTATCATCAGTCCACTTCATCATTTTTGCAGCTTCCACGGCAATACGACCATACTCTTCAGCCGTTTTTGCTCCCATTTGCCACGGCCCGTCCATTTCGTTTCCGAGACACCAAGTTTTGATATTAAATGGCTCATCTGCTCCGTTTTTGCGGCGCAAATCACTCCAATAAGTGCCGCTCTTGTGATTACAATACTCTACAATATTTCTAGCTTCCTCAATACCCTTTGTGCCGAGGTTGACAGCCATATTTATTTCTGTGCCTGCTTCCTTTGACCACTGTGCAAACTCATGAATTCCGACCTGATTTGTTTCCATAGTTCTCCAAGCAAGATCCAGACGCTTAGGACGATTTTCCCTCGGCCCTATGCCGTCCTCCCAATTATATCCCGACACAAAGTTGCCGCCGGGATAGCGAATGAATGGTGTGCCCAGTTCTTTTACCAGCGACTTCACATCTTCGCGAAACCCGAGCGCATTGGCTGTTTTGTGTCCGGGTTCGTATATGC
>Ga0209755_10007641_pt1 | contig 11681 bp, 8 predicted proteins | sample TergutCo191P1_FD_187301 | JGI IMG/M metagenome (GOLD analysis project Ga0209755, IMG submission 187301) | Cornitermes sp. P1 segment gut microbial communities from Petit-Saut dam, French Guiana - Co191P1 (SPAdes) (version 2) | ecosystem: Host-associated > Arthropoda: Insects > Digestive system >...
ACTGGGACCCAAACCCTCTTTCAGTGACCCTGATAATAAGGGCCGAATGTCCACTTCTGAGTGTCCAATAAAATAAATCAAATAAAAGAAGTTAAATAACAAAAACTAAATAACTAGTTGAGAAATGTAAAATTAAAGTTTGTGTTGTGCATAATGAGGCACCTAAACAGGAAAGCATGTAGAGTAGCGGAGGAATACTACTGCACATTCTAAGCCTTGACAATAAATGGACAATAGTAATCAGCTTCATAATCCAGTGAAGGCAGGCTTCCAATGCAATAAAGATGCTGTGCTCAGGAACATGATTGAAGCACGCATCAGAGAAGGAGTTATGCATGGAGTATATTCTTAAAATAAAAAGTTGTAAATTCATAGTTACAATTTTCACCTTTTTGTTGCATCTACCCTACACAAGATTTTCCCATTTGATGATAAAATACACGCACATTTCTTATTAGCAATATAAAATTCAGTAACCTGTTACAGAAGTTAAACTGGGATGAACCAGAAACTGGGGTGGTTCTCAGTGCTTTCTACTGGAGTTACTGGATAACGGAGCTCCCTGGTGGTTTACTGGCTCAGAGGTTTGGTGGTTGTCGAGTACTGGGTGTTGGTGTTTTGCTGGCTGGATTGCTAAACCTAGTATTCCCATTCATTTGTGAACTGCACTATGCAGCAGCTGCAGTGGTCAGAGCCATCCAAGGACTTGCGCTGGTATGTAATTTAGAAGCTATACCTTGTGCTGAATGAGAATGACAATTTTGTGAGAGTGGCTGACTCATTTGCAGAATTTCTAAACCAATGGTTGCTTTAACTGTGAAGGTTTAAGTATCTGAACAACAAATTTGACTTCATACAGACATATCATGTTAATGACCTTCAGACATGCATTAGGCAACTTGTACAACCGACACCTTCTTGTAGAATTCTATTTAAACAAATGGAGATGCTACCTGTTCCTTGCCAATATGTAGTTTCCTTAATGAACTGCATTATTATTAATCACGAAAATTTTCAAACAAATTCATCTATACACTATATTAATGCCAGGTATAAGCACTATATCCACAAACCAAATGCCAACATGGCTTCTTTTCAAAAAATACATTTTATGCTGGCATCAAAATTTGCAAAAGTTTACCATGCACACTGACAATCCTCAAGAAAGGCACGACAAAATTTAAAGCAGCCTTAAGAAAATACTTAAAATACACACTCCTTTTACTCTGTAGATGAATTTTTTATGTGTCATAACAATCTCTAATACTGTTTTGTGAAGTGTTTATAATATTTTACTTGTACACTGTAAAAATTGTGTATATTTGTGTATTTATGACCCGTTCCTATACTGCACAATTATTCTTTGTAATTATTATCTAATTGGGCACTTTTTACATTGCGAAGAGAATCTTGTGAATACATATGGTAAAATATTTGTCTTTATATCTGCTAATAAATCAGTCATTTTATTTACTTAATGATATGCTAGCATAAGCAAGAATCTTCTGAGCAGTTATTTGCCTAAGTTCTAAACCTATGCAAGACTTGGGATTCTCACCGCAGTGCTACTGAAGATTATAGGTTTCTGGGATGTTGTGTTCTGACATTGACTACTTGAAACTGAAGATGAATGCACCATGATCCTTCAAAATGTCAGTATGTACTCAATGAGTAACAGAGTATCACATTCCAGAACAGCTTAAACATTTTTTTTTTCAAGTTACTTTGGCAGCTACACTATTCCCATATACAGGGACTACCTGGATTCATTTGCTCATGAAGTTTTAAAATGAATCATAATTGTGTGCAAGAATGTATGGACTATCCAGTAACTTTACACATGATTAAAAGAAAAAAGAAAACCGAAACAAGATAGCTTCAGAGACACAGTACAGAGGCTATAGGAACATACATTAAAACTAGTCTGAGCATTATACATTTTCAACATATACTCATATTGTGTCCTTCAACCACCATTGAGTGCTAGAAATATTGGCTGAAGAAGCTCATACTGTTCAGATCAAAATTAAATTCAGTGATACCTCTTTATGTATGAAAGGGACAACAACCTTTTCAAAATATGCGAGGATGTTTTTTCCTGTTTGATGACAGGGTGTGACATGGCCAGCAACACATGCCCTCTCAGCTCATTGGATTCCATCCACTGAGCGCAGCAAGTTTATGACTTCCTACCACGGTAAGCTTACACTAACATATATGATCAAACATTACACATAAATAGTTAACACTCTTCTGTATACAGAAACTCCTAAGTTCATATCTTTGCCAGAGGCCAAATAGATTGGGTTATTTTTGTTTTCCTTTGTCCCTCAAAGAAAGCTTTGGAATAGATCATAAACTTGGCCATGAACACTTCCATCCACATCCTTTTCAATTCATTATTCACTAATCACTTGATGCCACATAACCTTGGCAATTGAAGCACCTCCAATTATACCAAAAATGTAAGAAATAAATACAACATATTCTGCATTAAAGAAAATTAAATTACTACACCACTTTCGGTTACATCAGGAAACAGATCATGAAAAACACAATTTGTATTGCAAAGGCAGTTGATCCTCATTGTGGCGATCATGTTTGAAGCCTGAATGTTTTCCCTCAGATGTTGGCAAATGGTAGGTTAGTGTAACAGCTATCACACTGACACTTGTACAAGAAAAGCTTCATCAGGAATATGACATATTGTTGTTAGTTTTATCTGCACATTCTGCAATATCAATATTTTCATTTCCAAGATTATTAGGATGATGTTTTCTGTCAGACAGTAGGATGGTTCAGCCCATACTTATTGATAGCATGATGGTAACTAAAACAATGACATGTTTGGGTGTTTGGCAGGTTCTGCTGTTGGTACTGCATTAACATATCCTTTGAGTGGGCTCATCATGGCTGTACTGGATTGGCAGTATGTGTTCTTTATGACTGGGATTCTCACACTGACGTGGTACGCATTTTGGAGCTACCTGGTATATGACTCTCCAGCACAGCACCCGCGGATCTCAAATGCTGAACGGAAGTATTTGGAACGTGTTATTGGAAACTCTGTTGCTTCCCGCAAGGTGTTTTAGAAATACCAAGATAAATCCTTTACTAATTAAATTCTCAGTTGAAAGGTTTCTAAATCACATCTTTCCAGTCAGTAACACACAATGCTGTACTTCGCTTTGTCAAAAGTAGAGGACTGCTTTGTAAAGTGATCAGTTTCACTACTTCGTGAAACTATATGGTGAGCCTAGAAAATGAAAAACTGGGTACACTAAGGTATGAACATGAACACTCAACCATCATCCTTCATCATAACAGCTGATAACATTTTCTATTTCATCCACAGCAGATACTAATTTTATCAATTACTGAAAACTATGTTCCTTCCATTAGAAGGGCTTTCTCATCTTATTCATTTTTGGGAGTTGAAAATATGACATAACATCAAAAGAACTGCAGTGTTTAGAAAATTATTTTCATTTTGTGCTACCATATTGATTACTGTTTTCATAAGTGTATGCTATTGGACATTATACTGAGCCACATTATGCTCTCTGATAATGCCCTCAAAAGCTAGCTGTTTAAGGTTAATCTGCACATAATCCTCCCATTTATCCTTTTGTTTCACAAGAGTTCTCTCCCCTTTACATTTCTAGTTTCAATTTATCTACATTTCTCTTCTCTTCCACATGTATGCAGTACATGTCCCTTCCATCTTATTCTTCTTGATGTAATCCAATTAATTATTACTGATCCTGTTACAATTGAAGGTTCACACTAAAGTTTATGCATTTTTATTGTCTTTTATTAACACACATAAAATTAATTAAAAATCCCAAATAAATAGTTTTGTAGTTCTTATGGGATAAGCATGCTTTACAGCGGAGAGTTTTGAGTGTCTGGCAAAGTCTCAAAAACCCAATATTGCTTGAAGTACGAAAGGTATTTCCAATAAAACAAGGCTACAGACAGACAAATTGGCATTTTGGAGAGTTACCAGGTTCAGAGTGACTGACAGGGTAAGAAATGATGGCACTGGAACCCAGCTAGGAGTTAAATATGTCAATGAAACTGTGAAAGAACAAAGAGAGTGATGGTATACACACGTAGGACACAAGGTAAAGTTTTCCCATCAGAGGCCTGGTGTGGCCCAGAGGGTGGGTAGAGGTATAGCTCTACTCTTCCATGACCGTGGCACTAGACAGGGGTGAGTGATCAGCACCACGCCCCGGCCGCACTTTACCCCAGGAAAGACCCGGTACCCATTTTACAGGAGGCTGGGTGGGTCCCAGGGCCGGTCTGGACAGGCGAAAAATCTCGTCCCCACCGGGATTCGATCCTGGACCGTCCAGCCCATAGTCAGTCGCTACACTCACTGAGCTACCTGGCCCACACATGTAGGATATAACGGGGACAATACACCTGAAAGTTAGTAATGTAATACAAATGCCATAGAAGAAGAGGACTGAAATAGCCAAGAAAGAGATGATAATATCAACTGGAGATGTAGCAGGCTTCTTATCCTAACATGTGAAGGAAATGAAGAGATACTTTTGATATATCTGATAATTTTTTTTATTTTAAAAGTATGCAGTATGTATGGATAATACACATTGATGTCTCTCTTGCATATATTGCAGGAAAGTGTTTAGCTTTTGTGCTTCACATGCAGGCTGTTCCAGACACCAGCTGTTCTAACTTAGGTGTCTGCTGGTTTCTCAGTCCCTCTACCCAGTGCCAGCATAATACCTCACAAATCACTTTTAATTAATACAATATCCTCATACTGTATATAATGAAGTATACAAACTAATTTCTTCTCTTCTTAAAAATCTGTTATAGCTGCTTCCCTCTTAGATCACATAGCCAAAGCAAAATAGCAGTATTCTTGCATTCTTTACAGGGCCCCCCATTACAGACCCCTTGGACATCAATATTGCTGTCACGACCATTCTGGGGTGTACTGTTTGCCTCACAAGGTCTAATGTGGGGAACCATCACATTATCAATGCAGCTGCCTGCCTATTTTAAAAGTGCTCACATGCTGGATATCAGGACAGTAAGTACTGACGCAGAGACTACTAGGAATTTGAATATTATTATAATCCGACTACACAGCCATGGTTAAATAAGCACAAAAATATTTTTCAGTGGAATTACTTATGTCTTGTCATGGGTAGAAAAAGTTGTAATTTAGGTCATGTATTTTACATTCCTGCAGTGCAATTATTTGAAACACAGTGTGGTCATCTTCTCATTAACAAATCTACTTCTCTAACAAAGAGTTGGACAGGATATGAGTCTTACTTTCTTCTCCTATTGCAGAATGGTTTTGTCTCTGGTTTACCTGAGCTTTGCAAGTTTGCATTCAGTCTTGTCTTCTCTACTACAGCCGATTACATGCTGCGTAAGGAATATTTATCCATCACTGCAGTTCGCAAACTCTCAGTAGCCACAAGTTAGTATTCTACTGTATTTGTATTGGAGAGTCTGAATCAGTAATGTACCCATATATTGCTGTTGGTAAAAGAATGATTTACTACTTTTAATAAAGTTTTCAAACAGTCTGTCATCTTTTTTGCAATCTTGAGTTTTTCCATTTACAGGTTAAGTTTTATCTCAATTAACAGGGCTGACATGTATATGTAAGTTCAGAAAAAATTACGTCATTAAATACAAGATAAAACTTTGGATCAAAACACCCCTAACTTCTCAACAATTTAGGGCTTTACTAATTCTATGTTTTATCTCACATTTAGTGCTTTAGTTTTTACGGGACCCATTCTTTTGTAAAGCATGTACTTTCGCATGAATTCATGAAAGATTTATATCACTCCATCAGTTATCATATACCCACAGTTCATTACTTTTAAATTTTCAATTATTTGTCTCGTTTTTATTTCATTGTGGTTCTTGGTATTTCATTGTTTATTGATGGTTTTTATTGATATTTAATAGCCAATCAAGATTTTGTGATTAGAAATTTTATAAATTTCAAATGTACTTAATAAAGAATGGGTATTTATCTTGCCTACTATGTTGCTTTATTGTTATTGTTGTTATCATCATCATCATAAACACCGTTGTCATCACCATCATCATCATCACCACCATCAACCACTTTCCTTACTTCACAGCAGTTTGCCTTCTTCTCAAAAGAATACAGGTGTCTCTGACCAAGCATTTCTTATTCACTGTTCTGCCAAAAACTTTCCATCTGTACAGCATGTTTTAAATATTACTGCTTTCTGCATTAGAATATATACAGCAGGGACAAAATTAAGCAGTCTCAAACTTTTGTGTAATTTGTTTAGGATAACACCTGTTGTGGATTGTACTAATTGTATTATATGGGCTGCTGCCAGTTGCAATGTTCTTACTAGCTCTTCCTTCTGTTGTTGTTGTTATTGCTGTTATTATCATCATCATCATCATTATGTTAATGCATTTCTGTGTGGCAGGTGAATTCATTCCTGCAGCACTGCTTCTAGCACTTGCAATCCTCAGCACAGGAGGAAGTGTCACAGTTGCTGTAGTGTTGCTCGCTCTGGCTTGTGCAGTAGGTGGAGCCAGTTCTTCTGGTAGTCTGCCCAATGTTGTCGATCTAAGTCCAAACTTTGCAGGTAGGTCTATTGGAATATTAAACTTAACCCTCTCCAACCCAAATTAATTTTAGTGCACAGATAAAATGGATTTGTTACAATTTATGTCTAAATAAGCTGTTAGCATGGTAACTAGTGAAAGTTGAGCCCTTTAGCCACTTTTTTTTTGCAAAAGCGGCATTACTCCATACAGTATCAGGAGGTAGTTTTTATAGTGGACAAACATAAAAAATCAGAAGTTACTGAAAATTATCTCTATTCTCCTGAAAACTCAATAATTAAATATTTTCACACACACATGTGCGCGCATGCACGCACGCACAAACCCATACAAAGCTAAAGAATATTTACTTGTTTTCACTGCCTTATAGTGAATTCCATACAAAAATTTCTACCCTTAGTAAGGACCTCTTCTCATATTTTGTCCTTGCATGGGCTTTAATACACAGCATACACCTTTTCCTGTTCTCAGTAGGCACTGGCCAGTGCCTAACACCATCACCCCCCAAGTAACCTGCCAATTGTGTTGCATTATGTACTTTTTCTCTTTCTCCACAAGATGAAATGTAAGGCTATCACTTGCTGGCCAGCCCCTTTTCCTCGCAGTTGTCTTCTTTGCCATCAAATACTAGCATACAGTGAAGCAGAGTACAATGTATAGTTTAAATCATGTCAGTGTCATTTCTGTAACGTTTATCCAGAACATAGTATAAAATGGCATACTTTTGTATAATGTGAATGTGTTATCAGGAAGTGCAAGAAACATAGAAATAAGGCCTCAGACCTGCAGAAGGTACAATAAGATAAGCATTGAGCATTATGATTCATCCACACTCACCTCTAGGTAAAGGCACTTGAAAACAATTATATTTGAGGCTGTGAAAACACAGGTGATTTTTGCACGGCCATAAAAAAAAATCCAAACAACCCCATTTCAAAAGAAACGGTCATTGGGAAATCAGTAATAAAAGAAACAAAAGCCAATAAATAACTTAAACCATTGGTCAGTGAAGAAAGTAGAATTATAGCAGAATTTTGAGGACTTGGGATTGAATATGCCACCCAAAATTTATATTAAAGTTTTATTCACTAAATTTAAGTGTTAGGTCAGTTTCTTCTCAGACCTCTAGCTGCAAGCTGTAATCTGTCCCTCTACTTGTGGTATATACAACCAACGCTATTTCTTTTCCAGGAACGCTCCTTGGTATTATTAAAACACTAACATTCATTCCTGGAGTGTTGTCTCCAATTGCAGTCAGCCTTCTAAACAGCAGATTTGTGAGTACAGTGATATGTCACTAGACAGTCAATTCTCTACTACCACCCAGGTGCCACTCCATTATGATTGAGAGTTTCTACCCATAATACAAAACAAGTACTTTTGCACTACCTCTGTCTGCATACAAAACTGGTTTCCTCTACAAACATGGTGAAGCTGCTATTGTATTACTAGCTGGTGTGTGTGGAGGGAGTTCCTTGCAGATGTTAGGATGGTGGGAATTGAAGTTTGGGTGATGGCTGCATAAAACATAAACAGGGATATGGAGAACCATTTACATAGCAAGTGTACCAGTTGGATATAAAAGCATTTACATAGCCATATGACTGGCATCTGTAATGGCAAATCAGTAGTCATTGTCAGAGGCAGGTACAGAGGCGTCCATACGTGTATACTCTATATGAGAGGAAGATATAAAGTTGTCTACATATCCGGTAAGATAGACAGATATACAGGCATATATTAGTCAAAACATAATTCTGGCCTAGAAATGTATATAGCTAGGATAATGAACTGGTATGAAGGGATCCATACAGCCATTATAACATACAGTTTTAAAGGTGGCTGTATGGAAGTAACATAATGCAGTCAGTGTGGCTGAGTGGTTTTTTAAGTCACAGTCAGGTTTCCGTGGTTTTCTGGTTATCATGGTTATGATAAATCTTGTTTTCCATGGAAACCAAATGAAAATCTGAATTACAATCGCACCAGCAGAAGGCTGTTGTCCAGGAAACTGAATAAACACTGTAAAACGATGAGCAAGTAAACTGTCACACCTAGGGTACCACAGCTTTGGTCTGTGATTGAGTCATAGGTCAGTTTTCATGGTACCAATTTTGCATGGATGTGATACAGCTTGATTAGTGTGTAACATCACAGCCTGGAAAATCATCATGAATCAAGAGAAGAGAGGTCAGTATACAAGAATTATTTCACCCCAGCATATGACAGAGACAGTTCAACTACCTGTAAGTCTGATACAGAGACATAAGTATGCAGAATAAAACATGTATTTATCCAGCTGTCTACATAGCTGCTAAAACAGGGATAGAAGATGGCTTCTATACACTCAGTGTAACTGGTAGTCACATATAACGACAGCCATGCAAGTGAGCATGTAGATGGCATATATTAACTGTAGTCATGTGCACCTTGCTAGATGCTCAGGCTGGCACTTGGGTAGGAGCACGAATACAGGAAAACATGGACAGATGCCTAGCTAAACATCTAGACATGTGTTTATCTAGACATCCTGAATCGAGGCCTGTACAAGAGCTCACGTAGAGCTTTATTTCCCAGTTTGTACCTAGATAGTTTGGCCACATGCCTAGATAGATGCCTGGCCCCATGCATGGATAAACATGAGGCTAGATGCTGAGATATGACATCCTGCTAGTCGTCAAATTGGATGCATGAAAAGAGCCCATTTAGGCACCTGGATTCACAATGGTATACACACCCACCTTGGTGCATCGAGATGCCCAACTCCAAAACTTACTGAACACCTCTCTGGCTGAGGTAGTCATCTGGTATCTCAGCTAGATGTCCATCCCTCAAGGCTAGACAAGGTAGGCTGGCTAGGCTACTTGCTTGGCTTGCCAGGCTAAAAGTTCAGCATGCCCAGCTAGGCTTCTGGCAGGCTGAGCTGGCCAGTGTAGACTCCCAACTGGCCTAGCTGTACATACAGGTAGAATCCTGTCTAGTGGCCTTGGTGACCTAGCTGGAAGTAGTGTTCACCTTGCTACATGCCAGTCTGGCCTAGCTAGACACTGTTGTGGCATCCATACACCTAGTATAAAAGGCACTTATGGAGACTACCTCATTAACTTGTGTAACACACATACAACATGCACACAAGATCTGCAGAGCACATGTAATATAGATGTGGAGGCAACCAAATAAGCATTAGACTAGGCAGTTATGCAAACAATCATAGAACAAGAATAGCATGTGCACATGTTGTAATAAGGTAATAACAATAGGCAGTTATGAATGTAGTTATATACCCTGTACTAAAGATATGCATTCATCTATACATCCAATGAAAAACGAACGGATGGAAACATCTATGTAGCTACCAGCCCAGGCAGATACATTGTCTACATGACAGAAGTTTATGAAGGCATGCATAAAAGTTGTATTTTGAGACAGGTGTTTACACAGCCAGTAAAATAGGCATGTGTGTGTGTGTGTGTGTGTGTATCTATATAGACAATACAACACTCATGTATGCATATATCTGCATGTATAGCCTTTATAAAGCCAGCTAAAATCAAGACTAAGTCAGTAAAAAACAAGAAATATATGTAACTCATGCAGCATTAACAAAAGTAAACCCTTGAAGATTATATCCATGTTGTGAATAGATATGTACAGTGGAATTTACATATGATGTTCATCAATGTGATGCATTTCCTCAATTAACGTACAATTTCAACAACACAGCATTATTTATCTTCCTGTTAAATTTACTCTCTGTTAGATTTTCCTCAGTGTACTCCCTGTGTTCAAAGTCAATGCAAACAAATTTGTTCTTTCTGCATTTTCCATTGCAGGGCCCTTTTGATTGCTGGTACTATGTGTTTATTACCTCAGCTGCCATATACATACTCTGTGGTACTGTGTTTATGCTGTTGGGCTCTGGAGAGCTGCAACCTTGGAATCAGCCACAGTTTAAGGAATTGCCAATTACTGAGGATTCTTCACAGCCACACAGAGTGTAATAACATCTGCTATTGCAAGGCTAAATCGGTCATGTGAGGCAACTATTTCATTCGCAACCACAGTTCTCTTCTTCAGTCTATATGCATTACATGATCAGCTCATTACATCACATACTTGGCAATAGTTGTAACAAGTTTTAATTTCTAAGAAGGAACAAATATCAAACACACCTAACGTTTCACCTTAAGCAATGTGTTACACCACATCATTGCCCAGGATTTCTTACACGAGTGTTGAAATTGTAAGAATTTTTTTTAGCCTATAAACAGTACAGGCGGTATTTATGCTTCTCAAGACCAAGTTCACACTTCAACAAAACAAAAGAACTACAATAATTAGATTCGATCTTCATGGGGTTCATCTGTGTTAGAGACAGTCAATAACTAATGTCTTATGTCTGAATTCACTCCACGTTTATGAATGTACAATGTTGAGGTTAAGACTCATATTTTTCTACAAAGAAAGGACTAACTTGTACTTATAATTACAGTATTTTATAACATATTGTACTACTATAATTTTAAAAATGAAATTTTTCGTTACCATTAGTTTGATAGTTCAGGATATAAATACATTATTTACTTTCCTCTGTCCTGTTGTTGCAGTTCTTGTAAATCATATTAATGGAGAAGGTGAGGAAAGTAAACCATAACTATCACAATTTTCCAAACCATGCAACCTTTAACATGTAATATACAGTTTTACATAACTAATCAGCTTTTATCGCACCAATGGGAGAATAAAATTTTTTGCCTTTTATTTGTCAACCTAAGTGCAGTTATCAGCAAAAGCATAATATAAAACACAATTATGGCAAAATAAGTCAAAAATACAAACTTAAGTTCAACAGCATATAAGTCCAAACAATCTACATTTACTGGTAAGACTGCCAAATGTCCTCATTTCCTTGGTCATGGCCTCTTTTCAAATGACAAATTGCCATTTGAGCAGGTACGATGTGAGTTTTATGGGTAGGTATTGGAAACCTGAGGCCAAAAAACCCCCAGTGAGAACAACAACACCGAAGAGAACCCAGAAGACGTCGAACATACTAACCCACAAACCAT
>Ga0209755_10007642_pt1 | contig 11680 bp, 8 predicted proteins | sample TergutCo191P1_FD_187301 | JGI IMG/M metagenome (GOLD analysis project Ga0209755, IMG submission 187301) | Cornitermes sp. P1 segment gut microbial communities from Petit-Saut dam, French Guiana - Co191P1 (SPAdes) (version 2) | ecosystem: Host-associated > Arthropoda: Insects > Digestive system >...
ACAAAATACCATTTCCGCAGAAATTTGAATCGTTCGGTCTGTCGTCGAAGTCGCCGCCATATGCTTGAAACGCCTTACCGTATCTATTCTTTTTAAGTAAGCTCTGGTCAATGAAATCCCAAATGAACCCGCCTTGATAATGCTCATGCTTTGACATAAGTTCGATATACTTATGCATGGCACCGCCTGAGTTACCCATTGTGTGAATATACTCACAAAGAATCATCGGCTTGTCCTTATTCTCTTTCAAAAACTTATCTAACTTTGCAGCAGATGTGTACATTTGCGTATACATATCAGTGCTCTCAGGATAACGCGGGTCCCAATGTACACCTTCATAATGTATAGGTCTTGTATTGTCAAGTTCGCGGAACCGCTCAGCCATTTTCAGTATATTTATCCCGCCCCACGACTCGTTTCCGAGCGACCAGATTATGACACTCGGGTGATTTTTGTCGCGCTGATAGAGATTCTCTACCCTGTCGATGACTATGTCAAGCCAATTTGGGTCATCACCCGGCAATGCCGCACCGTTACCCCGTTCATGGGTATGCACAATATGCCATCTTCCGTGCGACTCCAAGTTTACTTCGTCAATGACATATAATCCGTAGCGGTCGCAAAGCTGATAAATGTACGGGTGATTTGGATAGTGCGACGTGCGCAGAGCATTGATATTAAAGCGTTTCATTGTGAGAATATCGCGCTCCATCTGCTCTTTTGTGATTGCCCTGCCTGTGTAACACGAAAATTCATGCCTGTTGACACCGTAAAATTCGATGCGTTTGCCGTTTATAAACATGACACTATCGTGAATTTCAAACTTCCTAAAGCCCACATCTTGCCAAATGACCTCTGTGGTGTTACCCTTGCTATCCTTCACATTGAGTCTGAGGCTGTAGAGATTCGGCTTTTCCGCACTCCATAACTTAGGCGATGTCACAGACATGCATAGCTTTGCTTTACCGGAGAGTTCTGCGCTTGCTTTTGCAACCTCAGCACCGCAGCAGTCAACAAGCACCGCATCAATAGCTGCTTTACCGTCATTTTCACTTTTTAAGCAAACTGTTAGCTCAGCAGATTCAAAATTATTACTAAGCTCTGTCTCTACTTTTATATCACGAATATGCGCCTCGGGTATTGAGTATAGGTGTACATCACGAAAAATGCCGGAGAATCTAAAGAAGTCCTGATCTTCAATCCAGCTGCCTGCGGTAAATTTAAACACTTGCACGGCAAGTTTGTTTTCTCCGTCTTTTAGGTATGGAGTAAGCTCAAAATCCGATGGTGTAAAGCCGTCAAGCCCGTAACCGACATACTTTCCGTTTAACCAAAGTGCAAAACCGCTTTCAACCCCCGCAAACGTGATAAACGCCTTCTGCCCTTTCATTCTCTCAGGCAAATAAAAATGTTTTACATAACATGCAGTCGGGTTAAAGTCCGACGGTATCTCGCCCGGCTCGATGTCATAAATCCCATCCCACGGATACTGCACGTTGAGGTACTGCGGCTTGTCATACCCCTGCATTTGTATATGGCCGGGAACGGTAATGTTCTCCCAGCATTTGCAATCAAAATCGGGGCTTTCAAAACCTTTTGGTGCAAGCTGATAGTTTCTTGCATAACTAAACTTCCAAATTCCGCTGAGAAGTTCATAAAAACTGCTTTCGCCTTCAGCTGCCTCACAGTCGCTGCGGTAGTGGATATGACTCGAATAAGCGTCCAACCTGTTTTCCCGAAAATATCCCGGGTCTTTAATCTTTGAAAAATCGAAATTCATTGTGCATTACCTTTCAAAACTATGGTTGTTGTTGACTGTTTTATCTTTGCATTTGCAACTGAACAAACTCTTGTGCGGCTTGTAGCTCGGCATCTATATCTGCGCCACCCAAAATATTTGTAACTGCAACACCGACTGCCGACATTGCTTCGCCGTGGAGATTTCCATATCGGAAAACAGGTGTATTTTCAGAAAACCTTATGAGGTCAGCGACGATTCTTTGCCCGCCGAAAAGCGGATCCATGCTTTGGAATACAGGGCTATCAGCAACCGGTGCCCATGCGCCGATAATTCCGGCATCTGCAAATAGTGTATCATACAGCTCTGCATTGCCCCCGAAAGTGTTTTTGAGAAAATCAATTGCCTGTACATAATTTTCATTGTCCGAGACCGCCCAACTTGAACCTCCGAAGCCTGAGTAATTTGTTCCGCCGGGGACATCAAGCCTCGGAATATTCGTCATAGCCCACAGACCGTCGAAAGCCGCGCTCTGCCGTATGTATTCCAAAAGTTTATGTTCGCCGATAGCACCAACGACAATACCATCATTCGTAAACGCATTGAGGTACGCTTCATGGCTGTTTACTTCAATCAAAACCCCTGTTTGAACCAGCATGACGTAAGTTTCCACAGCTTGCCTTAAAACCGCATTGCCTACTATATTAGGGCTGCCATCAGCAGAAAACATACTGACACCCGCTGACTTTATCATATCACTAATTAAGTCAGCACTGCCTGCGATGCTCGCGGCCATCGGCATACCTGTTGCTGCCGGAATTTCTTGTCCGAGTTCAATAAATCGCTCCCATGTTATGCTTGTAAAATCATCAATCGTAAAACCGAATGCCCCGATAATATCAGTGCGCATAACCGATATTGTCACACCTACATCAAGCGGAAAGCCAAAGTTTCTGCCATCTATCACCGACAGCGAGGTTTTGGCAGGGGTAAACTCATCGAATCTGATTCCGGAATCTGTGAGGTCGCGGAACACGCCGGGGAAGTTCATAACAGTCTTAACAAACGTCTCATTCGGCAATAGCATAATATCGGGAAGTCCGTCATATGTGCCTGCCGATATATGCATGGCTATTCGCGCGTCTATGTCGTCAAACCGGGCGACAGTGAAGTCAACACCCGGATTATCCCGCCTATAAAACTCAACAGCTTCCGGAAGAACATCAAGCAGATTATGACTCATAATACCCCATATGGTGAGCTCACTATATGGGTCTTCTTCTGAGTCAGGTTCATCGGAGTCGTTTCCGCATGCAAATATCAGCATGGACATTACAAGCGCGAGAATCAATACTAATATTTTTTTCATTTGGTTGCCACTTTCCTCACGTCAATTTTCTCCCATCACCAGATTCATTACCGAGTGATATATTTCCTCTGCATTTTCACGAAATCCCTTTTCCAGCTTATTTGCTTGTTTTTCATTTATCGCAAAAATTTCCATTTTAAGAATCTCGCCCACCCCATCAGAAAGCGATAACGCAACTTTATGGCCGCCGGTTTCATTTTCCGTACGGCTTGTTTTAATCATGGCGTTTCGGTTCATCGAAGTGCGGATTTTTGCGGTCAAGTTTTCCGCTTTTTGCTTGACGGAATAAGGAAGATTCTCCTCCAAGACTTCCCCGTTTCGCTCACCTTTCGGGGTCAATGCGTACTTGTCGTCAATCAGTTGCAAATGCTCAGTTTCTATGAGCTTTAATATGCATTCCGTGACATCGAAATAGCTAATACCCTCAACACGCATTGCAAGCTCTGTCAAAACCTCCATCGCCACCGGTCCGGGTAGTCGCCTCATGACAAACAAAATGAGCATCTTTATTTCGATTTCTTCATGTATAAATCCAAATTTTTCATCCATAAATCAAGTATAGCATAATAGTAGTTGCATAGTACAGCAAAATTTGTTACAATGGGCGAGAAGCCCATCATCCGGTGGTCTGCAATATTTGAAGTTCAACATATGGAGTGATTTTTATGGACAAAATTAAAGACACATTTAAACGCATCATCGCAGCAAAGCATTTTAAGCGTTACTTGATTGCATCTGTGGTGATTGTCATCGGTATTGTAATCTTTGCGGTGAGCGCATTGCAAGGCAATGCTCCCGATTTAGATGATCCGATAATAGCGGAAACTACACCGACACCCGAACCAACACCAACACCAACGCCCGATGCTACCCCTGAGCCAACACCCGCATCTGACACCGAGCCCGCCCCTGACGCCCCTCGTGAGCCGCGCCTTTATAATCCGCTTACCGGCGAACCCCGAGATGAAGATCTTACTCACTACAGACCATTTGCATTTGTTTTAAACAACTTATCTGTAGCACTTCCGCATGCCGGTACAGCGCAGGTTGATATTCTGTATGAGTTCCCCGTTGAGGGAGGTGTAACCCGTATGGTCGCCATTATCCAAGACCCTTCGGATCTCGGTGCAATCGGAACTATCAGAAGTGCGCGTTACTATTTTGTATGTATATCGGAAAGTTATGATGCAATTTTCGTTCACGCCGGAGACAGTTGGGTAGCCCGAGACTTAATCCGCGACAGAGGGATTGATAATCTTAACGGAGTTACAGGGACTCATGGGAGACTGTTTTACAGGGATGACACAAGACGCCGGACAATGGGCTATGAGCATAGTATGATGACAACCGGTCAAAGAATTGTCGACGGTGTAGCCGATTTTAACATTCGTACAGAGCATGCGGAGGGTTATGAGAGAAATCTTCGTTTTACCGAAAATGCCGCTCCTGTGGGAGGAGGTTCTGCCAAGGAAGTGGTGATCAGAGCTACATCCACAAAAAACAGTTCTTTCACCTATAACGAAGATAGCGGTCAGTATTTCATGAGACAGTTCGGTAGGAATTTCATAGACGAAACCACAGGCGAACAAGTCGGATTTACAAATATCCTCGTGCTACAAACATCAGTAACCGCATGGCCCGGGTGTAGAGCCGGTCTTCGTGTAATTGAAACAACCGGCAGAGGTACAGGCTTTTTCATTAACGGTGGGTACTACACGGAAATCATGTGGTCTCGGGCAGATGAATCCTCACAATTTGAATACACACTTCCTGACGGTTCTCCACTGTACCTCGGTATAGGCAGGACGTTTATCAGCGTGGTTCCGAATGATTTGGAGCATATATTCGAATAGTAAATAATCAAAACGCAAGCAACGCAAAATAAGCAGAAGATGAGTTATTCACCCATCTTCTGCTGTTTGTTTTGTTTGATATAATCTACGCTTTGCCGTCACAACCGAGAACGCTTTTGATTTTGTGTTTCACGAGTTCTCTGATATAATCGCGTCCGGGAGCAAGATATTGCCTTGGATCAAAGTGTTCGGGGCTTTTTGCGAAATGCTCTCTGATACCCGCTGTCATGCCGAGACGCAGGTCTGAGTCGATGTTGATTTTACAAACAGCAGACCTTGCAGCTTCACGTAGCATATCTTCCGGAATACCGATTGCATCGTCAAGCTTACCGCCGTTATCGTTAATAATTTTCACGTACTCCGGAACAACAGATGATGCGCCGTGCAAAACTATCGGGAAGTTCGGAAGTCTCTTTGTGATGTCCTCTAAAATATCAAATCTGAGCTGCGGTTTTTGGCCGGGTTTGAACTTAAATGCACCGTGGCTTGTACCGATTGCGATTGCGAGTGAATCAACGCCTGTGCGCGATACGAACTCCTCAACTTCTTCGGGGCGGGTGAACGAGGCGTCCTCAGCAGATACATTTACATCGTCTTCAATGCCCGCCAGTTTACCCAGCTCACCTTCAACGGCAACGCCCTTGTCATGCGCATATTTTACAACCTCTGCTGTGAGTTTAATGTTGTCCTCAAATGAATGCTTTGAGCCGTCAATCATGACCGACGTAAATCCGCCGTCGATACAAGATTTGCAAATCTCAAAATCGTCTCCGTGGTCGAGATGCACACAAATCGGCAGACCTGTTTCAATCTCAGCAGCTTCAATGAGTTTCATGAGATATGTGTGTTTGGCGTACTTTCTGGCACCGGCGGATACTTGCAAAATAAGCGGAGCATTCAGCTCCTTAGCAGCTTCTGTGATACCCTGTATAATCTCCAGATTATTCACATTGAAAGCACCTATTGCATATTTACCCTCATAGGCTTTTTTGAACATTTCTTTTGGTGAAACTAAAGGCATAAAAAATTCCTCCATAAAAGTTTAAAATATTTTCTTACCGATTTCCAATTATACTACATAATACGAAAAATGGCTATAATTTTTTTGGGGCGGACGCTCTACCGGCTGTACACACATCAGATTTTACTTCGCAAAGAAGCAGGCTGTTGCTGAGTAATGCAATGAATGTTTCCACCGCCCAACAGTATCTCTCGTGCTTCAATTCCGATCAGCTTTCGATTTGGAAAAGCACGCCTGAGTGTCTCCGCTGCAAGCTTATCGTTTGGGTCGTTAAACAGAGGGTATACAATTCCTCCGTTAGCAATGTAAAAATTGATGTAGGAAGCCGCGAGTCTGTCACCTTCATCGCGTGGGAGTGTCCCATCAACCATATCCACACCGCCACTCTCATCCTTTGAAATGAGAATGGGCTCCGGTAGCATCAACTTGATTATTTCAAGCTTACGACCTTTCGCATCTGTCTCATTTTCCAAGATTTTTAAGTTTTCCATGCTAATCTCATACTGCGGGTCGTTTTTATCCTCAGTCCAAGCAAGCATAATGGTTCCGGGTTTGACCACGCACATGATGTTGTCTACATGACCATTGGTTTCGTCATTATAGATTCCGCGTTTTAGCCAGATGACTTTCTCAATGCCCAGATATTCGCTGAGTTTTTCTTCTATCTCTTGCTTTGACAAATGAGGATTGCGGCTTTCAGAAAGCAGACACTCTTCCGTAGTGTAGAGTGTTCCTTCGCCATCAACGTGAATAGAACCACCCTCCAGTACAAAACCATCTGCTCTGTAAAAATCCTTACGCTCGATTTCGCAAATCTTTTGTGCCACGCGATCATCTTGATCCCACGGGAAGTATAAACCATCTACCAAGCCTCCCCATGCGTTGAATTCCCAGTCGACACCACGAACAACTCCGTTATCATTTGTAACAAACGTCGCACCGGTATCTCTCACCCAAGAGTCATCATTGGACATCTCCACAACACGAACACAGTCGGGCAAATGGTTAGTTGCATTGTCGTACTGCCGTGCGGAAACGCCCATAGTAACAGGTTCAAACTGCGCAATTGCTTCTGCTACCTTTACGAAAGCTGCCTGTGCCGGCTTCGCACCTAAACGCCAGTTATCTGTACGCTCAGGCCAAAGCATCCAACAGCCCTCATGAGCCTCAAACTCACCCGGCATACGAAATCCGTCTTTTTTAGGTGTGCTGTTTAATTTTCGCATATGCCTCTCCATTTCAATAAGCTACTGTATCGGTTTTATTATTCCGCAAGGGTGGACGATTTTTTAGCCATGGTGTAAGCAATTATTTCGCCCGCAACGATAGCAGATATTGTGCCTATGACAAGCATTTCGTCAAAGAACCATTCGCCGCCACCAAGCGGATATACGATACAGAATACCGTCGCAAGAACGAGTAGGGCGACCGGAAGATACGTTATGATGTTAAGCATGACAGGGCCGCCCGGAACCTTGTATGGACGCTCAGTGTCAGGGTCAATCTTGCGAAGCTTCTTAAATGCCGGGAACATAAGCATATATGATATTAGCAATGTGATTATCTGCAACGCAAAGAATCCCCAGAATATATCAGGATTAGGTATAAATGGTGCAGCTATAAGCAAACAGCTGGCTACAATACCATTCATCATTGCAGGACCGAACGGTTGTCCGCTTTTTGTGCGTTTTGCAAAAAAGCGAGGAAGTGCCTTATTTTCACCTGCATAGCAAGCGACGTAATTTACACCCAAAGCCCAAGAAAGCAGATTTACAAACAAGGTGTAGAGGAACATGATTCCTATAATCGGCACAAGTATATGGCCGGGCAGGCCTAAGCCGTCAAGGAAGTATTGGAAACTCTCGATGAATCCATATGATATTGAGCCTTCATCAGCGACAAGTCGGTCAATAGGTATTGCAACACCTATACCAAAAGAGGCGAAAAGATAAAACACGGCGATGCAGATTCCGCCGAGCAGCAGAGCTTTCGGAATCTGGCTTTTTGGCTTATCCATTTCTCCCGAAAAAGTGGCAACTACCTCAAATCCCATAAAATTAAACAGAATAATTGCGATAAACGATATACCGGCAATGCCCGGCAGAAGTTCACGAGCATCGGTAATCGGGTTTGCCACACCATATCTGACTGCCCAAATGATACCTAACACGCCAAGCGCACCCATAAGCACAACCTTAAAAATAGTACCTATATTGATTAGTATCTTGTTTTCGGAAATTTTGTATTGGCTTGCAATACTTACTATCCAAATGAACACCAGTTGGATTAGAATTGCGCCTACAATCGGTATCTCCATACCAAAAACTTGTTCGATAATTGCAGTGAACAGAACACCCAAAGAAGCTACCCAAAAAGCATAGTTAATCCAGTAATACCACGCAACACGACTTCCCATTTTATTTCCGAAAGCGCGTTTTACCCAATCAAACAATCCACCTGCATCTCTGTAAGTAGTTCCCAGTTCTGCCGACACCATGCCATACGGCAAGAAAAATGTAATAAGCAAAACAATCCACCAAAAATACTGACTGTGTCCAATAGCTGCGGATGGCGTTGCAGCTTCTACAACAAGTATTAAGCATACACATGCCAAGACCGCATCAATCAGTCGGAATTTCTTCTTCCCGGCTTTATTTTCTTCCATTGTGATACCTCTTCCATTGTGGGACAGGATATATACATCTGCCCCGTATTTTTATTTAATGAGCTTTTATATTGCAGCTAAGAGTTCTCCCAGCTCTTTCTTTGCTTGTTCAACGACTGCTTCATCACCTTTTACGGATTCCATAAAGTATACAAGTAATCCTCGTATTGTCGTCAGGCGATTTTCGGCTTCGTCAACTGCGATTGAGTAGGGCGCGTCCAGCACTTCGTCAGTGACTTCCATTCCGCGAGAGGCAGGAAGGCAGTGCATAAATTTTGCATGAGATGCCGCTTTTTTCATCATCGCATCGGTTACTTGATATTTGGGGTAGAAGATTTCTTTACATTCATCTTCAGAGCGCTCATCATCGTAAAGACCGTACCACACATCGGTATATACAAAGTCTGCATCTTTTAATGCCTCATCGACATTCTCGGTAATAAATATGCTGCCTCCTGATTTTTTGCAGTTATCTTGCATAATCTTCATGCGGTCATCGGGGATTTGGTAGCCTGCGGGGCCAAACTGCACATAGTTCATTCCAAGCTTAGTGGTTATAAAGCCTAAAGAGACACAGACCTGAGTAGCATCGCCTACAAATGCAACTTTACACTCCTCCAACTTTTTACCCGGAGGCAGATGCTCTATCATTGTGGTCACATCGCCAAGCTCTTGCGTAGGATGGTTGTAGTTACTCATAGCGTTAATCACCGGCACGCTTGAATGTTTTGCGAAAATCTCTACAGACTCATGGCGATTGACCCTCGCCATAACGATATCCACTAATCTGGACACAACAGTAGCAGTGTCCACAAGATTCTCATGGGCACCCATTTGGATATGCCCGGGTGCGAGATACTGGGCATGACCACCCAGCTGCTCCATGGCGGTTTCAAAGGAAATGCGTGTTCTTGTTGAACTCTGTTCGAAAATCATTCCGAGTGTCTTGTTAGTGAGTAGCTGAGGATAGTAACCGTTTTTAATACACTTTTTCAGTGTAAGCGAAAGATTGATGATGTGCATCAGCTCTTCCTTGGTGAAAGGGGTTGAATCAATGTAATGCTTTAGTCTTGGCATAATGAATCCTCCATTTATGAAATATCAGCAATATTATACAGCTCAAAATTTCCTCATATTATAACATATTTTTCGTGAAAGTAAACTCATCCTTTATTTGAGGTCTGTTTTAATTATTTTTTAATTGATTTTCCTGCTCAATTATGTTACCCTCTATCTTAGCAACTTAGGAAATAGTAAATCTTGCTATCCTTAATTATTTGGAGGTATAACATGGCAGAAAAACTTAAAGGCGCAGCGGTATTCGGGCAATCAGGCGGCCCGACATCGGTTATCAATGCCAGCGCATACGGAGTCATCAAAACAGCACTCGATACACCCGAAATAACAAAAGTCTACGGCATGGCACACGGTATTGTAGGCTTATTAAACGACACACTCTATGATATGAGCAAGGAAGACCCCAAGGAGCTGGAATTATTGCTCAACACGCCGTCATCTGCACTCGGCTCTTGCAGATACAAGCTAAATACCGAAGAGGATTTGGCAAAAATACTCGAAATGTTCAAAAAGTACGATATACGCTACTTCTTTTACAATGGTGGCAACGACTCAATGGACACATGCAGCAAAATCAGCGATTACATGAGCAAATCCGGCTACGAATGCCGCGTTATGGGTGTGCCGAAAACCATCGACAATGATTTGGAAGGCACCGACCACTGCCCCGGCTTCGGCAGCGCAGCAAAATACATAGCAACTTCCGTTGCAGAAGTGCACCAGGACGCATATGTTTATGACACAGGTGCGGTTACAATAATAGAAATAATGGGCAGAAACGCAGGCTGGCTCACAGGTGCAGCAGCACTTGCCGAGCTGTCAGATGCTCCGCCCGATTTAATCTATCTGCCGGAGCTGCCTTTTGACATGGACAAGTTTTTAAGCGATGTAGAAGCTGTATATAAAAAGAAAAACAAGTGCCTTGTTGCTGTCTCAGAAGGCGCGCAATACGCCGACGGCACATTTATTTCACAAGCAAAAACATCAGCCACCGACGGTTTCGGTCACGCACAACTGGGTGGAACAGCTGCAAGACTCGCCGCAGAAGTCAACAAGAAATTCAATGTCAAAACCCGTCCTATTGAACTTAGCTTGCTTCAACGTTGTGCTGCTCACATAGCTTCTCAAACAGACATTGACGAAGCGTTTCTCGCAGGCAAGTCTGCTGTGGAATATGCACTAACAGGCGGCACAGGCAAAATGGTAATATTCGTCCGTGAGAGTGAAAACGGCAAATACAAATGCGGCATAGACTACGAAGATCTCAGTATTTGTGCCAACACCGAGAGAAAAATCCCCCGCGAGTGGATTAACAAAGAGGGCACCTATGTCACAAAAGAGTTTATTGACTATGTACTGCCGCTCATTCAAGGAGATAACACTCGCAAGCAAGAAAACAGTTTGCCCCGTTTTGCAAAACTAAAGAAGGTAAAAGCATAATTTTTTACGAAAGAGGAGGAACTTTCAATGGGTAAGGATTTAAAAGGAACAAAAACAGAGGCTAATCTACAAGCCGCATTTGCAGGAGAGTCCCAAGCACGTAACAAGTACAGCTACTATTCATCTGTAGCACGCAAGGAAGGTTACGTTCAAGTTGCAAATATCTTTGAAGAAACAGCAAACAACGAAAAAGAACATGCAAAAATGTGGTTTAAACATCTTCACGGCGGCAAAGTACCAAACACTTTGACAAACCTCAAAGACGCAGCAGACGGCGAAAACTATGAGTGGACAACCATGTATGCGGAGTTTGCAAAAACTGCCCGCGAAGAAGGCTTTGACGACATAGCCAAGGAGTTTGAGCTTGTCGGCGGCATTGAGAAAGAACACGAGGAGCGTTATAAGGCATTTCTTGCAAACATTGAAAGCGGAAAGGTCTTTGCAAGAGACGAAGAAAAAGATTGGCATTGCTTAAACTGCGGAAAAATAGTTTCTTCCAAAGATGCGCCCGATCTAT
>Ga0209755_10007643_pt1 | contig 11680 bp, 12 predicted proteins | sample TergutCo191P1_FD_187301 | JGI IMG/M metagenome (GOLD analysis project Ga0209755, IMG submission 187301) | Cornitermes sp. P1 segment gut microbial communities from Petit-Saut dam, French Guiana - Co191P1 (SPAdes) (version 2) | ecosystem: Host-associated > Arthropoda: Insects > Digestive system...
ACGCGGTATTTTTGCCTTCTTACAAGACTGTAAAAGAAAACGATGAAGCGTCGTTACGCGCATATGCAGAACACTTCATGATGCAGAAAAAAAACTCCGATCCCTTAAGCGCAAAACCGCTAATCGAAGAAAATGACGGTAACCGTTACGTTATTCAAAATCCCCCTGCCCTGCCCCTTTCTTCCGCCGAAATGGATCGTATTTACGAACTTCCCTTTTCACGGACGGCGCATCCCATGTATGACAGCGCAGGGGGAATCAGCGCTTTAAAAGAAGTGTCCTTCTCGCTTGTTTCAAGCCGCGGGTGTTTCGGAGGCTGCTCTTTTTGCGCCATCACTAGCCACCAAGGCAGGGCGGTTACAGGGCGCAGTAAGGATAGTTTGCTAAGGGAAGCAAAAAAACTATTCGCGCATAAAGATTTTAAAGGGTACATTCACGATGCGGGAGGACCTACCGCAAATTTTTTCCGTCCTGTTTGTACAAAACAAAAGAAAGGCGGTTTTTGCGCAGAACGCGAATGTTTGTATCCTGATGTCTGCCCCAACTTAAAAGCGGATCATCATCAATATATAGAAACATTGCAAGCTTTAAGAAAAATACACGGAATTAAAAAAGTATTTATCCGTTCAGGTATACGTTTTGATTTTATACAATACGATAAAAATCACGGAAAAGAATTTTTAGAAATATTATGCCGTCATCATATAAGCGGTCAATTAAAAACAGCCCCGGAACATATTTCAACAAAGGTACTTGATGCAATGGGGAAATGCGCAGCTAAAGCAACGGGCGCAGCTAAAGCAACGGGCGGCGGCGTTTCCTGTTACGAGCAATTCAGAAAAGATTTTTCCGCTGTAAACAAAGGCCTCGGATTAAAACAATATCTTTTACCTTATTTCATTTCCGCGCATCCGGGAGCTGGCATGAAAGAAGCGGCGGAACTTTCCGATTATTTAAAAAAGACCGGCTTTATGCCTGAGCAAACCCAGGATTTTTATCCAACTCCCGGAACGCTCTCGACTGTAATGTACCGCACGGGGCTTGATCCGCGCACCATGAAACCGATCTACGTTGCAAGAGGAGAAAGTGAAAGGCGCAAACAAAGGGGTTTGATCACGTTGAAAAAAAAATAACCGCGCAATATAATCAAGCTATGAGAATAAATTGTCCAAAATGCAACACACAAATCGACAGCGTTAATATCAATGTAGCTGAAAATATTTGCGTATGCCAATCCTGCAATGAATTATTCAAATTATCAGAGATACCGGATCAAGATATTATTGATGAAACCGAGCGTATGTTGGAAAATCCTCCGCAAGAAGCCTGGGTTAAAAAAGATATGGATAAAACAAGCGTAGGTGTCAGCACTCATTCTAAAAACGCTTTTATTCTGGCTTTGTTTGCAATCGCTTTTTCCGGCGTTTCATTATTTATTTTTTCTAAAGCAATGGTAACAGGAAATTCATTAATCATCTTATTTGTTTCTACTTTTGTGTTTTTTTCCGTATATTTATGGATAAAAGTTATTTTTTCAGCTTACGGAAAAATAGAACTGGTCATGACGCATAACGAAGATTTTCTTTTTATCGGAGTAGGGACAATCGGAAAAAAACATTTTATTAACTGGCAGTCTGTAAAAAATATTTACGATCAAACGCTTGTAAATTCACGCGGTGTTCATCTTAAAAATATTTATATAGAAAGCGATAAATTAATAAAAATACCGACAGAGGCGATTGATAAAATTAAAGCTGATTTTCTTATCAGTGTGTTAAGATATTATAAAGATAAGAAAAAATAATGATGCTTTCGGTATATATGTTGACAATAAAAAAAACATATTGTATTATCAATCATTGTTTAAGACAGTCTTTTTTTAAAGACGGCTTTCTGTATCTCATAACTGTTTGTTAAAATTAAAAGTTGATAATATAAAAGGAGCGTTATATGAAAAAACTTATTATTGGATTAACGATTGTAATTATGTTGGTGTCAGCAAGTTGTTCAACTGTTCCGGGAGCCGGTTTTTCCGCTAAATTTGAAGTTGATAAAATTCTAGGACCTGTACCTGCCGAGGAATTTGACAGCTACTCAGAAGCGCTTGCGGCGGCAAAGAAAATTTACCCTGCGGCAGATGCAATCGTATGTATCAGAACAATGGGCGGTAATAATATACTTCCCTGGACTGTAGAAATGGGTTACTTTGCAGTTACTATAAAAGTCGCATCCGGCGGCGGCGGCGGTCTTTTTAAGTAAGCAAACATACTTGAGAAAATAAACACGGGCTTTATTTTGCCTTCTCTCACTGTAAGAAAATATTTTTAACAGTTCTCATCTTTTCCTTCTTTAAAAAAATCCCGCCATACTTTTTCTATGCCTTCCAAAGAATTCTCGCGGTTTAATAAATTATTCAAATAAGTCCCCCACTTTAAGTTGCCGCAGAAAAAACTGAAAAAACGTCTCGCTCTTGAAACATAAAATTCAGGCGGCTGATACTTCGCAAGCAATTCAATAAACCTAAGCCCTGTCCCTTCAATATCTGGAACAAAGGAAGGAATAGAAGCGGGCTCCGCTCCCTTTTTTCCTTCTGCAAAGATCCACGGTAAACGTACCGCCGCCCTCCCTACCATCACAGCGTCGCACAAACAAGGTTTGCATAAACCGGGTTTGCACAAACCGGGTTTGCACAAATTGTTTGCGCGGCGGTTAAGTTCCTCAGGTGAGGATATATCGCCGTTACCTGCAACTTTAATTTTTAATTCCTTCTTGAGCATTCCGACATATTCCCATTTTGCCGATCCTTTAAATTTTTCGCTGACAAGACGCGGGTGCAAGGTGATCAGCTCTACCCCTTCATTTTCAAGGCGGCGGCAGAAATGAACCAGATAATCAAAATCGTCCTTGAAGCCTATCCGCAGTTTGACGCTGAGGCGGTGTTTGACCTTCGGTCTGACAAGGGAAATTAATTGACCTGCTTTATCTGCCGATGCCAGCCAGGCGGCTCCTGCGCCCGTCTTTCGGATTAATGGGGCGCTGCAGCCCATGTTTATATCAATTCCTGCACATTCCAATTTGTCAAGAAAAGCCGCGGAACGTGAAATCACATCAGGATCAGAGCCGATAAGCTGAAAAACCAATTTTTCAGGCCTCGGAGCCGCATCAATATACCATTTTTCGTAGGGCCCGCCGGATAAAAGAGCGGGCGCGCTTATCATTTCAGAAAAATACTCATCGCAGCCGCCAAAGTCTTCAATTAATTCCCTTAACGCCCGATGGCTGAGTTCCGCCATCGGCGCAAGGTAAAAAATAGGCATAAAAACCCCCAAAAAAGGCGTAAAAACGGTGTCAGGCACTGTTTTAGACAAAAATCAATATTTTGCGTCAAATATCACTTTTTAAAAGAATTTTAATTTAAGGAAAAAAGTGTATTATTGAACTATTGACTTATTCCCGATTATAGCATATATTAATAAACATAGGAGCGTACCGGATGATAGCAAAGAGTGATATGCCTAATATCAATGAAAAAACCGCTGAAGGAATTAAACCGGAAGGTGTTCCCTACCGGGTCCTGGTCGTTGATGATTCGATGTTTATAGCAAAACAGCTTGGACAAATATTTACTTCAGAAGGTTTTGAAGTGGCTGATACTGCTGCCGATGGTGCCCAGGGAGTAGAAAAATACAAAGCTGGAAATGGGACTATCGATCTTGTTACCCTGGATATTACCATGCCGGTAATGGACGGTGTTTCCGCATTGGAAAAAATTCTTGAGTTTGATAAGCAAGCCAATGTAATTATGGTCAGCGCTTTAGGCAAAGAAGACATAGTAAAAAAATGTCTTTTAATGGGAGCCAAGAGCTACATTGTAAAACCACTGGATAGAAAAAAAGTTTTAGAAAGAGTTGTTTCAGTTCTAAAACGATAACCTTTACGATTTTTCAATTGCAGCGCAAACAAGGTTTGTTTAAACAGGGTTTACAGTTTTTCTTGTGATCCGTAAAATAATCTCAAAATTGAAGTGAGGGCGTATAGTCCTCACTTCTTTGAATTTAAGAGGAAAGGGGTTTACAATGCGTTTAATCATTCACCCTGATTATGAAAAAGCAAGCCGATGGGCTGCAGTTTATATCGCAAATAAAATAAACGGTTATAAAAAAGGCCCTTTTGTTCTCGGGCTTCCCACAGGTTCAAGCCCTCTTGGAATTTACAAGGAATTAATCAGGCTGCACAAAGAAGGAAAACTTTCTTTTAAAAATGTACGCACTTTCAATATGGATGAATATGCCGGGCTGCCTGCCGATCATCCTCAAAGTTACCATTATTTTATGATGGAAAATTTATTCAATCATATTGATATTGATCGGCAGCACATTCATATCCTTAACGGCATGGCGCAAGACCGCGAAAAAGAATGTAATCAATATGAAGAAGCAATCGCAAAAGAAGGCGGCATCGAACTATTCCTGGGCGGTATGGGCAGTGACGGGCACATAGCTTTTAACGAACCCGGCTCTTCGCTAAGTTCCCGCACAAGAATTAAAACCCTCACAGAAGAGACAAGAAACTCAAACTCGCGTTTCTTTGACGGCGATCCTGAAAAAGTGCCGCGCACGGCTTTAACTGTAGGGGTAGGCACTGTAATGGACGCGCGCGAAGTTATGATAATTGTAAACGGCAGAAATAAAGCGCGCGCCTTACGCGCAGTCATCGAAGAAGGTGTAAACCATATGTGGACCTTGTCATGTTTGCAGATGCATCAAAAAGCAATCATAGTCTGCGACGAAGACGCTGCAGAAGAATTAAAAGCAGGGACAGTCCGTTATTTTAAAGATATAGAAAAAGAGAATATAAATTGAAAAAATTTCTTTTCTTTTCCGCATTGTTCTTTATTACTTGTTCTTTTTTACTTGCACAAACAGATCCGCTCGCGTCATTTTCTGATCCGTCTCATATTTGGGGAAACGGTATAGAACGGGTTATTGAAGAAGCGTACAGGCAATGTTTCAGGACGCGGATTATCGACGGGAGGGTAATGAATATCCGTCTGCCCTTTGCCATGAACAATGACCGCGATTTCATGCTCGATTCAAGAATGTCAATTTTCGCTGACGGAAAGGGAAACCCTCAAACGCTTTGGCCGGTCATCGAAGAAATTCTTGATTCAGAGCAGTTTGATGTGTATATAAAAGCGCTTTCATCGGGACGGGAGAAAGTAATCATCTTTGACATGATAGAACAAAAATGGTCTGTATCGACAGATTTATTTGTTATAGCGAGGATAAAAGCGGGAACTTACAAAGGGCTTCCTCACCGCCCTTATATGCTGACATCGGGAAGAGGCGCGCTTGAAAGCGATGTTTACAATTACTTGTACTGTATAGGGCTTGTCGGTTTGGATTGTTCAGGTTTTGTATGGCATGTTCTCTCTTATATAGCAAAGCAAGGCGGGGTTGATCTCGGAGTAACGCTGTCTCCCGTTCTCGGTGTTCCTCGGGGATCAAACCCGTCGCTTTATGTAGGCACAGCTTTTTTTAGCTCAAGGAACTCGCAAATAATTTCTGTAAACGATGAAATACGCAACCTCCGCCCCGCTGACATTATACTTTTCAGAGATATAGACGGTACAGTAATTCATTCTGCTATTATTCAATCAATAGACCGTCAAAAAGGAATAATCCGTTATCTGCAATGCACCAATGCGTGTATGCCACATGAACGGGGAGTTCACGACTCATTTATATATTTTGATCCTGCTAATCTTTCTGCCTCGTTAAAAGACCCGTCTTTGCATTGGACAAAAAGACGCTTTCCTCCCTTTCCCGGAGAAGAAGTACCCTTTGCAGATGACGGGGAAAGATTCCGCCACAGAGGAGGAGGCGGCGGGCGTGTCGTAAGATTACGCGCCTTAGAGCCTGTAATACAAAGATTAAACCGCTAATTTTTAAATCTTGTTTGCGCTGTTATTTATTCACTTCCAAATTCTCTGACAAACAGGCGGCGGCTTCTTTCCATACAAGCTGGTCTTTTTCATTGAGTTCTGCAAATTCGCTTTCCCTGCCATAGGCGGAAAGTTCAATAAACACATCTAATCTTTTTTTTAAGTTCTTAAATTTTAACTCTTGAAAATTTTTGATCCATGCAGGTACATTCCTTTTTAAACCTTTAAGAGTAAAAAGAAGGGAGGCGTAATGGGGGGCGCATAAACCGTCAGAGTTAGTAAAATATAAACGCAATTCTTGCTCTTCAGGAGAATTACCGTCTGATTGAGCTAAAAAATCAAGATACTCTTGTTCGATTTTTTCCTGTTCAACGCAAACGGGGCATTTTCCCTTTGGTTTCCAGGGAACTTTTTTTTCAAAGCAAGTTATACGGTCTTCAAGTATATCGCGGCTGAGAATTGCAACGGCAAGCCCGTCACGGAAGGAGAGGAGGTTTCTTGAATGAAAAGAACAGAAACCCCCTGCAGCGCGGAAAAGAGCGCGGAAACCGCGGTTTGTTATGTGCTCAAATAAAGTGTTGTCGATATAGCGGTAAGCCCTGTCGCTAACTATTGTACAAAGCGGGCATCCTTTTTTTTGCGACGCTTTATCAAGTTCAAAAAAGTTAATATGTTTTTCAACAGCCATTGAATATTCGCTCCTAATTTACCCAGTCAACCCGGAGGCCAGCCGAGAGAACGCCCTCCGAGAAAATGAATATGCAGATGATCAACTGTCTGTCCGCCGTCTTTTTTTGTATTAATAACAAAACGCCCGCCTTTCTGTCCGCACCCCTGCTCTTTTGCAAGTTCCTGCGCCTTGTAAAATAATTTACCAAGCAGCGCAGAATCGGCTGTATCAAGCTCCATCAAGTTTTCAATATGCTTTTTTGGAATAACCAGAAAATGCACAGGCGCCATAGGGTTGATGTCATAAAAAGCGAGCATTTCATCATCTTCGTACAATTTCTTACTTGGGATTTCACCTGCTGTAATTTTACAAAATAAACAATCGCAAACTTTATCTGTATTCATCTTTTCATTATAGCATTGTCAACCGCTTCTAGAAAGCCCTTACTGGTTTCAGTCGCCCCTGAAATCGCATCAAGGTCTGTAGAATTGTACAAGATCACCAAATCAATAAGTTCTTCAATCGCCTCGCCGCCTACAAAACGGTCTTCCTCAGAATCAATGATAATAATTTCTGTGATTTCCGTATAAGCAAACGGAGTTTGTGCAAATCCTGTTTCAACAAACTCCGTATGCGCCCCGTTCATCCGCACCTGAACAGTGATTGGCCCCCTGTAACCCTGCCCTGTCCCCTCGTATAAAACGTAAGCTTCGTCAGAACCCTGCGGTTCATTAGAACCGAAAAGATTGCTGTTAAGCGCTATACAACCTTGCACAATAAGCGTTCCCAAAAGGATAAGGACAAGAGCGAAAAATAAAATGTATTTCATAAATACCTCCAGCTTATTAATGGGCTGCAGATGCGTGGCGCTTGACCGAAAATGAAAAAAAATAATTTTTTTTTCATTTATAAGCATGTTATGCGACAGTTACCCAATAATCTGTAAGTGATTGTAAAATAAAAAAAGGAATCAACATATTCTTATTTTTTTTAAAGCAATTCGGTCATCTTAATACTTAAAAGACAACCTAACCGAAACAGTCGGGCGGTTGACTCTTTTAAGTATTAATGTTAGTATACTCGAAAATACATTATTTAAGAGGTGTTTTTTATGAAAAAAAATAGAAACTGGACGGAAATTCTTTGTTTGTTTTTGGTATCATTGTTGATTCTGGTTTTGATAATGGGATGTGATCTTATGCCACCGAACACAACTGAATCAAATGTGATTTTGGATAAACAAGAATTTAACCGTAGAGAAGAACTTGCTATTTTGAAAGCTAAGCCTTCGCATACTGTAGATGTTGATACATTACAGAATATGGCAAACAACATTCTACAGATAAGAACAGATGCCAGAAGTATTGGAAAAGAAAAGTCTGTTGTTATAACCGGAGTAAGCAAGTTACCTTTACTGACTGACAAGCGTTTTACCAATTCTTTTGGGAATGGACGTGCTCTAAGTGTAAATGAGGAAGAACCTGTGGAACTGTATTGCTTTTCGACTGAGAACATAGAAGAAGAAAATTCAGGTTTTATTTTAATGAGTAATGATTATCGTATCGGATATGTATTGGCGATTGTCGATAATGGTGATTTTACAAATACTGAAAATCCGTTCATTAATATCCTTAATATAGCGCTTACCGAGTATATAGACGAAACAATAGCAATATATTCTGAAATAACTGAAGAAGAAACTTTGCTCGCTATTGAAAAATTGCATCACGTGGAGCCAGATGCACGGACATTAACATCTTTTTGGCATGGAGATGATTGGGTCGCAACAGGCAAGGTAGAAACAGATTTTAAAAAAGCAGATGCTAGTTTTCCAGTAATAAAAACAAAATGGGGTCAAAATGCGCCATATAATAAATATGTTAAGTATTATCAGGATCAAAATAATAAGTTAGGTGTTCAAAACTATGTCGCGGGTTGCGGCCCAGTTGCTGCGGCTCAACTTATTGCATATTATGGACATATTTCCAATACCAATAAGCCAAGTACATTTACAATAGGTTCTGGTTCATCAATAGCAAGATGGGATGGTACTTATAATTTCAATGATCTTACTGCACAACCTAAAATTAATGCTACTGGAACATTAAACGAAGAACTTCGAGGGCAAGTCGCTGCTCTAATGCATCATATTGGGCTTACATTAAAATCTACATACAGTAATAATAATACGAATTCAACGAATTCCAACATTACCAGTTCATTCAGAAACACTTTCGGTTATAAATCAGATAATTCTTATTTTATTAGTGCTACATCATTTAGCCAAACAGCTACCACTTGGACGGTAACTGTACACAATAATTCAAGAAGTTGGGTTATTAATCAGCTTAATGCCAAACCGAAAGCGCGCCCTGTTATTATTAGAGGGGATCGAATCGATGGTAATGAAAAAGTTGGGCACTATTGGTTAATTGATGGTCATGGAACCATGACTTACTACAAAGAATATCTGAACAAGAAAGGCAGTTCTGTTTTGTATTCTTCTACACTGACCTTAACTAATAATACTGTAATGGTACATTGTAATTTTGGCTGGAGTGGCGATGGTGACGGGTGGTATATTTACGGTCTCTTTGACACAGGAAATATGGCAGTTCTTGATGATTATTCAGGTATAAATAATGCCAAAAGATTTTATTCTAGCAATGTTCAGGTATTTGTACCTTATCGTTAAAAATAAAGACTACGCTGGTGTAGAGGGGTTTTGGACTTCCTTGCGCTATGCCTTTAATTCTTTAGGAGAGCATATGAAAAAAATTATTATCATAGGATTGTTTTTGGTTATTATTGGATGCGAAACAAATGAAAAGATTGTACCGAAAAGCAATGTGAATTTACCACAGCTAAAAGATGAATGGGAAAGGAATTATACAGCGTGGAAATTATTACAAATTCAAAATTATAAATTTGCTTTCAATTTAGAAGGTATAAGCCAAACAATAACAGTTAAAGATGGAAACTATCAGAGTGCTATTGATTTACATTCTGGTGAACTAGGAGAACCTCACTTTAAAACGATAGATGCATTATTCGATTCAATAGGTAATGATTTTTCTATCAATGAAAAAAAAGAATTTCTCCCAGGGCAAATAGGAACATATTTTTCGGTACATTATGATCCAGCTTATCACTATCCAGTGAAATACGATCTGGTTAATAAATTTGATAAAAGATACGGTTCTGTTGGTGGCAATGGTTTTACAATAGAGATTTTAGACTTTACCTTATTTGAAGAATAAATAAATTTGTGAGTGAAAAAATATTTGGGATTAATCTTTTAGGGACGAATTTGGTAGTTTGAACGACTTCAGCGATTCCAAAGCAAGGCTTGGTCACGGCTTTACGATAAATCTTGCCGTAGGGTACAGGCTTTAGGGGTTAGCGTCTTAATTATAAGGCATTATAATAAATTGATGGCAAATAAAAGATTATTGTAAGGGGCAACCATCGCATAACAAACGGTAACTGCTCACCGCCCTATTCGGGCGGTGAGCAGTTACCTAGAACGATTGATACAACTAATAAAAAAAGAATATAATAACCAACATCAAAAGAGATAAAAATGCAAAGTTTTTTTGAAAGTTTAATAAACGTCAACTTCCCTTTTTTACGCAACGCCCTGTTTGCAGGAATATTATCAGCCGTTCTTTTCGGGATATTGGGCTCCGTTGTCACAGTGCGCCGTATCGGCAGCCTTGCAGGAGCGGTATCTCATGCGGTATTGGGCGGTATCGGAATGGCGCTTTATTTATCTGCAACTGTTATTCCGGGTTTTCCGCCGATTGCAGGAGCGCTTATTTTCGCTTTGTTATCTGCAATTATTATCGCCCTCGTATCGCTTAAAGCAAAACAACGAGAAGATACAGTCATCAATGCAATCTGGGTAATCGGTATGAGCTTAGGTCTTTTATTCATGGCAAAAACACCAGGATATGCCGATCCGTCAACATGGCTCTTCGGAAACATCCTGCTAATTTCCAACATGGATTTAATTCTGCTTGCAGTATTAGACATCATCGTAATATTACTAGCATGGCGTTTTTATGCCCAGATCGAAGCCTCTTCATTTGACGAAGAATTTTCCCGCACAAGAGGCGTACCCGTAGAAAAAATATTTTTCCTGCTTTTAAGCTTAACCGCCGTCGCCATAGTCCTCCTTCAAACCTTTGTCGGCATCGTGATGGTCATAGCGATGCTAACACTTCCTTCAGGCTGTTCATCCGTTTTTTCAAAAAGCCTTAGCGGTATGATGCTGTCAAGCTGTCTATTTGCCGCCCTCTTTTCTGTTTCAGGCTTAATAAGCGGTTGGCTTTTCAACCTTCCCATCGGCGCAATGACGGTAATTATTGCAGGCATTGTGTTTTTAATTTTCTCAGCAGTGAAAGCAAAAAAGGGATGAAATTCCAAACGGCGAAATGCAAAAACGGCGAGCGCCGTAAGGCGCAAAGCCGCATGAAAGAAAAAAATATTTGTAAATGATTGCTCTTTCCAAACGGCGGTTTGCGGCGTTCCGCCGAAGGCAAAATGCAAAAACGGCGAGCGCCGATAGGCGCAAAGCCCGCATGAAAGAAAAAAAATAATAGTAAGTAATTGCTCATTCCAAACAACAGAATGCAAAAAAGGCGAGCGCCGTAAGGCGCAAAGCCGCATGAAAGAAAAAAAATATTTGTAAATAATTGCTCTTTCCAAACAGCGGTTTGCGGCGTTCCGCCGAAGGCGGAATGCAATCGCGGCGAGCGCCGTAAGGCGCAAAGCCGCACGCAAACCGCTGCGATAAACGGCGTTTAGACCGTAAGGTCTAAATGCCGTTTATCGCGTATTTTTACGCCGTTTTAATGGCGTAAAAATACTAGTTGTACCCCATATCATTAATCCTCTCCATCGGAGAAACAATTTCTGTTACGCGCACACCGAAGTTTTCATCGATGACTACTACTTCGCCTTTGGCTATCAATTTATGGTTTACAAGAATGTCTACAGGCTCGCCTGCGAGTTTATCAAGCTCGATGATCGTGCCTTCGCCCATTCCTAAAATTTCTTTAATA
>Ga0209755_10007644_pt1 | contig 11680 bp, 8 predicted proteins | sample TergutCo191P1_FD_187301 | JGI IMG/M metagenome (GOLD analysis project Ga0209755, IMG submission 187301) | Cornitermes sp. P1 segment gut microbial communities from Petit-Saut dam, French Guiana - Co191P1 (SPAdes) (version 2) | ecosystem: Host-associated > Arthropoda: Insects > Digestive system >...
TTCACTTATTATCTTCACAGTCCTTAAGTGGGCAGCAATTAAAAGTGGATATCCGGGTGTCTGCAACCGAATTTCAAGCTGACCCATGTCACTCGACTAAGTTCATATCGTACCGCTTCCCGCTTCCCAGTACAAGTGACAATGAACTAGTATGTTCCTTCTGAAAGTGGGTAACCACGTATCATACAACATAGTGTCCTACCACAGAAAGTCACAAAATGAATCTTCACTGTTGTAAAAGCCTCAAATATCGTGCAATTATACTTAGACAGAAACGCTTTTCGGAAAGGAACTCATCGCGTGCAAAAGTTCGCAGATGACCCACAAATTCTACTTGAATCAATATAAAGGACATTTAGCCAACTGCGGATACCAACTTTTTTATTACTATGCACTGTATTAAGTACCTTTACTGTTCATTAGCTTGGAAGGTATTTATATCTGCGACAAGCCAACAGGCGCGGACTAACGCGTGGTCCTGCGGTCACTGGCCTGGTAGAATTGCGGTTTCGAATCCCACCACGGGCACAGATGTCTGTCTCTTGTGAATGTTGTTTGTTGTAAGAGATGTGTCGGCGACGGGCCTATCCCTCGTCCAGAGAAGTCTTACGGAGTGTGTGTGTCACTGAGAGTGATCAGATGTAACAACCCTCTACACCTACAATGAGTAAGGTAGGTTAGAGTAAGAAAGGTAGATAAACCAGTATCACAACCAACAGAGCAGACAAAGTCGCGGTTCGTAATATTGCAACTGTCACGGACAGGTTTAAAACAGCTGAAGGGGAACCAATTCGTATGGGAGTTTTGAGGTTTATGCAGCGGATTAACAGAGGATTCTGTTCCTCTCGGATAAGACTCGGCGTCATATCCCAGAATAATGGAAGCCTTACGAAATTCCCTACATCAACAGCAGCAGTTTTGACCAAATTGCACAACTGGGGCGTGTGCAGGCCACTCCTGACCATCCTCCGTGGTGTAAATACATGGCTTGCCGCAGCAGGGAGAACATATCAGCAACCGGAAACCTAACACGGTGGGCCGCATGCAGACAGAACCCCAACACTTATAAATAAAACCTTCGGGGTCGCGGCGGCGTACTGTCACCCTACTTCTGTCTGCACATTCCAAACAAATGCGTCGACCTAGCTACAAAGACGGACAGCAGGACTTCAGAATCGCACTCGTTAAGAGAAAGATGCACAACATAAGCAAACCCCAATCTTCCCGTGAATCACGTGTAACGGAAACTAGCTCACCCTTCCTGCTAAACAAAGACCACTTGTGTATTATCGACATGCTGTGCCTGTGTGAACATCAAGCCAATGAACAAATTTCGGCAATAAAAGTTCTTGCTTACAGTCGCCGTTATATGGGAGAAGAAATTATGGCTAATGTCGGGGAATGTGGAAGATAGTATCACACTAAAATACACAAAATATGCTCAATAATTTACTTAAAAATTAAAATGTGAATACTTAACAGCTCTCATTTCCGGTAATTTACGGTTATTCGGGTTGCGTGCATTACATATAGCAAAGATCATGTGGTTAAACACCAGAAAACACCGAATTTCTTGAAGACAATCTTCCGTGATACGATTTCGTACATCCACCCTGAAAGTGGGGGCAGAAGTTTCATACGAAACGTCGGTAACTAGCTTCCACAACACATAACATCACATTTCAGAACACAGTAATACGCGTCACCTCAAGGAACTATCATTTAACTTGTGTTAACATACTTCCCAAAATAGTCACGAGTGGCTACCATGGGTACGAGATATCACACGCAAAAAGATGGCCATGATAATGATGATAATAAATAAATACATGATCACTAACAACACAAAAACAAAAGCAATGCACAAAACGGAACACTAAACAAAACAAAAACAAATAGAGCGATTCTTACAATAAAACAAAATAGATGCACTAATTTCTCAAATTTATTTTTGGAATAAAACTTTACACGTTTCGGACAGTTCCTCTGTTCATCGTAAGGAGTTTTTCACTGAACACACAGCAATGGTGCATGTCATATAGGTTTGCTGACAACTTGCGAGCAGGATCAGGACGGAACTGCAGTCAGCAAACCTGTATGACATATATCATTGCTGTGTGTACAGTGAAAATCTCCTGATGATGGTGGAACTGTCCGAAACATGCTGTCTTATTCCAAACATAAATTTGAGCAATTAGTGCATCTATTTGGTTTTATTATAAGAATTTATCACGATGCACGGTCACCTGAACGTCAAATATAGCGATATTAAGAGAACAACAATATAAATTAATAACAGTAATAATACAATACAGTGGGCGTTTATTAACGTTAGAGCTGAACAGCACAATTGCCTATTACGAAGCTAGCATAAAGACACAAATATAACACAAAAACATTACAAGTACATAACAAAAAACTAAACAGACAAAACAAAAACATTATGGCAGGAAACAGGCAATATAAAAGAAATACTGGGACAAAACCCCCTAAACCCTGAAAAACACAGATAAGTTGATTAAAAATGCCACATAATAGCGCTGAATCTGTTTTAAAGAAGTAATGGGTCACCTGAAGACATCGGCATCTTTGCACACAATGTCAGCAGCCGAAAGGCATATAGCAGACGGTAAGTTTTTACAAGTAGCAGTAAACAAGGAGTTTCTGAAATTCCAAAATTCCAGTAGTATCCAAAAGATAAGGGCCACATTTTAAACCTAAATAAGAAAAAATAAAAAAGCAGTACATCACGATATGGGCTTTTGTCATGCAGGGTATGAAGCTCTAAAAACTTATGAAAACCCTCGTAAGCAACACAGTCGTGATTAAAGAAACGATTTTGACACAGAGCTACGAACTTCCGCTGAATGCGTCCCAGCTTTCTGGCTTTGAATTATTATTATTATTATTATTATTATTATTATTATTATTATTATTATTCCTGCAAGACAAGCATAAATAGGTAGGCCTACGTTTTAGAAAGCGGAAATAGAAGCACCAGGTGAGAGAATCCAACATACGGTACACAGGTCTAGTTCAAACACCAACCCACACACTTAACAAAACGCCAGGTTTTGAAAAGCCGTGCACAATGGCATCAACCAAGTGCCGAACAATTCTCCACCACGTAGTGTGGAACCTCCTTGGCGCCTTCTTGTGAGCTCGCGTAAAGAACGAAGCACTTCTGATGCAAGCGCGTTGAAAGTAACGAGTGTGCAGACACGGCACGCCGCCGCCTCTGGAACATAGCGGTAAATATTGAACGGTATGCCAAGGACAACCACATCAACTTGACATTCAACAAGCGACAGTCATTTCCAACGAAGACGTCATAACAATATCAATATAACTAACGGCCCCCAGTGAACACCGATAAAGCTGCAAGATAAAGAACAATACACCTGCTATGCCGAGGGCAGTGCCGTGACAGTCTCCTCTAATTCTGCTATGTTTGACCATTATGTTCCGTTCCAATTAAAGCACTTGATTCATCACACGCGTGAAGTTTCATTCCTTAACGTAACAAATGTACCCATCTGTCACCGTATTCCTAACGCGGAGTATCGTGATAGGATAATAGCCAATAAAATGAAACTGGATAGTGGTATTTTATTTTAAAACAGCTGAAGGAAATGCTGGGGAATGCGAACATCGCCGTTGTCTTTGTCTGTTCAACAACGCTTTCTCAGTTCTACAAGTCACACAGCTTTGACTTGCAAACGATCATTATTAAATTGACACAGAAATATTACTAACCAGTTTCAGGGCAGTAACTCTGAACATTATTCTATGTGTCTGGGTCTGTGCAGACATTTGCACGGCAGTGCCCAATGCCATAACTGGCGTGCCTCACACCATCTACGGATAACGTTATTTTAACGACGACGTTTTAGCTGCATGCATATACATAGCTCAGTAGGAGGATACGGCAAAAGGCAGTTGTGACTTATCCACAGGTTCGTTAAAAAACCCAGGAAAAACTCAGCAAAATCCGAGTCGGGCCGAGATTCAAACACGGACATCCCGAGTATCAGCCCACAGTCCAATCGTACTATACAGTGATTCATGCTTACAGTGACTACGGCTGAGCTTCACTAGCTCCATCTCTAGGGCCGCGGGTTCATATCCGCTTGAGGCATAAATTAAGGTTGCGTTTTTCTGTGCTGTGTTGGCCTGTTTGTGCTTTAAAATAAACCATCCCGACATAATACAGTCGAACCCGGTCATAACGACATCGGTTTATGCATCATCTCGTCTAGTGCGTCAGATATTCTGCAGTACCAATTAATTCCTCGCCGTTAACATTACACTCCTCGGTTGGAGCAACATTAATTTATAACGACACAGAACATTCATTCCATTTCATCGAGTCCGACTGCTGCATATCGTTTGGGACTGGACCCATGTGACTCCGTACTGGAACCAGCAGTCAGTTCTTGTTAAGGCGTAAATGAACATCCGGATTCCGTACAAACTGGTAATTTGTCCAGCAGAGCGACCGCCATCTTCACAATGGATCTATTCCATACGAAACGTGACTGCCTTTCCAATTTACAGCAAAATATTTACAGAACAGTCTGGTTGTCTACAAACAACAAACCAACATTCTGGACCCTGTACAATTCACTACGCTATCCCCGCCTCCCGAGGGGGAGGGTTCCGCCAGCCACTACAAATTCCTCATTATTAATCCCAAATGGCATAGCACGGCTTCCATGCAGCTATTTTCCGCCTTTCTCTTCTTTCAGCTACCTACTTCAAAACTAACAAGAATATGAACCCCGAAAGCGCGTTCTGATTTCTAGAAAATATCTGGCTCCCGTCGGGAATCGAAACCCAGATCGCCCAATCCACGGCCTAACCAGTATACCGACTACGGTCAGTTTTAAAACCTCCAATCTTCGGTTCAAAAGAAAATTCAAATAATGGCAACAAACTGCAAATTTCATTTAGTATCATCCTGTTTTCAGATTTTTTTTTTTTTACTAACAACCATTCTTAGAATTAACATACGCAAACACACATAACATTAACTTTCTAATCGTAATTTCAAGGCCGCTTCAAGACAGTGATATTTGCATATTAGTCCGTGAGCCAGGGACCTTTAGCAACGTCCTAAACGATCAAATTACCCTGCATTAACACCAATCGTTACGAAGATGACATCGAATTGGGATGATCGGATGGCAAAAATCTCAAGCCGCCAGACAAAAATATTCAAACTTCAGTACGCTTTAGCATGATGATGTGAGTATCCAATTATTTTAAACTGCATTTCGCTGATCTGCGGATGTTCGCTTGCTGGAATTGCAGGTTCAAATCCCGCCGGGGGCATGGATGTCTGTCTCTTGTGAATTGTGTGTTGCAATGTAGATGTCTCTGCGACGGGCCGATCCCTCGTCCAGAGTCCTACAGAGACAGAGAGAGAGGAGAGAGAGAGAGTATATACATATATGTGTGTGTGTGTGTGTGTGTGTGCGCGCGCGCGTGTGATCAGATGCAACAATAACCATCTACACCTACAATGGGCAAGTAGAACCCAGACTAAGAAAGACAAATAATTTCGCCTGATGACGGCAATTCAGACGGATGCCAACAAAACTGCATGGCGTGAATGATATTAGTATATTGTTGTATTCGACGAAGACACGCAGCAAAGTAATATTCCAGCCGCGCTGTCACCAATATGCACAAATTAATGCAGACGAGTTGATATTGCGGAAATGAATTTAACTCCGCTACGCTATCTGGTTCTCGTACCACAGCGCCCCCACTTCTTTGTACACAAGTATTTAATTTGGGTAATTATTGCTACAACCAATATTCCCAGTCAAAATATAGCCCTAGACACAGGTGTCACTGAAACGTCTCCAACCCACACAGCACGTTAGCACATGCATAGATCGCAAATTAAGTTAAGGATGGAAATACATTTTAGAGAATCCACCTGTGACAGCTTACTCATAACGCACAGGAAACAAGATGACTCAGAAAATTACTATGTACACAAACACAGCACACAGAACAGTAATACTTTGAGACATCACATTTGGCCGGCGAACATAACTTCTCTTGTCTCGTGTTGGCTGGCGTCACCACAATCACTTTGTATTCTGCACACAATCACCTATGCCTGACCTAACGATCGATGAACTCATTCTCTTGTTTCCACGTGATGTCGGCTGCATACTCACAATTCACGTGCTCTGCTATGGCGCTGGGCCCGACACATGGTTCTGGTTCCACTTCCCGACACAGTAGTTACGAATGTCCCGAAAGTTAACGGGACGTTACCTTACATGAAGGGTGCACACATTCTAAACAACCCGAAAATGGGGCAAGGCTTGCAAAGGTGGCTGTAATTTGGTGAAGGTAGCTGTATTATTATTATTATTAGTAGTAGTAGTAGTAGTAGTAGTAGCAGCAGCAACAGCAGCAGTAGTATTGTTTGTCCACTAGGCTGCCGAGTCAGAACGCAAACATATGGAACTGACCACCGCCGCCAACGCCATCACCGCAGCTACCACCACCACCACCATCACTAATGTCCAGGGGACATTCGCCACGTCTGACCAACTCCGTGTAGCTTCAGAGACTGACATGTTTAGCTGACTTACAAGGATGAGGGAAATGTGTGGGTACCTTCAAGATATTTCGGCATGTAGGATATGTTTTGGGAACTTGCGCTTACAAAGATATTCTTACTCTTCTCGTGAACAAACTCACTGTTGACTTAACCTGATCCGTACATTAGTATAGACGTTACTCGGATACCATCCTTCTTGTACTGTGGCTGAAAGTTAGGATCTGTGGTCACCGGGCAATCCATGTTCGCACTACAAGAGAAAGTGCCGCAACGTTGACAGTGAATGGCATTTCAAACAGCTGCAGCCTTGGGCGATAACCGTGCGTATTCTAAACAGGTACACATCCAGGATATTTCTTTCGGAGGTCTGAGGATAAGAGCCGCTAGGGAAACAGTTATGGGGAGGTGTAAAATATATTACTTGCCGACAATCATGTGATTTTATATTAATTAATAAACATTACCAAAAACTAAGAAACGTACAGCTGGGGTGGCATGGTGTGGATCTTCCCGAGGTTAACTCTTGCGGCCAAACTTTCCACATACTTTTGCTTCATTCCAAGTTAAAAAAAGGAAGCTATACTTCGATTTGCGTACGCATATCGATGTGGAACGGCGTTCACAAGCCACGCCGGAATGAAACCCAAATACGTTACCAGATTTATTACACGACACGACCTTTGGTTCTCAGTACATATTAAATGTCGTTGCACAGTGACTGGGTACTGTACCAGATATGCAGTAACGTTTTACTGGAACCAACAACGAAATTAAAAGCATCAGAATGGTTTCGTGCTTCAAAATGCTAAAGTCTGTTTTTCTCAATAATCCAATTACTGTTGTGGGGAAATTAACAGCAGTAATTACAGATAATAAGTTGCGAAGCATCTGGTCCCACAAAATTAAACATGCGCTTACTGGCTTCGGTCGGAGTGTACGCTAACCACCTCTGTATGAAACAAACTGAATACAACAAACTACGTAAGGCATGGCAGTCCTGTTTTGTATCTCAATTTACATATTCGGATTTGTACGATAATCCATTCTCTCCTCCTGCAAGATAAAAGAGCTTACGGCAAGGAAACGCTGCGGTACAGTTCCATTGAAACTTTGGGAATTTCTCTTGTGTTTGTCGGTGTGCTTGTCAGCCGTCAGTTACATATCCGAAAGGGCCCATGACCGGCCATCTCGTCACAGGTTTGCGTGATTTTTCTCAGTATTCAGGCACATGCACATATCCTTCCTTACATGCAGGGTTCTTACTGCATCCCCCCCACCGCCAATTCAAATTAATCACAATGAACGACTACGTTCCAAATATCGCCTAATTATCTTACCAAATTATGCACTTTTAGGAAGGGGGTGTGTAAAAATCTTTGCAAAAATCTAGAAGCCACCTCAAAATTCTAGGCGTCAGAAGGGTAGCATGAAGCAACTTCTATACTGAAGGCCCAGACATGTTAGTCGCCACCGTACGTACAAAATTTATTCGCCCTGCCAATTTTGCGCCCGAGATTTGTGCACCCCTGTTTTCAGCATTAACGAGTATATCGAAATTCCACGGCCATTATTGCTAACTATCCATTGTCACCATTCTAATGCCTTCACATGCACCCTACTCTTTATTAGACTGACGAACGGGGCGGAACCTAGGGAAATTCCAAAACAGAGATTCCCCTCGCCCAAATACACGACTTAAACCTTCCTCATTTTTGCCGTCAGTGCAACAAGAATAATTACAGCCATCTTCTTGTCTGATAACGCAAGTTCAGAAAAGGCACACTCTAAAAATTCTCGCATCACTTTCTTTTAAATTTACATAATGAAGAAAATGAACATGACTCCTTCCAGCAAGACAGTGCACCTGCCAGTACACCCAGTAAGTCAATGGTCAGCTTATGTAACATTTCTGGGGATCAAATAGCGAATCCGTCGCTTTTTGTAGCATGCTCTTTCACCCGCTTCGACGCCAGGTGATTATAAAGCGGAAATATATATATATAAAAGACATCTTTAAAAAACACACTTTAAGGAAATTATCCGACTCGCAGTATCGTCAATTTATATTAAAAACTTCGAAACTTTTAATAATTAATAACAATATTAGGTTAGCCAGGTGTCAAGCATGTCTGACAGATGTAGGAGGTAACACCCACTTTACATGTGGCAAGTTACATTGCCTAATGCGGAGTGCTATTCCAGATTCGATATGGGGGTTCCGCTTGCAGCTGGAACTCGTATACATACGTTTGAACTCATCCAAAGGACTGGAAAATATACTATAATATATGAAGGACTCTTGTCAAAAGTTTACAGCAGGGGTGTCTAACCTTTTCTGGCAAAGGGTCAGGGCTGTTACAGTAAGCTGGTTCGCGGACCGCACAGTAAGTGGTATAGGGAATCAACCTCCTAAATTAATGTTCAGTCTGCACAGTACGGGCATAATTTATGTGCCCGCGGGCCGCGTAACAAAAACCTCGTTGGCTGCGGGTAGGACACCAATGGTTTATGGGCGAGTTAAACTTTTGCACCTGATGTCAGTAAAAGCAATCCCATGACAAGCCTAGATAGGCCCTGAGGATTAAAGGAGGCTGAGGCTCCCAGATATCAAGACAGTCGGTACATGAGGGTGGTAAGGTTGTCAGCCCTACGCACCTGCCGCCTTTACCCCGCAGCCAATATTCCTGGTACTCATTTCTCTTAGAGGCTGGGTCAACCCCAGGGCCATAGTGCGGCCGGAAGGATTGTCAATGAAAAATTCCTGTGAGACCACCGGGAATCGAACTCGCGACCTTCCGGCTTATAGCGCAATGCCTCAAATAACTGCGCCACCGCCCTACGCACCGCACCGGCCGCCTTTACCCCCCAAGGAAATATTCCTGGTACTCATTTCTGTTAGAGGCTGAGTCAACCCCAAGGTCATTGTGCGGCCGGTTGGATTATGTCAATGAAAAATTCTTGTGATACCACCGGGAATCGAACCCGCGACCTTCCGGCTTATAGCGCAGTGCCTCAACTAAGTGCGCCACCGCGTGCCCCCCTGTTGTCAGTAGGCGACTAATTTCACTAAGCAACATGAACGAGCCGATTATTTCAATTAAATTCTCTCATTCGAGATAGGAGAGTTCTACCTTGCGCTGTATACCTCACTGACTGTTACGCAAGTCTCCAGCACAGTCCCTGAACTCATTATCCCTTCGACAGCAACGAACATCATGGCAAAAAACGCAAAAGAACAAAAGGTACAAATGTATCAGAAGTTCCTAAAATATACGGGTTATCAGCGGAAAAAACACGCAGGCAAAAAGAGCTTAAAGCAATAAATCCATGTCGAGTAGATGGGGAAATAGTGCAATCAGCGAAGGAAGCTCTCCAGCACCGTCTGATGTCATACAGCTCCAAAGCCTCAAGCGCGGCGCCTTTCAACATCTCGAACACTTTACAAAGTTAGCAGTAGTGTCAGCACGGCGTTCCAGTCGGTGGGTTTAGAACACGTTAAAAGGAATTTGTGTAAACAATAGTGTGCAGGGTCCTTTCTGAATTCGCCGCCAAACACAAAAGGAAAGGTTTTATAAAATGGGGAACAAGGCAAAATAAACAGCCAGAGTCTGTTACAGAAAATCAAGGATACTGATATTTGACGGACAATAAATTTGGTGAAAAGAAAGTGGTTTTAAAGAACACAGTATGATACATCAACACATTTGTGCCACATTCTGAAACTCAGATGACAACACAAGCTTCTGTTCATGGTACGCTTCGCTTATTTTCTAAGCAGAAGAATCCATTACGCAGCTTTGTAGTTCCGATTATCAACCCATGCCACTTTTCGTGTGGTTCTCAAGTAGATTTCCTCAGTCTCTGTCAGTCAATGCCGGGCTCGCACATCAACCGTAAGAGATTCATTGCTTTCCACTCAACAATGACTGCTTCTAATACCTTCCGCATTTGGTTGACTGGCGTGACACTTCCTTCTAACTGGTTTGCTAGCCTGTCGTATAAATATTTTATCTGACCCATGGCACTGGCCACTTCCCGCCGCTAACCCCACACACGTCAAGTCGGATCCACGTGCTTTAGTTCGGAAGCAGTCACTAGAACACTGTGTTTTTAATTACTTTATTTAAAGAAGGTCCCGGCTCGTTTGGAGGCTACGCGGCACCTAGAAATGCTCGTTTGAACTCATAAAGTTCTGCTTGTGAAAACTGAAGACACTATATCCTAAATGCTTTTCTTACATGTCTTCAGTGCGAGGTTTACTGCTATGCCTCTTATTTTTTTACCTCGTCCACAGATAAAAATCGATCTCACACATTCGGTTTTGGCGAACGAGGCCACAATCTTCGGCTTGTTCAGGTGTCACCACGGTCACTGAACAATGCACAGAACCGGTCACGGCGAGGGGTGCTGCCACCGCCTTGCTTAAAAAAAGATAAAGAAATAGGAGGAAGTTCCCTCACGTTCCGTTAGGGTTCAAAAATCGTTTCAAAATGCGTGGAACATGTCGGTGTGTGTTTATGGTCCAAGAAGAAAATTGGCTGAATGATTCTGGTTGCATCCAAAGCACACCGTACCTTAACCATGCGATAATTTAGCGAGGCTACCTCGATTACCATACGGCTTCCTGCAGACCAATACCTGTTATTCCTGGTTCTCACGTATCCACTGACATGACACCAAGCTTCATCAATAAACAGCACGAGTGTGTGTGGGGTTTGTATCTCCAGCATACTCCTTGTGGGAAGCGTGTTTAGCATGTGTATTGTTCAGAAACATGCGATGCTGAAATGGTTTATTTCAACTAATGAGGGATGAAGAACCAACAGGCGCACACCGATAGGGTGCGCTTGGGCAGGCCGCTAACTGGGCAAGGTTATATACGGTGAGTGAGTGCAGAGGAAGTGATCAACGATATGAGTCAAATATGTCAATGTCCCTGCACATGCAATTTTCTAGAATCATGTAAAAGGTAAAGCAGTCCCGTTACAGGCCTGGAGTGGCCCAGAGGGTTCCAGGAAGTTAAGGTTCCCAGATTTCGTGACAACGACACAAGGATGGTGGTGGTGGGGTTGTCAGCCTTACGCACCGGCCGCC
>Ga0209755_10007645_pt1 | contig 11679 bp, 10 predicted proteins | sample TergutCo191P1_FD_187301 | JGI IMG/M metagenome (GOLD analysis project Ga0209755, IMG submission 187301) | Cornitermes sp. P1 segment gut microbial communities from Petit-Saut dam, French Guiana - Co191P1 (SPAdes) (version 2) | ecosystem: Host-associated > Arthropoda: Insects > Digestive system...
TAGGAACTCTCTCCCACACTATAAGAGAGCCAGCTCCTTCACGAACAAGCGCGAAGCAGCCTGATTACATTTGCTCCCTAACTTGTCAAGATATAGACGAATGAGTGAGAGCATGCAGCATGACGAGCAGGGCTCGTCACTCCACGACAGGTGATGTTTACGCTATGACGAGCAGTGCTCGTCACTCCACGCTGAAGGGTTAACTGTCTGCATTTTTTTATTTTCTTTCTTGTTTCAGTCACACTTGAGAATGACAGGAGTGTGACATAGGTTTCAAATGCACCAATATTTTAAACGATCAGGCTCTAGAGTAACAAGTTTGCAGTATTCAGGATGGTACTAACAATAAATAAATAAACAAGCATGACACAAACTACAAACCTGGAGTCAAAATGAAGGGGTTCAATTGCTTGGGCCATTCATGAGTACTTGTATTAAAAAACTTTGAACTTATGTTCTTAACACAAAGTCTGCAAGAACAGAAAATACACTTTCACTGAAATTCATATTCATAGGTCAAATGATTCATGTGACAGGAAAAAGCTGCAATTTGCTCACAAGTTTCCATAACAATGTTTGGGTTTGGTTGATGCCATGGTACCTACCTATAGTTCAATACATACATCTTACACAGAATATCAGGTGTAGGACAACAGATGTCACCTGAAACCAAGCTTACTGCCCCTCAATGCTTGTTACCACAAGAACACAATAATGAAAGACTGTATTAATGGTGGAGGCAAGTGCGAATTTCCATGTACTGGCATGTGAGCTTGTTGTTTGCAACAAGTAAATCAGTTTAAAGGTACATATGGCAACTCTTCTCTCAAAATAATGGCGACAGTAAAATGTAATTTCCACCCACTCTAACACACAAATGCCTGCTTTATGCAAAACTTGGCATCTGTTCTTTGTGATAAACAAATGTAAGTAGTATTCATCATGCTTACATGTGTCATGTATTTTCCTTGTGGCTTTAAAACTGCCATCGCGGAGTTGAGGATGAGTCTTATAAAGTCCCACACCTCTCCCTGAGGAGATGCTGAAAGAGGAATGTCAGTCAAGTCCCCAAATACATAATCAAACTTCCGACCTTCTGCAATGAACTGGTTTAATATTTCCACACAGTCACCAACAACAATCTGAAAAGAGAGAAAGAAATGCACTTACACTATTGTAATCCCATGATTAACAGCTCATTATTTACAAAAAGTGACAACATGGGTGACAGCATAATTGCTACTGGATTATTAGAGGACTGGTTTATGTAAACATGCTGTCAGTAGCTCACACTACGTAGTGTTCAAGGACAGGCTGATTTGGTGAATTTGAAAGGCTATGAAAGAAAGTTATCTGTGGCTCAGTGTGACAAAAACCTCAGCCAGGACATTCAATCTTAGGCCAAGATCTACTGAAGACCTACTGAATATAAAACTGGAATGATGCCACCAGATGACACATTCAGTGAAGTGGAAACAACTTGTGGTAGACTGCAGTATATAAACTTGGTACTGACATACACAGACTGTGGAAACACAATAATGGGAAACTGAAGTCAGTACAGCCAATCAGCAGGTCTAAAATACAATGTGGGGTTGTGGGGGGGATCATTACTGCATCAACATTAATTCAATGATAATGATCATCAATACATTACTCGTGTTGAATATTAAACAGAACACAAACTACTCTAGTTGTGAAAGCATTTACTTACAGTATCATTGCATGCACTTGATATATAATTCTCATAAGTTATTTAAAAAATCAGTAAAAATAATTACCTCGTAATTATCACCCTTTAATTTGTCTAAACAATCTCCACAACAACTTCGAAGATGCTGGCTGCAGGCTTTCATCACCAGCTCATCAATCTAAACGAACAAATTGTAAATATAGCATACTTCAGTATAAATTCTATTATCATAATGCAAAGCACAGGATGTTTACACATTGTTTACACCATAAGATTAGGATTACTATCCTTCTTTACTCTTTAAAGCAATCCAAAATATACACTATGATTATTTCATAATACTGCAACTGAAGCAGTATATAAATTTTCTACAACTTCAAAAATAAAAAGCTGAACTTGTAAATGAATGTCCACTAAAGGTTTAGGTCTTCTGAAACGTGATGCTGTGTAACATTAGGTGAACGATATCTGATTGTTTGCAGGCACTACATTCCTCTGGAATTCTGAGAACTACTCACCCAACAACAGAGTAACATCCCAAAAGACCTTAATTCTCAGCCAAGCCACTGTCAGTACCTCAAATCTCCCAACTGCTAGCTAGGGAAATATAAAGTTTCAACACGGCTAATACTGCAACCTGCCAAATGCACATTACCCTGAGACAGTTCCATCAGTCTCCAACTTCCCAATCTATTTCTGTAATGTGAATCACAACACTATTCGTACCATATGGCTATGTGGATGTTTCATCAATGAGTGACAATGTGAAAACTATAAATCAAAATGCAGAAGATATTCATCAAAAGAAGATTGGTCTTGGTGTAAATGCAAAGAAAACTAAGCACAAGATCCTGTCTCATCAACAGTATGTGGGACAAAATTACATGTGCTGAGGAAGTAATAAGATGCTGAAGAAAATGCACAATGAGTACTTCCAAGACTTGTACTCCTCAGCAAATATGTTGAGTGATAAAATCATGGCACATGAGCTGAATAGGGTATGTGGTATGCATGAAGGAGAAGAAAAATGCACACAGGCTTTTGGTGAGGAAACCTAAAAGAATGAGATCATTGGAAGATCCACATGTAGATAGCAGGGTAATATTAAAATTGATCTTACACACAGGAGGGGATGGCATGGACAAGACTCATCTGCCTCAGAATAGGAAAAAGTGGTAGACTCTTTTGAACATGTTAATAAAACATGAGGTTCCATAAAAGGCAGGAATTTCTTGAATAACTGAGTAACTACTGGCTTCTCAAGAAGGACTCTGCTCCATGGAGTTGGGTATCATCCCTCCACCTCTTCTTTGGACTCTGCAGTGACTGCCTTCATTGCAGTTCCTTCACACACCTTCTGAACACATTACACATGTAACCAACCAAGTGATATAACCTGACAATACTACATGACCCATACAAATGTTTTTACACAAAACCTGGAAGGCCAGATACATACGGAATCCATATCATGTTTCATGTTGTTTTTGCTACTGCTGCTACCCTACTAGCATGGGAGTAAAATCCATACTATCAACCATACTTGGACACCTTAAACAATGCAATTCCTCTGACATACAATATCATTCATCTGAAACATTTCTGTTTCTGGCAATTATAACTCACATGGGACAAGTTTGACACGTAGGGCAGCATTCAAAATTACTGGTTCATTAATAAACCTTTCTAGTAAGTTCTTTAACATTCTTTGATTTCTCCATTTTAAACCTATGACAATGTGACAATAAGGATCCTAACTATGAGAGGCCATGGAAAATAAGACACATGTTTGCACAATGATGATACATATTCAAATTATTATGCCTTTCTCACACATCTGGCTGTGAACAAAATAACACAGCATTTTTCAATGGAAGAATAATTTTGCAACACATTCCCAATAAATAAGAACATTTTGGTTGAAAGATTTGCAAATTATGTGATATGTCTGACTGTATATATCATATTGACAATTACACAGGGAAGGGCAAAACAGGACATGTATAACCACAACCACCATCACACACAGCTGTAATATATGTAGCACTACCTACCACAAAACAAACACCGGAAATGAGGTTCTATTTGATCTAAAATTAGAAATGACTTCAAAGCAGCGATCTGAAGAAATAAACAGGATATACATGTAATGACAAATATACATGAACTGTCAGCAAATGACATCTTCAGTGACAAGAACAGAAATGTTACTTACTCCTATAGAACAGAGACCTTCTTCAGAAGCTATCCAGTTCTCAGCTAGTCGAGAAATTCCCACCATTTTATGGAACCCAAAGGTTCATTACTGCATTTACTAGTGCCCGCCCCCCTGTCCCTATCCTAAGCCAGATCAATCCAGCCCATGCCTCCCCATCAACTTCCTGAAGATCCATTTTAATATTATCCTCCCATCTATGACAAAAACATAACAAATCTAAAAATTTTACAGGACTACATGTATGTAGGTGAACAGGACCAAATGGTGAAGAGCTACTTGATACAATACCAGATATACAACAGCATAAATATGTATACTGACTTACCCTCACACAGAATTTCATTGAAAATTCTAGTTTATCTCTTTTTGTGTCAAGCCCTGGGTAGGGAATTCATTTCAGAGAAACTAGTTACCTGGCCTGACATAAACTACAGCAATCACTAGCCAGTTTTAACCCCAGTATCTACTGCCATAATTTCTCTCCACAAGTAGTACAAACGAAGAGCATGAACAAAATATAAGAAGTGTGATTTTGAACTTTGTAATGGTAAAGTCTTCTGAATATTACCACACCAAATCCAAACAGGTATGCAACGAAGTGGGGATTGATTCAGCACAGTGGTTAAGGTGCTGTGCTACAAATCGGAAGGTCACTGGTTTGATCCCATCTGGTGTCACTGGAATTTTTCATTGACATAAAATCCTTCCAATCACACCATGGTCCTGGGGTCAACTCAGCCTCTAACCAAAATGAGTACCACGGGCATTTGTTGAGGGTAAAGGCGGCCGGTGCTTAAGGCTGATAATCTTACCACCATCCTGTGCCACTGTCATGAAGTCTGGGAACCTTAACTTCCTGGAACCTTCTGGGCCACCCCAGGCCTGTAATGGGACTGCTTTACCTTTACCTTTTATGTAACAAAGTATTTATTTGCATGTTTCCTACACTGCACTGCTCATGAAACCCATGGCAACTGATGGCTTAGAAGCAGAAACACAGTCTCAATTTACAGACCTGGGCATCTCACACAAATAGACTTTGCATTACAACCATGCCAATATTATATTAATCAAAGCTATTGCTATACAGTTTCATAACCCTACACTAAAGGGTCCTAGTGTTACACCTACTCAAAGTCTATCTTGCTGGTAGCCACAGAAAATTAAATGTGAAGGATGGCATCATATGGTCTGTTGTTCATGACAACCAGCAAACTGAACCAGATGCTATTTTGTTTCCATTCAGGATGCTGATATTTTACAGAGTAAGCCTGTCTTTCACCTTCAATTTTACGTGATTAAACAGTAGCCTGGAAATCCCATGGAACTGTATTACAAACTGATGCAAAACCAGTGTTCATTCACTTTATGTGGAAGATGGTGACAATGGTGTTCTTTGCTATGTCAGCCAAAAACCCAACACAGTGTAATCAACCAGGAACATGATAGGATTAGTTACATACTGTTATCAGCACCTGGACCACAAGCTATCATGGTTATACATGTGAATGTGCTTACATGGTATTCCATAATCTTTATTTACATTTTAAAACAAAGCAGGCAAAGAGCAAAACATTGAAATTGTACCAACCTCCAACATATAAATAAATTTCGGTTTCTCCTTCAGCAATTCCCATAGCAACGCTCCATCTCCTCCCCCCAGAATGACAATTTCTTTTCCCTCATAATTTTCTTTTCCACGCTGCATCAATGTTTCTGTGTAGATTAGGTCACTTTCAGATATGTCTGTGGAAAAGGAACGTGCAATTGCACACCAGCATGTAAGTGCCAAAAACATAAAAGTATGGAGCAAACTATTACAAAGATACTCACAGTTCCACAAATCATAAAGAAAATGGGCATAATATAAAAACAATACCTCCACTCAATGGTATCCAGTGCCATAAAAGACAAGCCTCATTTCAAATATTCCTTGTACAAATTGAATGTATGGAAGTCACATGTCCTGTTCACAGTTGTTACAAAACACATTTCAACTGAATCCAGTACTTGCACTCCACACTTGAAACTTACCAGGTGAAATCAGACTTGATCCATACTGATCCCAAACACGCTTTACATTATGTGAACTTAAAATCAAACTTTGCCAGGGTCACCAGAAAGTTTCTCACACAAAAAGATGGAACATAACATAAAATACAGATCTCATAATGATCTAAAAATCTACTGGAACTTTTTATGTAGGCCTAATGCATTAACTGAATAACTTCTGGCCATGCAATATTATATGTTTGGTGTGAGCAGCTTTGTCCCATCCAATTTACATCTTCAATCAATGAACACCAAAGTGAATGAGGACACACATTCTATACATAGATACTTACTGTTTCAAAGCATACACTTCACAATACCACACTTGATAACCAAACATTAGTTTACTTTGTGTTGTTTAATTCAATGTTAAAATGTTAAAAATCAAGACAAGATATCAACACATCTTATGACATAAAGAACTCTTGTGAGCTGAACCATCTTTGAGAGAAGTGATGAAGTCTGATTCAAGATTCATGCACAGTGATGTTTAATAAACCAATATAAACAAACACTTCTTTCACTTTATAACGTGTAGTACAGACATTAACAAATTTTACCACAATCCACCAGGTAGTCTCAGAATATGCATGTGGATTCACACTGTGCAAAGAACCACAGAAACTCCTGTTTCCAATTCAAAGCAGGAACCAACAAAGAACAATTCAAATTTTCATATCCAAATGAAATTCTGTGAAACATCAGTGCCTTAATCAACCAAGACACCACTCTCAAACTTTGCTGTCGTGACGCATCACTTTTATGGCTGGTCAATATGTCACTGAATGACAGAAATAAAGGAACACTGATAAAACTTATATACATAAGAAATAAAAAAAAACTTACTCTGCAAACCATCCAGGACAAGTAAGTTACCCAGACTTTGAGAGTGAACAATCAAAATTTTCTGATAGGGGGACTTCTCCTCATATAAAACCTTATCAATGTCATACTCCAATATACGTTCATCTGAAATTAAACATTTCACAGATAAAACTAGTCTACAACATGTGTATAAAGACAGTATGAGAATTTAAAAGATAAAAAGGAAAAGCTCAATAACACCAAAGATAAAATGCTGAAAGTGTGCAACAGAATAAGGACTTGAAGAGTTTTCAAGAAGTTTTGCCTTAATATTACCAAATCTACTTGAGGATCTCCAATTATCTCCTGTCAGGGGGAAGAGATTTTCTCATTTCCAAAACTGTATAGACCAGCTCTGGGGCCCACCCAGCCTCTTACTGCATGGGTACCAGAGGTCTTCCCTGGGGGTAAAGCAGCGAGGGTATGAAGTTAACCACTCACTTCTATCTAGTGCCAAGGTTAAGAATGAGTGGAGCTACATCTCCATTCCCCCTGTATGCATTCATGGCAAAGGCACGACAACTTTGCCTAACTTTTTTTACATATGGACACATTTTAACAGAAAAGCATGGATAGGATTCACCTGTCCGACTGAATGCAAAATCTTGTACACACCAGTTTGCAGAAGCCTGGACACATTATGTAGTATAATGCCGTACAAAGATAAAAAAACCTCACTGGTTCTGGGCCTGTTAAGAAGTATGATGGTTTGTTACCATAAGTGCAAGTGATGAATATCAACCCCTCATGCACACACACTTAATGCTTTTAGGACATTCTTCAGAAGAAATTGGGCAGTCTGGACCATCATACAAAGTGAAGTGAATTCATGCCCTTCTGCAGAAAATGAAATGCCATGTTGCTGCATTCTAGTGCTCTTTTAACACTCCATATGCCATTTCAAAATACCAACAAATTTTGCAAGATATCACACACTCTGCAAGTGAATAACAACTCCCCTCATAAGAGGTGTCAATAATTACAGTTTACAACACAAACGAAACATCAGCAATATTTTCTCTCTCGGATCATATCCAGACGGGTAATCTTTCACTGCATGTGAATACGTACTAGGAAAGTGTACACAAGCTACCAAATTTGAACACCACTTTTACTATGACATGCTAAACTGAACAGTGCATATTTTACTAAACTGCACATCATTTCTGTCTGTTTCAGGCTGGAGGAACACTTAACCTTCATGTACCAATTAACACCACAGTGCAACTGTGACTGCACATTAGTGGAGGATTTGACCAGCCAACCACTGTCCTAACATGTCATTTATGTATTTGTTAAAAATTTCCCTACACTTGGGCTCCACATCCTGAAGGCATAACGAAAGTGGAGGTAAAGCTCCAGAAATTCCATATCTTCATATTCAGAGGTGACAGTTGTTTCGCATGTAGTCACAGTTCAAGTGACCCCTATATCAGTCCAACTAATGTGGTGCAAAGAAAAATACAAAATCTCTGCTTATGCTGGAAATAATAATGCTAGCTAATTAACTGACTAACTGATTCATTCCATGGAGCAGGGTCCTTCTTGAGAAGTTAACAGGTTCTCAGCCAGTCAAGAAATCACATTTTACAGAACCTCGTGGTTCATTACCACATTCACAACAGACTGCCACCTGTCCCTATTCTGAACCAGATCAATCCAGTCCATGCCCCCATCCCACATGTTGAAGACCCCTTTTAATATTATCATCCCCATCTACGCCTGGGTCTTACAACTGGCATCCTTCCCTCAGGTTTCCCTACCAAAACCCTGTATGCACCTCTCCTCTCCACCATATGTGCTACATGTCCCACCTATCTCATTCTTCTTGATTTGATCACCTGAAAAATATTTGGTGAGTACAGATCATTAAGCTCTTCTTTACATAGTCTTCTCCATTCCCCTGTTACCTTGTCCCTCTTAGGCCCAAATATCCTCCTCAGCACTCAATTTTCAAACCCCCTCAGCCTATATTCCTCCCTCACTGCAAGTAACCAAGTTTCACACCCATACAACACAACAGGCAAAATTATAGTGCTCTAGATCTGAATCTTTATATTTTTAGACAGCAAACCAGAAGACCAAATATTCTGCACTGAATGATAGCAAGCATTCCTTGACTTCAATATGCCCTTAATTTCATCCTGAATGGAATTTTGATACATTAGGGCTGCTCCCAAATACTTGAACTGTTCCACCCTTTCAAAGGATTTATTATCAATCTTTATATAGTGATTCTGTCCTGCATTCTGATATTGAGACATGACCATGTACTTGGTTTTCTCAGCATTTACTTCTAGTCCATTCTCCTCACCAGTGACTACTAAGGCATCTGTGTTTTTCTTTATAGTATGTACGCTTCTGCCCAGTATATTAACATAATCAGCATAAACTAGAAGCTGATACTATTTAATTTCAAGCCCTCCTGGCTTACCTGAAGCCTCTTAAAGTAATATTCTATAGCAAAATAATACCTCTACTATCCAAAATTATTAAAAAAGATATCTTGGCTAATATTAATATAACAATTTAATTTATCATGTCAAAGAGTGTATCAAATACAAGGTTAACCACCTGAATGAGTACCCTATAAACCCAAATTTCCTCTTGATCTGACACAATTCATAACATGAAAACAACCAACTGTCTTATGCTTTGAGGGCTCACTTGTATCTGATAAATGGCTACCAAAATGAATTACTTTCATATCAACATTAATAAAACTGAAAAATGTACGATACATATGATAATACCCATGCTATTCACTATGAAGCACAAAAAATGGCATCAACATACCTAACAAGCAGCACTTATTTAAGCATTCAGAGTTAACAAGGTCATTCCACACACATTTAATACATCCCACTCAATGACTTTAAATTTCATTCTGTATGATCTACTCCAGTCAAATTATTTATCCAAATACTATACACAGAATAACAAATTTAAAATAAATTAAATATCATACAATAAACAAGCACCAATGCCACCAATTTCATATGTAGTAAATGTAAATAAATAAACATTTCTCCAAGATTTAGTTTATCATGCATCATGTGATAAAGTAATCCACTTATAATACCACTGCATGTCACCCAGGCAACTAAAACTCACCTGGCTACATTATTCATCGTGTTCCTCTTTTTAAATGCACGGACATGTCAAAAGAAGGTTCAACATACACATGTACAATGGTGCCTGCTGGAGGATTTAGGTTTAACCATTTGAGTTCCAAAAATTTTAACACTGGATTCAATTTAGTATCATTTCAAACCTATTATACTCAGTCCAACACTACAACTGAACTTTCATAAGTCATCTTAGCCTGGCAGATGAAGCCATCTGAGGTTCAACTGCATGGTAAATTCATGACGAATATCAAGGGCCATGCTAACTGTACTTTTTTAAAACTTTAGGACTATCAAGACTGTTTAACATCAGTCCACAAGGCAGTTTCCATGACTGTCAAGGTAACAGATGACCTAGGAAGGATAAAAGAAACCCGTCTACAAGGTGGCTAATGCAGGGACTTTACGTAATCTTATGACCAAACTCTGACAAGCCCAGCAAACAACTCAGAAGAAAACCAACTGTGAGTAAGTGCCATATTCTGACGTTAACAGAAAAACATCCACCAGGACGCTTGTCAAAATTTGGTGCCACTACTAGAATCTAGAATCACAGACATCCAGCAATGACAGATTCAATACAATTCCACACATAAAATTAATGAACGTGAAGGAATTCAGCCTGCAATGAAAATATCCATAATATACTACATTAAGAAAATTCCATGTCCAAATATTGATGGAAAGGTAGTGGTTTCATGCACAAGGGATGTCACATTGTGTGATTTCCATATCTTAATGTCTCTAAATATATACTGCATGAAAATGAAGTGCAGACAGCTATGAATGATCAGTTTCACTGGAAGAGTACACAATATGCTGAGCAACATGATTAGTGTTCAGTCACTCAGCAGGGTGCATAACTCATTTCTTACAAACCTATGTGTAACTATCCCAAGCACCACTTCAGTAACTACTCTTGGGTTGCTTCTGTTGAAACTTCCTTAGCAGCACTGCAGTAACTACTCCTGGGATGCTTCTGTAGAACCTTACCTATCTTGACAAAAACAGGAGTATCCAAGCTTTCTCGAAAAATCTTATTAGAAAGGGGTCCTTTCGCTGGTGGTTTCAACATTATTGCAAAATAATGTCATATGGAAATACGTGCATATCAAATCATGTCCACATGTCTGCCACCTTCCCCAGTAACTTTCAAACTTAAGGATTTACATGAAACAAGATGCTGAACAATGTGTCATTAGTATCACAGTCATAATGTATCTCCAAATTCTGTACTACACATTCTTACAAGTTAAAGCAGCAGCAGATTCCTCAGTTGTAAAACTCCTAACTTAACCATATGCACTTACCATTTGAAGGAAAGAAGGCATCTTTAGTTGATTTCAAAATGTCATATTATTTCAAGGTACAGTCAGTTCTGCTATTATGCATGTTTTGTTAACACAAACTGGCTGTAATGCAACTGAACACTGTTTTGTATGACACATATTTCTGTATATGTGTATTGGCTATTTTTGGATGTAAAATGTTGGATAACAGGCCAAATGTTTTCTTATCTGACCCTTATCACACAATTTTGTATAATGTGAGGTCACACAAAAATGCAACTACTGTGTTATAGCAAAACTCAGTGTACATTCCAAGAATTCATTCATGGATTTCAGTATGTACGTTAGCTATAAATCCAAGTATCTACCTGTGGCTAATGAGTGGGTGAGTGAGTCACTGAATACACACTGTGAATGTAACTAGTTGTGTAACGT